>ENA-ORCR01000104-ORCR01000104.1-marine-metagenome-genome-assembly--contig:-NODE-104-length-97371-cov-7.802506_pt1 | contig 97371 bp, 86 predicted proteins | sample MGYA00237782_ERZ508514 | MGnify/ENA primary metagenome ERZ508514 (study PRJEB26185, sample SAMN06268960) | marine metagenome | isolation source: Eden Landing Ponds, San Francisco, CA, USA | place...
TCCCTATCGAGACGTTTGGCGGCACGCCCGCGAAACTGCTGAAGAAAGCGATTGCCGCCCGCTGGATCAACGACGTCGCCGGTGTCGGTCGGGCCGCCAAGGCCTGGCCCGACATGTGAGACCACCTTTTTCAGCGTCGGGTTCGCGCTGATAGCGCGAACCACTCCTTGAAAAACGTGGGCGAAAAAGGCCGGACTCGCCGCGAGGCGGCGAGTCTGGGAAAACCGCGCTTCGCTCCGCTCGCGCGGTATGCTGTTTCTGCTGTACTGCACCGCTACTACACAGCATTTGCCGCTGCCGCACTGTTTCTGCAATAGCATCCAATCCCGATTAGCAGCGATTGGAAATCGGACTAGCGGTCAATAGACAGACCGGCGTGCCAGCCGTCGGCATCGGCTTCCTCGACAGCCGCGTCCATTTCTGCGAGGTACGAGACTGCGAGGCTGGCGCACTTGGCCGCCTTGCGCTCACCTTCGGTGCGGAACTCGCCCGTGACGCGATTGGCGTACACCGTGCAGACAGCGCCGGCCCGCAGGCCGTACAGGTTCGCGAGCGTGAGAATCGTCGCGGCCTCCATCTCGAAGTTGAGGACGCCGGCCTCTTGCAGCGCCGCGATGCGCTCGTCGCTGCCGCTGGCCTCGAACCCTTCGAACCCGGCGCGCGACTGGCCGGCGTAGAAACTGTCCGTCGAGCAGGTGACGCCGAGATGGTAGTCGTAGCCGAGTTCCTCCGCGGCGGCAACGAGTGCCGAGACGACCCGGTGGTCGGCGCTGGCGGGATAGTCATCGCGGACGTACTCCTTGCTGGTCCCCTCCTGTCGCACCGCGCCGGTCGTGATGACGAGGTCGCCGATGCTGGCTTCCTCCTGGATGGCCCCGCAGGAGCCGACCCGGATGAACGAATCAGCGCCGACGCGGGCCAGTTCTTCGAGCGCGATAGCGGCCGACGGGCCGCCGATACCGGTCGAGGTCACGGAGATGGGCGTGCCGTCGTGGGTGCCTGTTGCCGTGCGGTACTCACGGTGCTCGGCGACGATGTCGTGGTCGTCCCAGTAGTCGACGACCTTCTCGACGCGCTCGGGGTTCCCTGGCAGCAGGACGCTGTCGGCCACGTCGTCCGCACTCACTTCCAGATGGTACTGTACGTCGTCGTTCGGGTCCTCGCTGTCGCCTGTCATTTGTCGAGATGGTCGCTGGTGATTGTCGTCGGTAGGAGTTCTCCGAGTTCGTACACCGTCGGCTCGTCGCCGTCGGTGATGATCTCGAACGACTCGTCGCAGAACTCGCTGAACGTCTGGCGGCACATGCCACAGGGGGTGACGCCGTCGCGCTTGCCCGAGGTAACGGCGACGCGCTCGAACGACCGGTGGCCGTCGCTGACAGCCGCGCCGATAGCCACTTCTTCAGCGTGCAAGCTGTTGCTGTAGTTGGCGTTCTCGATGTTACAGCCGGTGTAGACGCTGCCGTCGCTCGTTTCCAGCGCCGCACCGACGGTGTACTCCGAGTACGGAGCGTACGACTCGTCGATTGCATCTCTCGCCGCGTCAAGGAGGTCTTCCATGCACTGGGCGTCGAACGGCCGTGTAGAAATTCTGTCGGTCTCAGGCGTCGGCGGCGCTGACGACGTCGACGGCGTCGCGGACCGCCTGTGTGGTTTCCGAGACCAGCGCGTCGATGTCGTCGCTCTCGGCGTACACCCGGACGTACGGCTCGGTCCCGCTCGGGCGCACGAGCGTCCACGACCCGTCGTCGAAGGAGAGCCGGACGCCGTACTCCGTGGAGACGTCGGCCTCGGGGAACGTCTCCGGCAGGCTGGATTCGAGTCGGGCCATCGTCTCGGCCTTGGCGTCGTCGGGGCACTCGACGCTGACCTTCTCGTAGGGCCGCTCGGAGATGACGGCCCGCCTGTCGGCGACGCTCTTCTCGGCGAACAGGCGCGTCAGCACGGCCGCGCTGGCGACGCCGTCGATCCAGCCGCCGAAGGCGGTGTGAATGTGCTTCCAGGGTTCGGCGGCGAAGACGACTTCGGTTTCGTCGGTTGCGTCCGCACGAACGTCGGCGATGCCGACGTGGAGCGAACCGAGGTGGATGCGCTCGACGCGGCCGCCGGCGGCCTCGACACGCTCGTCGATACGCCCGGAGGCGTTAGGCGTCGTCACGACCACCGGGTCCGAAACGTCAGCGGCACGCGTATAGTGCTCGGCGAGCATCGCGAGTATCGTGTCCTCGTGGATGACATCGCCGTCGGCGTCGACGACGACGATACGGTCGGCGTCACCGTCGTGACCGAACCCGAAGTCGGCGTCCGTGTCGGCGACGAACCGCCGGAAGTCGGCCAGCGTCTCCGGCGTCGGCTTGCTCTCTCGGCCGGGGAAGGTCCCGTCGACGTTCGCCTCCGTCGCCAGCACGTGGGCACCCAGTTCGCGGATGACCTGCGGCGTCGCCACACTGGCCATCCCGTTCCCGCAGTCGACCGCCACCGTCAGCTCCGACGGGTCGCTCCCGAGCGACGCGGCGTAGTCGGCGACAGCGCCCCGGTACTCGTCGAGGTAGTCGACCGATTCCGTATCGCCCCAGTCACGCCAGGCCGTTGGCGTGGAGCCGTCTTCGATGCGCCCTTCGATGCGCGTCTCGTCGTCGTCGCCGTACTCGGTGCCGTCAGCGAACACCTTGATGCCGTTGTCTGTCGGCGGGTTGTGGCTCGCGGTGATCATCACGCCGTGGCGGCCCTGTGAGGCGTAGGCCAGCGTCGGCGTCGGAACGCGGCCGACTCTGACGACTCGTGCACCGGCGCTTTGCAGCCCAGCGGCCATCGCATCAGCGAGGGCCGGCGAGGTCACCCGGCCATCGTACCCCAGGACGAACGTCTCGCCGTCCTGGCCAGTAGCCTGTCCGACTCGCAATGCGAGGTCCGGCGTCACCTTCGATACGACATCACCGCGGATTCCCGCGGTCCCGAACAGTTCCATACCGGCGATGCGGAAGCCGACCGTATAATTCTCTCGTTCGGCCCTTACTTCTTCCCGATGAGGAATGTGTCGCCCTTGCCGTCGCGGACGACCCGTTCAGTCACGGCAAAGCCGTATCCCTCCAGCCGGCTCCGGATGCCAGCCACGGAGTGACCGCTGGCCTGGAGCCGGTCTCCGTGGACTTCACAGTAGACCAGGCGACACGAGGGCTGGTCGAGTGTAGCTGAGAGACCGTCGAGAACAGCGCCCTCCGTCCCTTCGACGTCGATTTTGATCGCGGTCGGTGCCGGCAGTTGGTTGTCGGCGATGAACTCGTCGCCGTGTCGCTTGCTAATTGTGATTGTCCCGTGCTCTTTGGCTGTCGTCACCAGCGAGTGCCCGGCTGAACCGACTTTATCGAGCGTAATGGCGAGTTCGGCTTCACCGTCTTCGTCGATCAGCGCGTGTTCGAACAGCGAGATGTCGGCGCGGTTGTGCTGCATGTTCTGCCGCAACCGCTCGGCGTTGTCGGGATGTGGTTCGAACGCGGTGACCGGGGTATCGGTCACCTGCGAGGCCAGACAGGCGTACAGCCCGACGTTGGCTCCGATATCGTAGAACACGTCGTCAGCTCGGAGTTCGCCGAGCAGGTCGGCGAGTATCGGGCGTTCGTCTATCTTCCACAGGTCGGTAAACTCGTTGTGCGTCGGTATCAAAAACTCGGCGCTCACATCGTTGACTGTCACCGTGTACGTATCTCCGGCGAGGCGATAAGAGAGCGACCGATAGCTGCCGTAGGCGTAATCAAGCGGCTTCCGGAGTCCGAAACGAGACGCAATCTGAACAACTGTATCGGAAGATATCATTGAAAAATATAATCCAGTCATGACATGTATGCTTGTCGAATCAAGGTCGCTTGATTCGAGATATGCACACGCTCTTTTCAGACGGCGGTATCTCGGGCCACAGTTGCCCGTACCGGGGGTTCGAGCGCGTTCTGGGAAGCCAGTCTCAGCGTAAAAAACGGGCCCGAGACCCGGGAAACAGCCCGCGTGACGCCTATCGCTACAGCAGTTCGTCGAAGTCGTAGCCGTTGATGTCGACGCCGTCAGCGGTGACATCAGCGAGGTAGATTCCGTTGCCGGAGCCGGTGTCACGCTCGGCGGCGGCGTTGATCGAGGCGGCAGCGACTTCCTTGGCCTCTTCGTTGGTCATGTCTTCCTCGTAGCGGTCTTCGAGGGTCCCGTACGCGACGGTGAGTCCGGACCCGGTGACGGTGTAGTCGTCTTTCATGACGCCGCCGGCCGGATCGATAGAGTAGACGTGATGGCCGTCGTCGTCGACGCCGCCGAGGATGGGGTTGATCGCGAAGAAGGGACCGCCGCGGGCGAAGTTGCCGGCCAGCGTCGAGAGGGCCTTCATGCTGATGTCTTCGCCGCGTCGCGCTTCATAGAGGTTGACCTCGGCGCGGAGCGTCCGGATGAACGACTGTGCGCCGCCGACGCTGCCGACGAGTGTCAGCGCCGCAGTGGGGTGAATCTGCTCGACCTTCTGGACGTTCTTGTTCGAGACGAAGCGACCGCCAAGCGACGCGCGCATGTCCGTCGCGATGACGACGCCCTCGGACGTGCTGATGCCGATGGTGGTCGTCCCGGTCTTGTTCACCTTCTCCGAATCCTGTGCGGACTGTTCGGGGAGCTCGCCGACTTCGGGCGCGTACGGGTCGCTCTGGAACTCGTCAGCAGCCTGGGGTCCAGAAAGCTCCGGCCCCGGAGTCATATCTTGCATTACTGTGCGGTACTAGTCGGGCGCTGATAAAACCTCTTTTCCTGGTGAGCCTGACCGCCACCACTGCGGTCAGGTATCAGTCGGCTGCCCCGTCTTACGCGCTCGCCTGGTCGTAGGCCTCGTTGAGTCCCGACACGGCCCGGTCCATCGGCAGTCGGAATCCGAACCGCTCCGTGAGCATCGCCACCGGCAGCAGCATGATGCCCAGCAGCAGGGTGAGTTGATACAGTGCGAACAGCGTTGCGGTGTACAGTCGAGCTACCATCTTCCTCGGTCGTTCCAGAGTGAGTCTGGTATATAACTCTTGTTGCCGAATTTCAGTTGGTTACCATCGATTGTGAAGAAAATGTGGGCCGCCGTCTTGCGGTTTGCACAGATCCCTGAGATAGCCGACCGACATGGGAACGAACCCCCAAACTGACATAATGGGGGCGTGAGTCAGATGGCTGGTTCGCATAAGTTATAGAGATAGTTACGGTGACGTGCGCACCAGGGGCGAATCAAAACTATCGAATAGTCGGGCCCCGAGAGGTACAGTATGAACTACCTCGTGGCGATGGAAGCAGCCTGGCTGGTTCGTGACGTAGACGACATCGACGACGCTATCGGTGTAGCAGTGAGCGAAGCGGGGAAGCGGCTCAACGAGGCTGAGATGGACTACGTGGAGGTCGAGGTCGGCGCGACCGGCTGTCCGGCCTGTGGCGAACCGTTCGACTCGGCGTTCATCGCGGCTGACACAGCGCTGGTCGGACTGGTGCTCGAGATGGACGTGTTCAACGCCGAATCCCCCGAGCACGCCCAGCGGATCGCAAAGAGCGAGATCGGCGGCGCACTCCGGGACGTCCCGCTGAAAGTCATCGAGGTGTTCGAGACCGAAGCCGACGAAGACGAGGCCGAAGCCGAAGCATAGCCCGTTCTCCGTCTGATTCGCCCACTCCGCTAGCCGTTGGCTTTTTATATTACCGCAGGTAATCAGCGAACATGGACTTACCGACGCCGCAGGACCTGCGGGAGCGCCGCAACGAACTCGGGCTGACCCAGAGCGAACTGGCGGAGCGGGCCGACGTCTCCCAACCGCTCATCGCCCGCATCGAGGGGGGCGACGTTGACCCGCGGCTGTCGACACTCCGCCGGATCGTGACCGCCCTCGAAGAAGCCGAGGGCGGCATCATCAAGGCCCGCGACCTGATGAACTCCCCAGTCGTCGGCGTCGCGCCCGACGATTCCGTCCACCAGGCCAAGGAGCTGATGGACGAGAAGGGGTACTCCCAGGTCCCCGTCATCCGGGACGGGGCACCGCAGGGGCTCATCGGCAACTCCGACATCCGCCAGCGCCCCGAAGAGAACGTCGGCGAACTTCCCGTCGCCGAGGTGATGAACGAATCCATCGCCACCGTCGAACCCGACGCTCCCATCGACGAAGTCGACGCGTACCTGAACCACAATGCCGCTGTGATGGTCGTCGAAGGGGGGGAAACTATTGGTGTCATAACCGAAGCGGACATCGCGCGTACGGTCAGCTAACTCCGATTCTCAGAAACGCAAACAGCGATAGTGAGCCCGTACTCCCCGTAGGAGTGGCTTAATACCGAAAACAGTGTCAGGGGTATATGTCTATTCTCACCAATGAGAGACGTAGCGACATGCCCAATCCCAGCGACCCACTGTATGCCGAACTCGAAAAGGCCCTCGAGAACGCTGAAAGCGAAGCGGCCAGATACCACATCCGGCAGGCACTCCAGATACGGATTGCGGAGGAGACCGCCGGCAAAGACATCCTGTCCGCCTGATCGGTCTCTGTCAGATCTTCAAACTGCTTACTCGGTCAGTTCGAGATCGCGAACCGCGACCGCCTCGCCTCCGTCGGCCACAGTACCAATCACGCGGGCGTCCTCGCTATCGGCGACGATCTCGTCGGCGTCAGCTTCGGGCACCGCAGCGACGAACCCGGTGCCCATGTTGAACGTCCGGTGCATCTCTTCGTTAGTTACGTCACCCTCCTCCTGAACGAACTCGAAGACGGGCTGGGCCTCGAAGGGGTCCGTGATCTCGTACCGGTGACTCCCCATCCGCGTGAGGTTCGTCCAGCCGCCGCCAGTGACGTGGGCGGCCGCGTGCGTCTCGTTGGCTCGGAGCGGCTCCAGCACCTCGCTGTAGATCCGCGTCGGCGTCAGCAGCTCTTCGGCGATGGTTCTGTCGGGGTTCGGCGGGAACGGGTCGGTGTACTCGTGGTCGCGCGTGACCGCCTCGCGTGCGAGCGTGAGGCCGTTGGAGTGGATGCCGGAGGACGGCCAGCCGACGATGGCGTCGCCGGGTTCGGCCTCGCCGGGGAAGACGGCATCTTTCGGTGCCAGCCCTGCGCAGGTGCCGGCGATGTCAAGCCCCTTGATCACGTCCGGCATCACGGCGGTTTCGCCGCCCACGAGCGCGACGCCGGCCCGCTCGGCCCCCGTCCGGAGCCCTGCGCCGATGTCTTCGCTCGTTTCCTCGTCGGGCGTTTCCACTGCGAGGTAGTCGACGAACGCCACCGGCTCGACGCCAGTCGCGATGAGGTCGTTGGCGTTCATCGCGATGCAGTCGATGCCGATGGTCGAGTAGTCGTCGACGGCCTCGGCGACGAGGAGCTTGGTGCCGACGCCGTCCGTTGCGAGTGCGAGGTACTGGTCGCCGATATCGACCAGGCCCGCGTAGTCACCCTCGAACTCGCCGGCCGCACCGATGAGCGCCTTCGTCGCCGCCTCGCTGGCGTCGATGTCCACGCCGGTTTCCGCGTAGGTCAGTCCCTCCGCATCTTCGTCGTCTGTGTCCTCGGTCTCGGGTTCACCGTCGGTCATACCCGAGAGCGTGCGTGGCGCGGGCAAAAGAGCGTCGTTCCGGCGGAGCGTTGCGTCCGCTCAGAGAACGAACAGTGCACCGACCCCGAGCAGAACCGACGGAACCGCCACGGCGAGAAACACCGGTGTGCTCCATTCTCGGACCGTTCGGCCGTCGAGCGGACCGAACGGCAGCATGTTGAAGCCGGCGAGCAGGAGATTGATCTGCAGGCCCATCCGCGCGACCTCCCAGAGGAAGCCGCCCGTACTCGACAGGAGCGCCGCGACGAACGGAACGAGGAACACGACGGCGAGCGCGAGGTTCGTCACCGGTCCGGCGACGGCAATGAGGCCGTGTTGCTTCGCTGTAAGGCGGCCGCGGTGGACGACCGCGCCCGGCGCGGCGAACAGGAAGCCGACGAGACCGCCCAGAACTGCGAACCCGAGCATCCGGTAATCGGCCTTGAACGCGGCGATCTGACCGAAGCGGACGGCGACGACCTTGTGGGCCAGTTCGTGCAGCAGGAAGCCGACGCCGACGGTCAGCAGGCTGACGGCGAACGTGCTGGCGATTTCGGCCGTCGACAGCCCGCCGAACTGGCCGAAGACGATGCGGCGGAACTCCCGTTCGAGGAAGAACGTGAACGCCAGCCCGAGCGCGAGCCAGGCGACGAGGAGGTCCCGGAGCTCGCGCTGGCTGAAGCTGAGACCGCCGACGGTCCGGTCCGCGGTGGGTCGCTGCCGTCGACCCGCCATCAGAGGACCCCCACGAGTATCTGCGTCCCTTCGCGGACACCCTGCCAGAGCAGGCGCGAAACGCCCTGCATCCCGCCGATGTCCGACGAGATGTACGGGATCAACACTGGGAAGACAACGTAGGAGGCGATTGCGCTCCCGACGTTCGTCAGCGCGACGACGAGGATAAGCCGGAACAGCGGCACGCTACGCATCCGGCCGACGAGATCCATTACCGGCGACTCCTGGTCGTTGAGTATCTCGTTGAGCGTCGCGATATCGCTGATGTTGACAGAGATGTACCGCAGTTCGACGTAGCCCGCGAACCAGCCGGCGGCAAGCAGCGGAAACAGGCTCGTCAGCCAGCCGAACGCGCCGGCGGCGGCCGCACTCGACCAGTGTGCGCCGGCCACCTTCGCCAGTCCGCCGGCTAGCACGGCGTTGACGGCGACCAGCGCGACGAACAGCTGCAGCAGGACGGCCTGGCTCGCGCCACCGAGAATGAGCAGGCCGAAGAAGACGAGAAAGACGACCCCGAAGCCGTAGCCGACGAGTTTGTACAGCGAGACGCGACGCCCGCCCTCGGTTCCGGTGAGCGACTCCATCGGCGGGAGCGTCTCTGGGTTGTCGAGATAGTTCTCGATGCCCTCACGGTGGCCGGCTCCCACAACGGCGAGGACGTGATAGCCGGCTTCGCGGAGCGCGATAAGTCGGTGGGCGATGAACGCGTCGCGTTCGTCGATGAGCGCCTCCGCGCCGCCGGGGGAGAACTGACGGAACTCCTCCATCATCGCGCTGACCACGTCGGTGTCTGTCAGTTTCTCCATATCGAACTCCTCGACGTCGGCCTCACCGCGGAACCGGACCAACAGGGCGGCGATGGGAATCCCGATGCCGGCCGCGACGACACAGATGAGCAACAGCGTGTCGAGCAGGCCCTCGGCCGTCCCGCCAAGACCGCCCGGCAAAACCGAAAGGGCACCGCTCGGGACGATGAACGGGCCACCGAAGGCCCCGGCGACGACCGCAAACAGCCCGCCGAAGACAGCACCGATAGTCAGCCCGACAGTCAACGGCGGCCCCATCTCGGCTGCGAGGCTGCCGACGAGCTTGAGTTTCTCGACGGCCGTCAGCCGCGCCCAGAACCGCTGGACGGTCGTCTGAATGTCCCGGTCGACGAGTGCGACGCCGAGGCCGAGACGTTCGGCGGTGTCGATTCCCGCTTTCATGTCCGCACCCGGCTCGATGTCGAATCGGTCGCCCAGCCGGGTCTGGATGTACGACAGCATCCAGTACGCGAGGAACTGAAAGACAGTGTTCCCACGCAGGAGGTCGCTCGCATCGAGATCGTCGGGGGTTTCGCCCTTGATCTGGCGATACCGGCCCTCGTCGAGTTCGACGGCGACGATATCGGGCTCGGATTCTTCGATCGCTGATTCCACTTCCTCGACGCTGTGCTCGGAAACGTGGGCGGTTCCGACGACATCGACGCGTCCCGCTCCTGACGGGTCCGGGAACTCGTCTGCCGCCGACTCCGCGTGTTCGGTCATCACCCGCGTTACACATTCGCTTCCTTTACCCTTGTCGGGTCCGGCTGACCGCCGAGAATCGGCAACCGGAATCATGTTCGCGGCATTGTATGTTCTCCTCAGGTGGCGTAGCTATTGCCAGCTCTCATGTTAATACAGCCACAGATTCTGTGGTAACTACAAGACGGTGGCGGGATTGCTTGAAAACCCGGATATCCCACCGATTCAAAAGACTGATATGTATGGGGTCAAACTGTATCGGATATACGATGTATGACCTGACTGGATTCCAGCGGGACCTGCTGTACGTCATCGCAGGCCTTGACGAGCCCCACGGGTTAGCGATCAAGGAAGAGCTCGAAAACTACTACGAGAGCGAAGTCAACCACGGCCGACTGTATCCGAACCTTGACACGCTCGTCGAAAAGGCGCTCATCGAGAAGGGCGAACGCGACCGTCGAACGAACTTCTACACGCTGACCAAGCGCGGCCAGCGCGAACTCGATGCCCGGAAGGAGTGGGAAGCGCAGTACGTTTCCGCATAGCCGCGTTTTCGAAGCCGTTCGACAGACTCAACCCGGGTGCTGGCCAACTTCGCGCCATGCCAACGGTACTGGAAACCCATATCGAGAACCGCTGGATGGTCCAGCCCAACCACTCGAACCATCTGGGGTCGACCCACGGGGGAAACGTCCTGAAATGGATGGACGAACTCGGGGCGATGTCGGCGATGCGCTTTGCCGGCGAAACCTGTGTCACCGCCCGGATGGATCAGGTGAATTTCAAGCGCCCGATACCCGTCGGCGACACCGCGCTCATCGAGGCGTTCGTCTACGACACCGGCGAAACGAGCGTCAAGGTCCGGCTCCGGGCCGCCAGAGAGGACCCCAAAACCGGCGAGTCCGAATCGACGACGGAGTCGTACTCGGTGTACGTCGCCGTCGACGAGGACCGGAATCCGGTTCCCGTCCCCGACGTGACTACGGAAACGGACCGGGGTGAGCGACTGCGACAGCGCGCCCTCGACGGGGAGGCGAAGCGCTGATACTGTCGGTTGTGCTCAGGGAGAGAATATTGTGACCTTTATTCCGCTCCGCCGCCAACCACGACTATGACACTGGATGTCGAGACGCCGGAGCGACCGGAGCTTTCCACCGGCGTCGCCGCCGACGAGTACGACGACGCAGACGTGCAGGGCGACGAATACCGGCGTGACGAGCTCGCCGAGGCCCTCGACGACGGCGCGTGGGAAGATGCCTTCGAGGAATGGGCCGCCGACGCCTCACTCGATGCCGATCAGTGGGCAATCGTCACCGATCTGGCACTCATCGAGGAGTTCGATTTCTTCTGGGACTCCTTCGCGGGCCGTGTGGGCTACCACGCTCCGGGCTTGCCCGAGGACTGGCGCGAGCGGGAGATACATCCCGACATCGACTCCTGGGGCACCGTCTCAGGCATCAACGCCGGACTGACCGAGTTCGGGCAGGTCGTCTGTGAGGTGCTGGCCGACGAGTACATCGACTGGGAAGCGGAGGAGGTCGGTGCGGACGACCTCCCGGACTTTTGAGCTTCGTACACGTCGCCGGCTGCGAATCGCTTCGGACAGCCCAGTCAGGGACCGGCAGCCTGATAACGACCCACGCGCTTGCACCAGATATGGCTGAAATCGTCACCCCACGCAAACGGGAGTGCGAGCGGTGTGGGCGGGTCGACGAGTGGGACCCGGAACGACACAGTTGGCGTATCGTCACCGACGACGGCACCAAGCAGTCCGGCGACCCACACTGTCTCCACGAGTGGGACATCAACGGCACGTTCAATCCGCTGGCCGAGTGAGCGTTCGATTCTTCGGCTGTCACCTCTCTCGCGAGCAGGTACACCACTAGAACGAGGTCCGTCGACGCAGTCCCGTAAGAAATCTCAGTTGGATCAAACGGCTGGTCGGACAGAGACCAGCCGCCGTTACTCCGCTATGCTCCTGCTTCAGCCGCGTCCTCGCTCATCGGGGCGCGCGATTCACCGCTGGTCCCGTCGCCCTGCTGAACCGATATCGGCTCCAGTTCGACGGTCGCGGCGGAGTCGTCCTCACCGATGACCTGTCCTTCGGTGACCTCTGTCGTCCCGGTGAACCCGGTCCGGTTCCCGTTGTTGGTCCCGACCGCGGTGAACTGGTACTGGGTCTCAGCACGGACGCTCACGTTCGTGTACCCCTCGTCGGTGCCCCAGTCCTCGTACCCGGTGGTTGAGTAGGGAACGGTCATCTCGAAGTTCCCATTCTGGTCCGTCTGGGTCCGCTGGCGGTAGACGAACGTCTTGTTCGTGGCCGGATTGCGCATCTGCACGGCGGCCCGGACTGTCGTGTTTGCCGGTCCGGTGCCTTCGACCGTTGCCCCGGGCACGCGCTCGAATATCTTCGTCCAGGCGGAGTGCTGGTACTGCGGACTGTTCGGGAACGCCTCGGTCTCACTGGAGCCGACGAGGCGGTAGTGCTCCATTGCCGGGACCCGCTCGCTGGGAGCATCGCCGTAGCCACCGAGTTGCGAGGTCGCGTCCTGTTCAACGTACTGACGGGCCTGTTCGAGGCTCTGGAACTGGCGGATGACCTGTCCCTGCTGTTGGCCCTCCGGTTCCTGCTCGTTGGTCGGCGCACCGCGGTACTGCGCTCCCTGGCGTGTCTGCTTGTTCTCCCAGTCGATGACAATCGGTTGCGGTTCTGCGGCGCTGCCGTGGAACCGGTACAGCCGAGTGACCATGGTCTCGTAATAGGCCTGCCGCTGGAACGTTACCTGCTGGACACCGCCGCTCTGAGACTGGATGTACAGCCGACTGTAGTAATCACTGGTCTGGGCCCCGTCAACGAAGGCCGGTGGGGCGAAGAACTTGCCACCGAGGTTTCCGTTGGTCTCGGCCATCTTCCAGTCGACGGCGATATAGCGCGTCTTTGCGTCGTCCTCGTCCGTCCTCTCGAGGATATTGTTCGCCTGCGTTTCGTTCTGTGCGATCAGGAACGGCGCGGCCGTGTCCGTTCCCTGCTGGAAGGGGTTCGCGTTCGGAACGCGCTCGGCCCTGGTCGTAATCCAGTGCCCGTAGTCCCACCACGACAGGACGCCGTACTGGCCCTCCTGGTAGTCGAAGTCGTCCTGCTTCTGATAGGTGCCGTAGTAATCGAGCGTCGCTTCACCGCCGGAGCCGTACGCCCCTTCCGCGGGCGTGTTTGCCTCCATCCACTGTAGGCTTTCGTCCCAACTCTGAATACTCTGGCCGGGACCGGTCGAGCCAGCCTCGACCGGCGTCGTACCGAAGGCGAACAGCGGGACGACGATGACAAGAAGCACTGTGAGAATCGTCAAGACCTGATAGTACTCGATGCCGTCGTCGGCGCTGAAATCGAACCAGACGACGAACCGACCGACGAGCATCCCCGACAGCACTGCAATCGGCGCGACGAGATAGTACGCGAACCGCTGCTGGGTGAACGTCGCGGATAGAATGAACAGTGCCCAGACGACGACGAGTAGTTCTTCCGCCGGAGCGTCGTCCGAGAGGAACTGCTTTCCGAGCAAAAAGAGGCCACCTATCGCCGCAACGATGACAGCGAACCCGTGTGCCTCAAACAGGACGCCGGCATCCTGCAGCGGCGCGGCCTCGCCGACGGTTCCGGCCGTTTCGCTGATCGAGAACCCGACGACTCTCATCACGTTCCGCGTCAGGAAATTCCACAGATTCGGAGTCAGCACTGCCATCAGAACTGCCCCGAGGGCGAGTATTCCAAACACGGTCGCAGGGTACACGTACCGGCCGTACTCGCGTTGTTCGATAAATCGGGCCAGCCACGCCATGAACACGCAGCCAAGGCCAACGGCCAACGCCAGCCCCGGCTGTAGCAGCGACTGAGAGGTCGCTGTGATTTCAAGGACGGTGATTCGAGACGCACTCAGCACGGCGGCAGTCGTCATCGTGATTGCGCCCGCGATGGCCGTGTGTTCCGGGCTAGTGTCGTGAACGTACTCTAGGCACAATCGGAGCAGGAAGAAGACACCGAGTATCCCGAGCAGGAGCACACCTGGCGGCCAGACCCAGAGATACAGCGCAATCGCCACGCCGGCCAGCACGGACCAACTGATAGTGTCCCGCAGTGCATCGATATCTCGCTCGAGGAACTGCTCGTAGATCGGCTTGTCCCGCGCGGCGACGCTGACAGCCACCATGACACCAAGGACGCCGAGTACCTGGAAGAGCGCTTCAGCGACGTGGTGGTCGGAGAAACCGACGAGGCTCCGCCGTAGGAGCCACCCCGTCGAGAATGCCATCACGGTAACTGCAGTTACGCCGCCGATGCGGCCGCCGAGCCGCTGTCCGATGAAGTACGTCGGAATCGCAACGAGCGTCCCGAACACGGCTGGTGCGAACAGGACCGTCATCGCGATCGTCTGGTCGCTCGGGGAACCGAGACCGACGATCAGGGCAACTGTCGCGATAATCTGGTCGAACAGCGTCCCGAACTGCCCGTTACTGGTTCCATAAGGGAAGGCTGTCCAGGGGTCAAACGGCATTGTCGAGGGCCAGTTTTCAACGACGTACTTCGTCGAACGGTAGTGATACCAGGCGTCGTTCCCACTGAAGAGCACCTCGCCGTCAACAATGAAGTTCTGCCAACTCCGGACGCGATTCCACAGCATGAACCCGAGCAGTACCAGGAGGACCGGAACGTGGTACCAGCGCTCGGCCCACTCCAGGGCGGACTCGAGTTCGGGGTTGTCGTCAAGATAGCCCCGTGATTGACTCATTGCACGGAAAAACTGCCAAGGCGCGCATAAGCCTTTTGACCTCTGTGCGAGCGCAGGATGGAAACGCCTAACAGCACCGGTGGCACACCACCGACCATGCGAGTCTCGGTCGTGCTCTGTACGCACACGATGGAGCGATACGACGACTGCCGAGCGGCGGCCGAGAGCGTCTTAGCACAGACCTACGACGACGTGGAACTCGTACTGGTCTCGGATGGTAACCGGGACGTGTACGAACAGTACGAATCCGACTTCGGCGGCCGGGACGATGTCCTGACGCACTGCAACGACGAGAACGTCGGCCTGCTGGAGAGCCGGAACAATGGCGCTGCAGTCGCTACAGGCGACGTGGTCGCGTTCATCGACGACGACGCTATCGCCGATGAAGAGTGGGTGGCGGCGTTAGTCGACGCCTACGAACGACACGACGCGCTCGCGGTCGGCGGTCGAATGACGCCGGCGTGGGTCGCCGGCAAACCCAGCTTTCTGCCCGCGGAGTTCTACTGGCTCATCGGCGTCACCCACCGCGGGTTCGGACCGAACGGCGACCCCGACGAACCCGGCGTGGTTCGTAACACCTTCGGATCGAACATCTCTTTCGACAGGGACGTGTTTCTCGAACTAGGCGGCTTCGACGACGATATCGGCGGCCGCCAGGGTGAAAAGAACCTCCAAGGCGGCGAGACAGAACTCTGTGCGCGCCTGCGAACTGAATACGACGAAGGGGTATACTACACCCCGGACGCGCTTGTTGCCCACAAGATATTCGATTACCGAACCGACCCCGGCTGGCTGTTAGACCGCGCGTTCTGGCAGGGATACTCGAAGCGCGGGATGGAGGTGTTCGTTCCCGAGTCGACTGGCGAGGAGTCCGACTTCCTCGGCGACCTCCTGTTTCGGTTCGTCCCGTCACGCCTCCGTGGACTCGTCGACTCTCCGTCTGTCGGGGCAGTTCTGCAGCTCCTCTTTTTGTTTCTACTTACCGGTAGCGTCGGCGTCGGATACCTCTACGGAATGTACGTCTGGCGGTAGCCACTGCTTCCGGAACGCTATCGCTTCTGTAAGAGTGGTTTAGTTTAGCACCGAGTCCAGGACTTCGGTCGCCTCGCCGATAGTCAGGACGCCGGAGACGTGGCTCCCGAGTGCGTAGACACCCAGCCCAACGAGCGGGAGGACACTCAGGTCAATAAACCACGGACCGTATGGTTCCAGTACGAGCAACAACAGGGTCGTACCGAGACCGAGAGTGAGAACCCGAACTGCCGGGAAGCCGGTGAGCGGCCTGAGGCCGACGTTGCGTGCGGCTAAAACGTGGGTCACCGCCATGAGCCCGTATGCCGTCGAGGTGCCGATAGCCGCGCCGACGATGCCGACACGCGGTATCAACAGCACGTTCAGAACGATGTTGACGACCACTGACGCCCCCGTTGCGAGCAGTAACTGTCGCAAGTGCCCCCCTGCCTGTAACACCGGCCAGATGACCCGTGCGACAGCAAAGCCCAGCACGCCCGGAAGGAGCACCTGTAGCGGTCGGACGCTCGCCTCGTACGGTGCGCCGAAATACACGGTGAGGAACTGCTCGCCCAGGACAAAGACGCCGGCGACGAGCAAAACCGTGAGAACGATGACGTAGCGGAGGAGCCGTGACAGCAGCGACGTGAGACGGTCTATCCTCCCATCTTCCCAGAGGTCTGCCGTCGACTGGATCATCACCATTTCCATCGCCACCGAAACGACCCACATGAACTCTGAAACCTGCAGCGCCGCCCGGTAGTGCCCGGTTTTCGTCGCGTCCCAGAAGTGGCTGACCAGCAGGACATCGACCTTGTACATGCTCGTCAACAGGAGTGTAAGCGCCATCGACTGAACCCCGAACCGAACCAGCGGTCGCGTGTACGTCCTGAGGGCCAGGCCACGTACAGACGGGAATACGCCGGCCTCCCGGAACGCCAGTGCCGTCGAGAGGCTCCCCGTGAGCAGAAATCCTGTCGCGAATCCGGCAAACACGCCCGGCACGCCGTATCCGGCACCGGCTAACCCGAGCCCCACGACAGCGAGGATAATGGATCGGGCAGGAACGAGCGGTTCAGCGAGTTCCTCCCGTTTGTACGCGTGGAGAACGCCGCGACCGAAGTAGTACAGTTGCTCGCCGACGACGGCACCGAGCATCAGGTAGAGTGCCGACTGAAGCGTCCCGTCGGTAAACCAGGTGATGAGTCCGACCAGGGCTGGAATCCCGACAAGCAGGCTTGCGGTATGAAGTGCGAACGATGTGGTGACAACGCTGGTTCGGTCGTCGCCGGTTTCCCGCGACGCATACGTCTTGGTTGCCTCGAACAGCCCGAGGTTCAGTATCTTCCGGCTGGGGAGGAAAATCGCCATCACTAGCGCGTAGGTTCCGAACCCGTCCTGGCCGACGGTACGGACCAGTAGCGGGATGAAAACGGCGAACGTCAGGAGCCGACCGAGGTCCCCGGTAAAGACCGAAAGGTATCCCTTCAGAATGCTACCGTCATCGGCCATCACTCGATGTAACCGAGGTCACGCATCTGTTGTTTGAGGTCGTCGTCCACGTCGTCGCGCTCGACGTCGACCGTTTCGCCGTTCCGAACCATCGACACATCGGCGTCGCGGCTCACGATTTTCGTCTCGAAGTCCTGCCACGCGACGGTCGTGGTTCCGTGCCACGGGGCGATGGTGAGCGTCTGGTCGCGTGGCGTCTCGCGGACGTCTTTCCCGTGCCACTCAGAGGGAATCTTACCGCCGACTTCACTCAGCAGCGACGGCGCGATATCGAGGACGCTGAGGGGTTCACACAGCGAGAGGTCGTTCGTCGCCACGGGGACGGTGGTCAGCGAATCGACCACCCGTCGCCGCTGTGGCTGGTGGAAGTAGTGACCATCCTCGCCGAACTCGTCGCCGTGGTCCGAACTGAACACGACCAGCGGGTCCGACGAGTCAACGGAGTCGACGAGGCGCTCGATCTCGGCATCCGCCCGGGAGAGAGTCTGGCGGTACTTCTGCGTAATCGTCTCTTTTTCGTCCACACTGAGTTTTTCAGGGGCGAACAGCGCCTTTCGGTCGATCTCTTTCGGCACGGCGTCGTCGCCGAGACCGTACGGACGGTGCGTGCCCATCATGTGGAGCCACATGAACCGTGGCCCCGACTCGTCGTTGAACGCCGCGATCGCGTTGTCGATGAGTTCGTCGTCGGGAAGCCGGTTCGATAGCTTCGCGTGGGGCGGCCGGAAGCGATGGTAGACTTTCCGGATGAGGTCGAACTGTGACGCGAACTGTCGAAGGGGGTTGCCCCGGTTCCCTGCTTCGCAGTAGTTGTTGTACACGTCGAACCCAGCGTCGAATCCGAATCGGGGGTCAGTGTGGGGGGACGAGGAGAGACCGATTGTCGTGTATCCAGCCTGCGAGAACGCTTCGGCGACTGTCGGGGACACCGCGCGGGACTCAATCGCCCCCTGGTACGACGCAGTGAGAATGCTGGCGAGGCTGGGCCGCGTGTAGTGGGCTCCGGTCACGCCCTGGTGCTGAGAGAACGTAGAGACGAACTCCATTGCGTCCACGAAATCGTAGCGGACAGAGTCTGCGGTAACGAAGATGACATCTCTCATTGCTACCAGAACCGATTGAGAAACACTTGAGTCCTGCGATCAGTCCACGTACCCGAGGTCTTTCAGCATCTCCTGGGTGTCGGCATCGACGTCCTGGTCGGTGACCTCGTTTCCGGCGCTATCCCACGCCTGTAGTTTCTCGCGGAGGACTTCGTACGGCGTCCCGTCGGTCTCTCCAGCGGCGACGAGGTCGTTCTCTTCGTTGGGGTCAGTGGATAGGTCGTACAGTTCGTGGTCGGACCCCTCGCGAATGAGTTTCCACCCCGGCGTGCGGAGGCCGATTGACTCCGCGAACTCCGGATATGCAGTCAGGAAGGCGTCGCGGTCTCCCGGCGGCGTGCCGTCGTCGTTCGCGCGGATGCTCCGCCCCTCGAACTCATCCGGTACTTCGACGTCTAGTAGGTCAAGTACTGTCGGTGCGATATCAATCGTTCGGACCTGATCGGAGACGGTCTCCGCTTCGATATCTGGGTGGTGGAACGCGAGCGGGACGTGAAGCTCCTCATCGTAGAGTTGGCGACCGTGGCCTGTGTACCCGTGGTCGTCTAGCGCCTCTCCGTGGTCGGCAGTGAGAACCACGAGCGTTTCGTCACGGAGGTTTCGCTTTTCAAGCTCATCGAGTAACTGCTGGACGTACCCGTCAACGAGCTTCATTGCAGCCGTGTACTCGTCGTGTGCTTCGAGATCGTTACGGTCGTAGTTCCGCGGCTCATGCATGTCGAAGTAGTGGACCCAGCCGAAGAAAGAGCCGTCAACGCGGTCGAGTTGGTCGACAGCGTCCTGTGTCACGCTCTTGGCCGTTCGACAATGCAGTCTGATGAGGCCCGTCTGGCGCAGGAGCGACTTGAGGTTCCATTGTTCCGTTCCGATATCCTTCACCGCGCCGAACACCGTGTTGAACGTCTTCGTATCGTATATTCGACTCAGAATCGGGTACAACGTGTCGTAGGAGCCTCCGCCGTCACAGTACTCGTCGAACCCGCGTCCGAGTCCCGAGTGTTCGTCACTGAGGTGGTCGACACTGACAACACCGAACGTCTCGTGTCCCACGTCCTGTATCGACTCCGCCAAGACGGGCATGGATTCGTCGAGACCCCAGCCGTTCTCCTGAACGCCGTGCGTGTGGGGATACGAGGCGGTCATGAACGATGTGAGGCTCGGGTCGGTGGTGTTTGCAACGGTGAACGCCTGATCGAAGTACAGGCCATCCGTTGTGAGTCGTTCGAGCGTCGGGACGATCCCCTCCGAAATCCCCCGCTGAAGCCAGTCTTCACGGAGACAGTCGATGCTGACGAGCAGTACGTTCTCGATAGTGGGTGAATTGAAGTCTTGCATTGTCAGTCTTCACCGATGATAGTGTTGACGCGGTACGGTTGCTCGTCCCGGTACTGCTGTTTCACGATCATCTCCGCGAGGAACCCGAACATCACAAGCTGTACCCCGAATATGACGAGGGCGACAGTCAGAATAAGCCGCGGGACGTGTGGCGCCAGCGACTGGCCGAAGGCGTACTTGAGAAACACCATGTGGGACCCGATGAGGCCACCGATCATCATTAGAACTATCCCGATACCGCCGAAGAAGTGCGACGGTCGGGTTGAGAATCGGTTCCAGAAGACGTGAAATAGGAGGTCGACGAACCCCTTGAGAAGTCGCTTCATGCCGTACTTCGTCTCACCAGCGGTCCGTGGGCGATGGTCGACGGGCAGTTCCGTTATCTTATACCCGCGCTTGTGTAACTTCGCCGGGATGTACCGGTGCCCCTCTCCGTAGAGGTCTATCTCTTTCAGTCCCGTGGCTCGATAAGCGGTCAGTGTGCATCCGAAGTCGTGAATATCCGGTCCGGTGAGCTTCGCCAACCGTGTCTGTATCGCCGACGGGATCGTCTTCGAGAGCGGGTCGTCGCGGTCGCGCCGCCAGCCGCTGACACAGTCGTACCCTTCTTCGAGTTTCGTGAGGAGCTTCGGAATGTCCGCCGGGTTGTTTTGCCGGTCAGCGTCCATCGTCACGATGTATTCCCCTGTAGCGTAGTCGATACCGGCGGCCAAGGCGGCACTCTGCCCGAAGTTGCGTCGAAGTAAGACCCCTGTCACTTCGTCCCGGTCTGTGGCGATCTGTCGTATCGTTTCGGCCGTCCCGTCCGTACTCCCGTCGTCAACGATAACTATCTCGTACGGGCCGTACGTCGTATTGTCACGGAACGTAGACTGAATCTCATCGATCAGCGGCTCCAGATTCTCGGACTCGTTATATGCAGGAAGCACGATAGAAGTCTGGACGTCACTGTCGGTATCTGTCGCTGATACGACCGACCCGTCCGGCATGCTCCCTGTTTTTGCCATTCTAAGGCTCTGTATGTGCTACAAGATGCGCATTTATTAACAGTTGCCATTTGCTGCGTGTCCAAGTTATGCCGATACCGCATATAATTCCGGTATTAGGGCCTTAGAGTGGTGTTTGGGTTGCCAGACTCTCGATTAAAAGACCTGTACAAACTCGATACGAGGGCCCGTAATCAGGATGCTGTCTCCCGGAACCGCACAGACTATTACAGTCAGTGGTCAATCACGAGGAAATGCCCTCTCGTCTGTGGAACAGAATACGCACGTCGGTCCGACGCGAACCGTTTGTACCGCTCGTTGCGCTTGCTGCGTTCCTGCTGATGGTCTTCGGCACCTGGCGACTACGGCCACATCTGACCTTCCCGGATGAAACCGGCGCTATCGAACTCGCTCTCAGGATGGGATACGAGCAGAATCCCTTCATAGACAACTTCCGGAAGGGTGGGAACTTCCACCTTTACTTGCTTGCGCTCTCTTTTGTCCCGGTGACGCTGTACTGGCTCGTGACGGGACAGTTCGGCGATATTATGTCGGGCGCGGCTAGTGTCGGGAGTTCGCCGAGTTGGGGCGTGTCCCCGGATCTCCTCACAGCGTTCTACGACGTGCTGTTCGCCGGTCGGCTGGTATCTGTCCTGTTCGGTGTCGGCACTGTCGTGGTCCTCTACTACCTCGGCCGGGAACTACTGGACCGGCGTGCCGGAATCCTCGCATCGGTGTTTCTCACGACTTCTGTTGGGTACGTCCTCACCGCTCATTATGCAACTGAGGACGTTCCGATGACGTTTTTCCTCATGCTCGGCTTCCTGCTGACGGTTCGTGCGTTTCATTCAGGAGACAACAGAACGCTGTTTGCCGCGGCGCTGGTCGCTGGCCTGGCAGCGTCGACGAAGGCAACCGCCGGGCTCCTCGTCCTCCCTATCGCTATCGTCATTATTGAACGCCACTGGGACGAATCGGGGACCGTTGTCGAGTTCATCGAGGCGGCATGGAAATATCCGACGCTAACGATACTCGGATACGTCAGCACAACGCCATCGATATTTGTCCATCCAGTTTCGTGGATTGACGAGATATCTCGGTACGTCGTCCGCAGCACAAGTGATGTCTCGTACAGCTGGTCGGACCCCGGGTGGCTCATCCAGCTTGCCCATCTCGCCGAAGGACAGGGGATTGCGCTGTTCCTGTTCTCGATACTGTCCGTACTGCTCGTCGTCGGCCTCCTCCTTCGTGGCACCCTCGACAACGCAGTCTGGCTGTTGTTCCTCTATGCTATTCCGTACTTCGTCTTCATTATTCAGGGAAATATGACACAGTTCCCTCGAGTGATGCCGCTCTTCCCGATCCTTGCAGTCCTTGCTGGCGTCGCCGGGTCCGAGCTAACCCGATCCACTCGTTCGATCCGCGTGGTCGGCATCGGACTTCTCACGCTCGCCGTTGTCTTTTCGGGCGTACACACTGCCGCCGGCGTCGCTGATGTCAGCCAGTCACGGCAGGAGGCGACCGAGTGGACACACGCAAATCTGGATAGCTCTGATACTGTCGACGTGTATTCCCAGCGGGTGTACCTCCCGGAGTTCCCTGAAGAAGCGACCGTGAACCGCTACGTCATTCACTCGTCCTTCCCCCGTGAAGAGTGGCAGCCCGGCCTCGAACGGCTGGACTGTAACGCGCCCGAGTACGTCGTGCTCTCTAGTTACCACTACTTCCGCTTCTTCAAGGATCCGTCCGTGTACCCGGATGTGACCGAGCGCATGTCGGCGCTGTTCGCCGAGGAGGACTACGAAATTGTCCGGACGTTCGGCCCGCCAATTGACACTGAACTCAGCGCGGAGCGAAAGTTCAGAGACAGCGCCGGACTTTCGTCGTTCCCCGAGGACGGGAACCCGACTATCGTTGTGCTGAAGCGGGTAGACGATGAACCGACCTGCTGATGACAACTGTGTGCCAAAACATCTCCGCGACCCGGCCTCTCCGCTCACACAGACGCTACCGGGTAGCCAGCGGTTCAACCGTGATGACGAACGAGGTCAGAATCTGTGACTGACGACTCACTCCCGAGCGTCTGCGTCGTGACCCATCCCCTCGCCGCCGCCGGCGAGAACGCCACACGAAGCCTGCTGGATATCCTGTCGGCTGTGACATCGGTCGCGCTCGTGACGGCTGACCTGCCCGCTGACTCCGAGATCCGCGACCGTCACGAACTCGTCGAACTCACGCAGAAAGGCGCGGGTGAGTCCGTCGTCATCGCCGCGTTCCGATTCCTGCTGAACCAGCTCCGGATGTGCCGTGTCATCGCCGACCGCGACGAAGACGTCGTTCTGTTTTTCGGTGCGACATCGTACCTGCTGCCCATTGTCGCGGCTCGATTGCTCGGCAAAACGGTTCTCATTGAACCCCGCGGCGACGTGCCGCTGACGCTCCGTCTGAACTGGGAACAGCGGTTGCCCGACGAGATAGCCGCAGGGCTCGCTGGCGCAGTCCGCGCGCTCGAACGAGCCGGCTTCGCCGCGGCCCACGGCGTTATCACCTACACGCCGGAGATGGCCCGCCAACTGGATCTGCATCCGGAATCCCCGACTGTGTATCCGACGGGGGCGCGCTACGTTCGGACAGACGAGTTTCGCGTCCAGCGGCCCTACGCCGACCGCGATCGCGTGGTCGGATTCCTCGGGCGACTCGACGAGGAGAAGAGCGTCCGTGAACTCGCTGCTGTCGCCGCTGAACTGCCCGACGACGTGGCCTTCCGGTTCATCGGCGACGGGGATCTCCGGGAGTGGCTGGAAGCCGAACTCGCGGCGGAAATCGAACGGGGCGCGGTTGAGCTCACTGGCTGGGTGGACCACGACGACGTTCCGGACCAACTGAACGACCTCGCCCTGCTCGTGCTGCCGTCACAGCCGACGGAAGGGCTTCCAACGACAATTCTGGAAGCGCTGGCCTGTGGAACACCGGTACTGGCCTCGCCGGTTTCGGGCGTTCCCGACGTGGTCCGTGAGGGTGAAACCGGATTCCTCCTTGACTCGCGGGAACCAGCGGCTCTCCGGGAAACGATACTCGGTATTTTGGAACGAAATGACTTGGACACCATCAGTGCGAATGGACGCGACCTGATTGAGCACGAGTACAGCTTCGAGGCGGCCTGTGAGCGGTACAAGTCGATACTCAAGCGGCTGTAGTTGTGCCATTTCCGTGAGTACACTGGCATTCCGCCAACTGGCCTGTCACCTGTAGCCTTACTAGGGCTGATTAGTCGCGTTACCTCCGTATACATAGGTTTCACTCACGCAATCACAGAGATACCAACAAGTTCTAATAACGTCTTGTGTATCTCCTGATGTATACGGATGCGAATCGGACAAACATCGTTCGTCTCCTTCGTTTCGAAGGGGCTCTCTTCTGCGGCCGGCTTTGTCGCTACGATTCTGTTCGCACGGTTACTCGGTGCGGAAGTCCTCGGGAAGTATTATCTCTTGCTCTCTATCGTCGCGTGGCTCTCGCTTCTGGGATCGATCGGAATCGGTAGTGCAATCACGAAACGGGTCAGCGAGGGCACGGATATCGGGGAGTACAAGCTTGCGGGAGGGCTCACTATTGCATTCATCGGCGGCGTGATCATTGTCGGTCTATTGGTTTTTCAGGACGTTGTCACCAGCAGCTTTGAGGTCGACCGTATCGGATTCGTGATCATCCTCCTCGCGGTCGGACTATTCGGGTCGTACGTCGATGCGATGCTCAACGGAGCCCACATGGTCCACGTCGCGGCGGTGCTCAAGGTTGCACGAAGAATCGCCAGGACGGTCCTACAGGTGGGTGGTGTGCTTCTCAGCTTTGGATTGACTGCGCTCGTAATGGGGTATGCTCTGGGTGGCCTCGTACTGGTGATCGCTGGGCTCTACGTTCTCGGTGGACCGTACCATCTGCCACAGAGAAAACACTTCGAGCGACTCGTCGACTACGCGAAGTACGCCTGGATGGGGCGGCTCGAAGGGCAAACGTTCCAGCAAGCCGACGTTATCATTCTCGGACTGTTCGTGCCGAGTTCGCTCGTCGGCGTCTACGGTATTACTTGGAACATCGCGAACTTTCTCATCATCTTCAGCACGTCTATCAGTGGCGCACTGTTTCCAGAACTGAGTAAGCTGTCGGTAGACGACCGGGACCAACAGGTCGCATCCCTCGTAGAGGATGCGCTCTCTTACACGGGATTGGTGACGATACCTGGTCTCGTCGGCGGGCTGCTATTGTCCAATCGCATCCTTCGGATATACGGTGACGAGTTCGTACAGGGGGCACAGGTCCTCGGGCTCCTCATCCTCTCGGTGTTATTCTACGGTTACCAAAAGCAGTTCACGAACGCACTCGGTGGGATCGACCGACCGAAGGCGGCGTTCAAAGTAAACGGAATACTGATCGCCTCGAACGTGACGCTGAACGCCGTTCTGGTCTACTCCATTGGCATGATCGGGGCTGCGTTGGCGTCCGCGCTGTCCTCGTTCCTAAGCCTGATCGGCGGCTACTACATCCTTGGTAGACATCTCGACTTCAGCGCCCCCGTCGCCGAGATCTCGCGGCAGATCGGCGCAACGGTGGCAATGGGTATACTCGTCACCGTTCTCAACGGTGTGCTGGCGCGAGTGAACGAACCGTTCCCCAACGAGGTCGCTACGACCGCACTCATCATCCTTGGGGCGGCCACCTATTTCACAGTGCTAGTGTCCATCTCGCCCCAGTTCCGAACTGTGGTTCTCGATAACGTCCCGCAAGTTGCCTCACTGCGATAACTGGTGAAGCCGATTACCGGAGATAGCCCAGTTCTTCTAGCTGTTGCTCGACATCGTCGTCAAGCGTCTGTCCGCCCTCCTGATCCTTCCGAACGCCCTTGGTTTCGAAGCTGTCGTAAACCGTTCCGAGAGACGGTTCCTCGTCGTCTCGCGGATAGGATACCTGAGCGTTCTCTATCAGTATCGTTCGCGCCGTTGACCCGTGGTCCGCATCTTTTCGCACATCGTCCCCGTCCTGTCGATAGACTGCTCGCCACGGGCCGCCGTATTTCGACCGGTCCTGACACGCTGCCGGTAGCACTCGCTCCGGCTGTTCGAGGCGGTGCGTCATGGCGATCGCATGGTCGTCGACGGTGAACGACCCACGCTCGCCGTCGATCTCGTTTCTGACTACGTCGGGGAACCGGGTGAGGCTCGCGATCCGGTTCTCGACGACGCCGTCTGATTCGCCCGGCCGTCTAACGACGAGCGGGACGTGCGTCTGTACCTCGCTGATCCCCCAGCTGTGGTCCGCGACCTGAACACTGGGGTCGATACGACTCCGCTCGCCGAATCCCTCGCCGTGGTCGCTTGTGATGACCAGCAGCGTTTCGTCCAGTTCGCCTCGGTCCCTGAGCGCTGCGGTGAGATACTCCATCGCGGCATCGAGTTGCCTGATACACCCGTCGTAAAGGCTCTCAACCGCCCGGAGCTTCCACCAGTCCCCGTCGGTGGCAATCTCTCGTGACGGCGGGGCCGACAGGGAATCGTGGAGGGTCTGTAACTCGTCGCCACCCCACTGATCGTACTCCGCGCCCGGCTCGTACGGGTAGTGTGCGTCCATCAGGTTGAGGCACGCCGCCCACGGCCCATTCCGGGACTCAGACCAGTTCAGAAACGAATCGATGTATTCGGTGGCCGATTCGTCTTCGGTCTCGGTTCCGCTGTCGTAATACTGGAAGTACAGCCCATTGATGACCGACCGCAGTGGCGCATCGCTGTTGAAACACCGGGTGAGGTACTCGCGCTTCGTCTGGTGGCCCTCAATATCTGAGGGGGCGATTCCCCCCTCAAAGTAGCGATGACCGGGATCCTGCCGCGGCCCATCGACAGTCTGGAACGGTTCGACCAGATTCGACGATACGCCAACCACCACGTTCGGTGTAAAAATTCCCGTTTCGTAGCCGTGGTCGTCTGCGAGTTCATGCCAGATCGTGCTTTCGGGGTCCAGTTCCGATTCGTGCTTGGTCACGCCGTGCTCAGGGACGTGATAGCCGGTAAAGATGCTCGCATGGCTTGCGACGCTGTGAATGCTTGGTGCACGTGCCTGTTCGTACACCTCAGCCTCGTCGGCAAACCGTTCGAGGAACGGTGTTGTCCGGGCACCGTACTGATAGAGGCTCATGTTTCTCGCCCGGACGCTATCGAGAATGACGAGGAGAACGTTCGGCGAATCCATTGTGTGGAGAGACCGGAGTTGGAATAATATGTCTTTCGTGAGATTATTTTGACTGGTACTGTAGTTTCAGTCACGAGCTTCGTCTACTTGTCGGCAGACGCAACCGTTTTATCGCCGTCTGTACCACCTCAATCCATGCCTCAGGTGCTCGTTGGGCCGATGAAGCCGACAATCTCTTCTGATGAATATGGAAAGAGCTATAATTTACTTGACAATATGTCTGATGACTACTTTCAGGTCAAGGCATATGCCAGAATGGTCGAAACGGATCCGGAACCGGAAAACGTGACCGTGCATGAACTTGGCGGCTCAAATCGGATTTCGTACTACTTACGCCTCTATCGGACGCTCGCTCGTGAACTTCGCTCGTCTGACTTCGACATCTACCATCACATGAACCTCAGCTTCCGATGGTTCAATCCGCTACTTCTCGCTGGTATTCAGGACAGCACTCCTGTCGTTATCGGTCCCTGTCAGGCCGGACACGCGATCATGGCCGAGGAGTTCAACCGGATGCTCGAGAACTGGACTGGACGTGAACTCCAGAATAGATGGACTAATCCATTATATACTGTTGTCGAGGGTCTACGTAATCTCGGAATCGACCCGGCTCGGATGGAACTGTTCAAGCAAACGTTACAGGCTGCCGATCGGATTGTTGTGGTCCACGAGGAAGCGAAGCAGGTGTATTCTCAGTTCGTCGCTGAAAAAAAACTCCGGACGATACCGCTCGGTGTCAACCCGGATCTTTTCGAATACAATCAACGGTCGGATACACAGGAACTCGTTGCGATCGGTAACCTCCGACGGCGGAAAGGCTACGATATCCTGTTTCGAGCGCTCAAATCGATACAACGGTCATATCCTGATGTCCATCTCCATGTGTTTGGAGAGGGGCCACTTGAAGACGAATTACGTCAACAAGTTTTGTCACTGGGTCTGCAATCGAATGTAACCTTTCACGGGTACGTCGACCAGTCTATCGTCCGAGAGCACCTCTCGCGGGCGCGTGCCTTCGTCCACCCGTCCCGGTCGGAGAGTTTCTCTCTCGTCCGCCTGGAGGCGATGTCGACCGGTTGTCCAATGGTCGTCACCGACATCTCCGGAGCGCGCGAGATGGTCCGTGACGGGGAGGAGGGCTTTGTCGTTCCGATAGAGTCGCCGGAGCCAATCGCAGACGCCGTGATGACGTTGCTTGATGACTACGAACTTACGAAACGTCTCGGCAGACAGGCTCGGCAGCGTGTCGAGGAAAAATACGACTGGCGCACTATCGGTCAGGAATACCTCGATATGTATCGAGCTATGTCACAGTAGATGGGGATCTTGGCTGGTTGTGTGGTCGCCGTTTTCCATAAACAAACTCTTTTCTGGAGATTGAGACTAGTAAGTGGATTTATTTCGTATGAAAGTATTTCTTTGCCAGTACTGTGGAGAAGTCCCTCGTGTTTATTTACGGTAGCTATTTACCTCCGTGTAGTTTATTCTCGTCTTAATGGACCCGAATGTTCTGTTAGTCGTTTTAGACAGCGTTCGGGCGCGAAACACCTCCCTCCACGGATACGATAACGAGACAACACCCTTTCTATCGTCGTTCGCACAAAACCGGTCTACGTGGTATACACAGGCTCGTTCGCCGGCGGCGACTAGTTTGACGAGTCACGCGAGCATCTTCACCGGAATGGCTGTCACTCAGCACGGCGTGACGGCTACACATAAGCGACTTGAACCAGGCTACTCCATTTTCGAGCAGTTGGCTGCGGATGGCTATGAAACGGGGGTCTTCTCAGAAAACACCTGGATTACGAACGTAGATGCTGGTTTAAATCGATTTGACACGGTCGTGGGTCCACAGAATCTACCATTCCCTGATGCAGTAGACCCCCGCGAATTCGTCGCGACCGAAGGGCAGGGAAACTACCGCGAATACCTCTCTGCGGCGTTCGAAAGTGGTCAACCAGTCCGGTCGCTCGCAAATGGCCTCGCAATCAAACTTGAGTACGATTATCCCTCACTTCGTCCGGATATCCTCAATTCGAAAGCATCCGGAGAAACATACATCAACGCGTTTCTTGATTGGCAGTCACAGCAAACCGGTCCCTGGGCAGCCTGTCTGAATCTGATGGACGCACATATCCCGTACGAGCCGCCCGCGGAACACGACCAGTGGGGAGGGGACAAAGCGCGTACAATTCAGAATTCTGTCACGGAACAAAAATGGGAATTCGCCGGTGGACAACGTCCATGGTGGCAAAAACGAGCCCTCGAAGGACTCTACGATGGTGCTATTCGCCATGTTGACGACCTGTTGGAACGCCTCGTTTCAGCTCTCGATTCTACCGGTGTGCTTGAAAACACGCTGCTGGTGATCACGGCTGATCATGGAGAAGGGTTCGGTGAACGGAGCCATATTCGCCCTACTCGAATCGCGGAACACAATGTTGCAATCCACGAGAGTCTTACCCACGTTCCGCTCGTGGTTCATATGCCCGGGAAGACACCAGTCAAGCGAGTCGATGAGCCGGTGTCACTGACGGCGTTTCCGCAAGCGGTGCAGCGAGCCCGCGCGGGTAAGGTGCCGTCCTTCGTAACGTCTGATCCCGTTGTTAGTGTTGCAGTCGGTCTTGACGAACCGAAACAGCGACGGGCGCAACCGTACATCGACGATATGGGACCGTACACTGCTACGGCAAAGGCGGTCTATGAGGCCGACTCGGATGGGTCGATTATGAAGTACGTTACGTGGCGTGACGAAGAACGGACCGTCGCCGCTCCAAATCCGCGGACCAGTTTCACAGTTTCCGAGACTGGTGGTGAGAAAATTAACGATGTTTTCGAATCTCTGGGTGACGCTGGAGTCTCCGGATCTGGTGACGGGGCCGATTCAATGAGTGACACAACCCGCGAGCAGTTGGAGGACCTCGGTTATATTTAACCGGAATTACGCCCCAAAACTGTCAACTCCAATGCTCTCGTACTCCCAGACTAGGTCGAAGTAGCGCTTCATCCCAGCGACGAACGACCCGTTGTCCGTAATCGCGGCTTGGCGCATGTGGTTGGGAACGTCCGGCTCCTCGACCAGTAGAATCGCCTCGCCGCTGTCGTAGTCCATGCTCGGGTCGACGAGCGTCCCGCGCCAGGGTAGTTTCTCCGTGCTGAACCGAACGTCTACCTCAGAGTACTCCGCCCTCAGCCGGTCGACGATGTCAGCCTGGACAGCGGCCTTCTCCGCCGGGAGCTCGTCGGGGTGCAGGAAGAGAACGCTGACTTCGACCCCGCGGTCGAGCGTCTCGGCCAGTGCGCGCTCAACGCTGTCGAGGTACGCGAAACTGTTGGTAATAACCCGAAGCGTCTCGTCGGCGTCGTCGTACAGCCGGCGGGTCTCGCGTTCGCTCGGTTCGCCCACGTCGACGACGTGGAACAGTTCGGCCGTCGGCGAGATGTCCTCGCTGGCGCGTTCGAACCGAGGTTCGTACTCGGCGAGAAAGGCGTCGCGGTGGGACTCGATGTCGGCGGCGAACGATTCGTACGATTGCCTGCGGTTCTCGACGGCCCGGTCGAGGATTTCGCGGGGGGATTTCGGCTGGTACTCCTTGGGACGGCCGGGGATCACCTTGATGAAGCCGCGGTCGGACAGCGACTCCAGCACGCCGTAGACGCGGGCCTTCGGGATACCGCTCGCTTCCGCGAGGTTCGGGGCCGTCGTTCGTCCGAGCGAGAGCAACTGTTCCAGCGCCGTCGCCTCGTATTCGGTCAGCCCAACCAGGTCGAACACGTCCGCAGGGTCGCTCATACACGCCTATGTGCGGCAGGGAATGTAAAACGCGTCGGCCGCCGCCCAAATCTATTAGTGGGTGGCGGCGAGTAGTTACTCGCAGAGTGAGTAACATGACTGCGACATCCCAGACCGAGGAAGACGATCACCTGGCGGACATCGAAGACGGCTGTGGCTGTGCGGAGGTCTGGGAACACATGAGCGAGCAGCGCGACGACTGAGACGGACTGGTGTCCGTCATTTCCGGCTGTCGCCGCTTTCGAGGCGGCGGCTACCGGAAACAGTTACAAAACCCGTGCGCGGCCAGACCCGCATTTATTTGCCTCCGCGTGGCTGACGTTTTGTCGATGGCCGACCGAGACGACGTCTGTATACTGTTGCCGACATTCAACGAGGCCGAGACTATCGAATCGGTCGTGTCCGGGTTCCGCGAGCAGGGGTTCGACAACGTCCTCGTTATCGACGGCGGGTCGACCGACGGGACACAGGACATCGCCGAATCGGCCGGCGCGCGGGTCGTCGAACAGTCCGGCTCGGGGAAGGGACAGGCTGTCAGGGAGGCAGTGACGCGCCACATCGAGCAGCCGTACGTCCTGATGGCCGACGGCGACGCGACCTATCGGCCCGATGAGGCGGACAGGCTACTCGAACCACTGTTGTCGGGCCAGGCCGCGCACGTCATCGGAAACCGCTTTGCGGACATGCAGCCCGGCGCGATGACGAAACTCAACCAGATCGGCAACCGTATCATCAACAGTGCCTTCGCAACGATTCACGGACGGGACCTCACCGACATCCTCTCCGGCTATCGGGCGTTCACGCGGCAGTCCTTCCAGCGGAGTTCACTGACGGCGTCGGGCTTCGGTATCGAGACGGAGATGGCCGTCGAGTGTGTCAAACACAACGTCTCGACGGCTGTGGTACCGATCACCTACCAGCCCCGGCCCGACGAATCCGACACGAACCTCCGGCCGTTCCGGGACGGCGCGACCATTATCCTGACGCTGTACCAGATGGCTAAGACAAACAATCCGCTGTTTTACTTCGGAAGCGTCGGCCTCGGGAGCACTGTGGTCGGGTTCGCGCTCGGAGCGTACGTGGCCTACGACTGGGTTGTCAACAGTATCTCACACGAGGTGATTGCAGTTATCGGCTCGTTCGCCATCCTGCTGGGAATTCAGCTCCTCATGTTCGGCGTCCTGTCGGATATGCTCGTGGCGGTGAACCGCGAGCAGACGCGCCGCTTGGAAGACATTGCCGTCCAACTCACACACGAGAGCCGAAATCGGCCGGCAGACGTGTTCGACGACCAGCGGGTCGGCGACGCGGAACGCGCCGAGGAGAGGGATATGGACCACGTCACGGACGGCGACGTGGAGACGGAACCGGCGGTCTCTCCGCACCAGCCTGACGAATAGCTCAGAACGGGACCAGCGCGCGCAGCTGGGAGAGAATACTGTTTCTGGTGGCTTCCCGTTTCCGTTCGAATATCGGATGGAGGTCGTTGAGTAGCTCTTGCTCGTTATCGAACTCAGTGGCGTTCGTCTCGTCGAGCGCCTCGGCGACGGTCATCGAGTGTCCAGACGCGTCGAACGGGACCGCGATGTGCCCGGCGGCGTCTCGGACCTCCGCCGCTGTCGCGGGGTATTCGATGTCCACGTCCGACAGGCGGGCGTCGAGTGCCGCGATACCGAACTCGATGACGTCTGGCTCGTCGCTGTTATCGGCTGGTGGCCGTACTCCCATTGGTAGAGCGATGGGGCCGGGGGATAGAAAAGTCTGCGTTGTCGGGTCAGCTCTCGCAGCCGGCTAACCACTCCTCGGCCCATTCCTCAATCTCGTCGAAGACCGGACAGAGGGATTCCCCCTTGGGCGTGAGCTGGTAGTACGTCGCGACGGGCGCGTCCTCTTCGAGCCGCCGGTCGACAAAGCCCATCTCCTGAAGGTCGTCGAGGACCCGCGAGAGGGTTCGAGAACTGGCGTCGGTGGCGCGTTTGAGTTCGTTGAATCGCTGTTCGCCGTTCTGGAGTTCGTGGAGGACGACCAGCCGCCAGCGCGACCCGATCTGTTCCAGCGACTCGATGACGGCACACGGCCCGCTTTCTTCTGCCTCGTCTGTGGCAGTGAATACTTCAGATGACATCGGTGCTACCTGGTATCCTCTTTGTCCGGGAACGTACATATAGGTTCGGATACGAACCAAGTAACGTAATGAAACTACCAATCGCGGTTCGACAGTCTCACCGTGAAACCACCCCTGCGCCGGAGGTGAGCGCCTGATGGCGTTCGAGTCCGCCGGGGCGGGCGAACTGTTCCTGCTGGGACGAATCCTGTTCGGTGGCGTCCTCGCCTTCATGGGCCTGAACCACTTCCAGAACGCCGGGCAGATGACGCCCTACGCGGAGGCGAAGGGGCTTCCGGCACCCGCGGCGTCAGTCTACGGAAGCGGCGGACTGCTCCTCGTCAGCGGCGTCCTCGTCATCCTCGGTGCGTACCCCGTGATCGCGGCCGGGGCGCTGGCGACGTTCCTCGTCGCTTCCGCCGTCATGATGCACAATTTCTGGGCGGTCCCCGACGACCAGGTCCAGGACGAGATGACGCAGTTCCTCAAGAACATCGCCCTCGCCGGCGGTGCGCTGTCGCTGCTTGCGGTGGCCGGCACGTCGTGGCCGTACAGCGTCGGCATGTCCCTGTTCTGAGGTGACGCGTTCACTGGCCCGGATTGCCTGATTCCGACCCGCCCCTCGTTCGTCACTGTTGGAGAGTGACACCTGCCGCCATCCATAAGCCGTCCCGTACCTGAACTGTGCGTGAATGATGCAGTCGCTGCCGACGCCGGCCATGCCCGCGTGGCTCCCATGGCAGGAAGCGGTCGTCCTCACCGTGGTGTTTGCTGTCCTCGTTGCCGTCCGCCGCTTCTCGGATGCGCGACTTGGAGACGGGATGCGGGCGCGACTCCTCCTCGGTGTCCCATGGGGGACGCTGCTGACGATGGCCGGCGTCCTGACGGTGTACCTGTTTCTGCAGGGCGCGTGGTGGCACCCGCGGAACCCGCTTGTGACACCGTTCCGGACGTGGTCGTACTTCTACCCGTTCGGGATGCTCACCGGGGCGTTCACCCACGGCAGTCAGGGGCACATCACGGGGAACCTCATGGGCACACTGGTGTACGGGACGGTCGCGGAGTACGTCTGGGGACACTACCCCCGAAACCGCGGCGTCCAGACCTTCACGTCGCTACGGACGAACCCGTTTGCCCGGATCCTGGCCGTCCCCGTCGCCATGTTCGTCGTGGGTGTGTTCTCTGCGGTGTTCGCCATCGGGCCGATTGTGGGCTTTTCGGGCGTGGTGTTTGCTATCGCCGGGTTCGCGCTCGTGACGCGGCCGACGCTGTTTCTCGGTGCGTTTCTCGGGAACCGCGTGCTCGATCTCCTGTATTCGGCGCTTCGCTACCCCGTTTCGACGGCCTCGGGTCAGACCCGCTTTGTGACGCCGTGGTGGTCCAACATCGCCATCCAGGGGCACGCTATCGGTATCCTGGCTGGCGTCATCGTGGCCCTCGCGCTACTGTGGAATCGGAACAAACGCCCCGACACGCTCCGGGTGTTCTTTGCGACGCTCGTGTTCGCCGTCGCACAGGGACTTTGGGCGGTGTACATACCGCTCGGCGGCGGCCGGTTTCGGTTGTTCCGCTGGGCCGGGACGGCGCTGGTGTTCGTTCTGGCGCTCGTCGTCGCAGCAGCGACCGTCAGTTCCGACCGGACGTTTCGCCCCTCGTTTGACCGCCGGCCGGCGTCACTCGCAGTGGTGGTCCTGCTCGTCGTCCTCGGCGCACTGAGCCTCGCTGCCGTCCCGACGAACGTCGTCGACCTGGAGGAGGACCAGCTCCCCGAAGACGGTATCGAGGTCAGAGACTACGTGGTGACCTACGACGAGAACGTGCCGAACGCGTATTTCGAGAGCATCTGGGTCCCAACGCAGCGAGAGGGGGCGAGCGTCAACGCCAGCGGCGTCATCGTCGCCAGCGCAGAGCGCGAGGTCTGGATCGCTGCCGTCCAGCCGGGCCGGCTCGCAGTCAACGGTAAGGAACGGGTCACGGTCGGCGGGCCGACCTGGCGCGAGTCGGTGTACGCGAACCGGACGGACTGGTCGGTGCTCGGTAACGCCAGCGTCTATCGGGTCCAACTCAGGCGCGAGGGTGGCCAGCCCCGGACGGCCTACACCTCGGAGCCGTCGACGGCGGACGTGATACTGGACGGACGGAACGTGACAGTGGCGGCCCGGCAGAACGGGTTCGACGTGGTCGTGACGCGAGGCAACGAAACGGTCGGGCAGGCACCGCTTCCAGCCAATATGACGCGGACGCGGATCGGGGGGCTGACCTTCGAGCGGAACCGCTCGCGGCTGTACGCACGGACAGATGGCACTCGGGTCAAGATTGCGGAGCGTCGCCAGCAAGCGGCGCGAAGCTAGGTCCAGTCGATGCGATACACTTCCGCGGTAATCGCCTGCCGGTCCGACTCGTGGAAATCGAACTGTCGCGGCAGGTCGAACTCCGTCTCGAAGGCGTGGGTCACCTCGCCACCGTTGTCCTCGGCGAAGGATTCGACAAATGATTGGCTCCCCTCGTTGTGAATCGAGTACGAGACGCCCGCGACGACTGCGGCGGTTTCGAGGAACCGACGGTCGGCGTGTTCGTTGTCCGACTGCGCGCCGAACGGCGGGTTCATGACGACGGTGGTCTCGTCGATAGGGGGACACAACGGGGCTGCCGTGGCATCGGCTCGAACCCACGACACCGGCGTCGTCGACCCGACTTTCCGCTCGTTCCGCCGTGCAGTCGACAGCGGCGCAGGATCGATATCCAGCCCGACGACCCGCGCCGGTGACCGCAGCGCTGCACCCAGCGCCAACATCCCGGTGCCACAGCCGAGGTCGACGACCGTCTGTCCCTGGATATCGTTCTGGAGGTCCGCGGTATGGACCAGATGCGCCGCCAGGTCCGGCGGTGTCCGGTACTGTTCGAGACTAGCCCGCGGGTTGTCGAACCCGGCGACAACGGCGAGTTGCTGGGCGAGCGCACTCTTTGTCGGCATTACGCGAGATACGCCCGATTCATTCAAAAACGTTTGGAAATGCTCAGTGGTTATTCTTTCGGGAGTTCGACGACGAACTCGCTGCCGCCGAGGTCACTATCCTCGACCCAGATATCGCCGCCGTAGCTCTCAACCATCACCGACACGAAGTAGAGTCCGAATCCGGTCCCCGTCGACTCGGTTCCACGCTCCCCCTTCTCGAAGATAGCGTCGCGCTCTGCCGGCGGTATCCCGGGCCCGTCGTCCGCGATGTGAAGGCGGACCACCGAGCCGACACGTTCCGTCGTCACCTCGATTGTGGAGCCCGGACCGCCGTGCTCAACGGCGTTCGTCAAGATGTTTCCGACAACATCGTCGAGGAGGTCGTCGGCCACAACCTCGACCCCCTCGTGGATGTCCGTTTTGAGCGTGCAGTCCTCGTCCATCGAGGCTGCCTTGTTTACCGCCCCTTCGATGACCGGGGCCAGTTCAATTGTCTCTGCCTCGGTCAATCCGTCGTCCGACATCGTGTTCAGGACGCTCCGGACCTTCTGTGTGAGGTCGACGATATCCCGACTCCAGTCCAGAATCGTTTCGGCGTAAGTCGCCTGTGTCCCGCCGAGTGCGTCTGCAAGCGTTTCTGCACGCGCTTCGATGACTGTCATCCCGTTGAGGATGTCGTGTCTGAGAATGCTGTTGAAAAACTCCATCTGCTCTTCACGGCGCTTGAGATCCGTGATATCCGTACCCTCCACGATTATTTTCCGAACAGTACCGTCGGCCGCTACCGGTCTGGCCACGACAGCGGTCGAGATCCGCTGGCCATCTGCGCCGATATGCTCGGCCTCGAATCTAACCATCTCACCCTCCGTCGCCCGCTCGACAGCGTCCTGACAGCGGCTTGCTACCGCCTCATCGTGGTTCCACCAGGGTGTGTCCCAGAACGGCTCGCCAAAGATGGCTTCATCATCGGCGTCGATGAACCCGAGCGCCGTTTCGTTCGCCCTGATGAGGTTTCCGCCAGCGTCGAGGATACCGATGAACGTCTCCGGTGAGTTGAACGTCGCTTCCAACAGCCGCTGGCTCTGTTCGCGTGTATCGACGGCTAGCTCGCGCTCGATCTCCGCCTCGACCCACTGGGTGAGATGCTCGAACAGCGTCCGCTGCCAGTCCGAGAACTCCGCGATCGCCTCGCTGTCGTTGACGAAACACAGCGTCCCGTATTCCGACCCGTCCGCCCGGAGCGTCGCGCCGACGTACGCCTGTAGCCCGAACCGCTCGTAGGCGGGGTCAGTAGCCATTGACTCGCTCGCGTTAGTGACGATGTGAATCCCGGCTTTGTCGAGGGTGTGTCTGCAGTACGTCTCCGAAAGCGGTGTCTTGGCACCCGGGGTAATCGTCGAAGACAGACCGCTGCTGGCGACGATTTCGTGTTCGTCGCCGGAGACGACTGCGATATGCCCGTTTGGAAACCCCAAGTGCTCTCGACCGACGGCCAGAACTGGCTCGACGCGTTCCCGAAACGAGGTCCCGCTGGCCGCCATCGCCGCAGTGAGGTCCTGCATAGCCGCAAGATAGCGATCCTGCTCTGTCGAATCGCTAGTCTCGGCACCGTCCAGCGGATCATCCATAGCAGGTGACTCGACCGCCCGGGAGTTGAAGATTCGGACCCGTTTCTCAGGAGCTGAAATGCACCCGAGCGATGACGGTGTGACAACCGACCACGCCTACAGAGTTGCGTGCGGGAGTGCAACGTAAAACGCAGCGCCGCCGAGGTCGCTGTCCTCGACCCAGACGTCGCCGCCGTAGCTCCGGACCATCGTGTCCACGAAGTAGAGCCCGAAGCCGGTGCCCCCGGATTCGGAGCCTTTCTCGCCACGCTCGAAGATGCGCCGGGCCTCGCTGTTCGGAATCCCGTCCCCGTCGTCCGCTAAACAGACGGTCACGACGCCTTCCTTGACTGTCGTCGTCACGTCGATGGTCACGTCGTCGCCGCCGTGTTCGACCGCGTTCAGAAAGAGGTTCCCGAACACGTCATCGAGCAACTCGTCGGCGACGACAGTGACCGCCTGTGGCTCGATTGTGACGGTGCAGTCGTCGCTGACCGACCGGGCGCGGTCCGCCGCATCGTCGAGGACGGCCTGTAGCTCCCGGTGCTCGTGGTCACGTCCGCCCTCTTCGGTGACCGTCTCAAGCACCGACCGGACCTTCTCGGTGAGTTCGATGAGGTCGTCGCTCCACTGGACGATGGTCGAAGCGTACTCGCGTTCCTCGCTGTCGAGCGTGTCTTCGAGGAGTTCGCCCCGCGCCCGGATGACGTTCATCCCGTTGAGGATGTCGTGTTGCAGGATGCTGTTGAAGAAATCCATCTGGTCGGTCTGGCGCTGAATGGCACGCTGCTGGCGGCTCCTGACGACTGCGTACCGGAGCGCTCTCACGAGTCGGTCGCCGTCCAAGTCCTCTTTCGGAAGGTAGTCCTGTGCGCCCCGGTTGATCGCTTCGATAGCCACCTCCCGGTCCTGCATCCCGGTGAGGACGATGATCGGCACTCCCTCTACGATCTCGGTGGCCCGGTCAAGGGTCGCAAGCCCTGTTGACTCGTGGAGTCCGAGGTCCAGCAGTACCACGTCGTAGGCCGCCTCCGAATGCTCGGCGACCGGCGCAAGCGATTCGACGTGGGAGATGGTCACGTCGTCGACGAAGTGCGCCACAGCCGGCGAGTTCAGGTGATGCTCGACGAGCCGGGCGTCGCCCGGGTTGTCCTCGACGAGGAGTACATCGAGATGTACCGTCTCAGCCATCGTTATTTCGGCGGCCGCTTGACGACCGTGAGGAAGAAATCTTCAACGCTGCTCACGATGTCGACGAAGCCGTCGAAGTCGACCGGTTTCGTCAGGTAGGCGTTCGCGTGGAGGTCGTACGATTCGATGATGTCTTCTTCCGCCTCGGAACTGGTCAGAACGACGACCGGAATCCGCCGGAGCGACTCGTCGCCCTTCATCGCTTCGAGGACTTCCTGCCCTCCTTTGCGGGGCATGTTGAGATCGAGCAACAACAGGTCGGGCCGCGGTGCGTCGCCGTACTCCGCTTCCTGCCGGAGGAACTCCAGCGCCTCGACGCCGTCGTTGACGACGTGAAGGTTGTTCAGCACCTTCCCCTTCTCCAAGGCTTTCTCGGTCAGTCTGACATCGCCGGGGTTGTCCTCCGCCAGCAGAATCTCGACCGGCCGACCCTCGGAGGACTCAGTCATCGCCGCTCACCTCCGTCACTGCGGGCAGCGTAAATTTGAATGTCGCGCCGTCGTCGGACGGTTCGACCCAGATGCGTCCGTCGTGGCGCAGGACGATCCGCTGGCAGACGGCCAGCCCGATACCGGTGCCCTCCGTGTCGTGGGCGCCGGCACGGTGGAAGATGTTGAACACCTCCTCGCGGTCCGCCGCCGGAATCCCTGGCCCGTTGTCCGAGACGGTGAAGGTCACCATGTCGTCGTCTTCTTCGGCACTGACCTCGATACGGGGTTCGATGTCCGCCTCCGTCGCGTACTCGATGGCGTTTTCCAGTAGATTCTGGAACACCTGGCCGACCTGATTCGGATCGGCGTCGACGCGGGGGAGTGACCCCGCTGTGATGGTTGTGTCCACCTCTTCTATCCGCATCCGCAAGGCGTCCAGCGTGCGGTCGAGAACCGCTTCTGGGTCCGTCTCCTCGAAGTCGCCCGCGTTCGTCTCGACCCGGGAGTACCGCAGCAGGGCATTGACCATCTCCTGCATCCGGTGGGCACCGTCGACAGCGAAGGCCATGTACTCGGCGGCCTCTTCGTCGAGGTCGTCGCCGTATTCGCTGTCCAACAGGTCGACGTAGCTCGACACCATCCGGAGCGGTTCCTGCAGGTCGTGGGACGCGATGTAGGCGAACTGCTGGAGCGCCTCGTTGGAGCGCTCTAGCTCCGCCTGTTTTGATTTGAGCCGCGTCTCGCGTTCGATTCGCTCCAGCCCGGCAGCCGCTGTACTCGCGAGAATCTCCAGCAGGAACCGCTCGTCGCCGTCGAACGACGCCACGGTCTCGGACCCGATACACAGCATCCCCTGGTCATCGAGCGGGAGACACAGGAGCGTCCGCATCGGCATCGACGGCGCTGACGGGTTCGACAGTTCCTGGTAGTCCTCGATAACGGTCGGTTCGCTGGTGTGGAAAATACGGTTCTCGTCGCTGTCTGGACCCATCGGCGGGAGATCCGCCGCCGTTTCCACTCCGGCGAAGTCGGTCGCCTTTGCCGTCGCGCCGATTGGATAGAGCGTGTCGTCGCCGCTGTCGTATGACCAGATCGCGGCGAGCGGCTGGTCGACGATACGCTGGGCAATCTGTGCGACTTTGTCCGCAGCCGCAGTCTCTGTGCGGCTGTACAGCAGTTCATTTGTCGCGCCGCTGAGCGCCTCGACGCGCTCCTCACGGCGCTTGAGGCCGGTGATATCTCTGGCCACACTGACGACCTGTTTGAGCCGCCCGCTGTCGTCGAACACCGGTCGATACCACGTCTCGAAGACGAGGTCGTCGATTTCCTGTGTCACGCGGACTTCCTCCCCGTCGAGGGCCTCCTCGACGGCGGTGATGATGTCCGGATACTCGCTGTACGTCTCGAACACCGATGTCCCTTCGAGGTCGCCGGGCTCCAACCCCAGGCCTTCCAGCCCTTTCCCAGCTGAATACGTGAACACGCCGTCCGGGTCTAGCGTAAACACCACGACAGGGAGATTCCCCATCAGGGTGTCGAGCTGTTCGCTCTGCTCTGCGTGTTTTCGTTCCCGCTCGCGGATGCTGGTCACATCGTGAATGAACGCCACAACACGGGTCTCGTCGCCGAGAGCGGCTCGCTTGAGCGTTACCTCGACCAGTTGGTCCGTGCCGTCGGGCCCCTCTGTTGCCCACTCGACCTGCGCCGAACCTGACGTGGCTGCCTCGGCTATCAGGTCGTTTGCGTCCGCTGTGGAGAACCCCGGCGGGCTGAATTCGCCCACGTGCATTCCGACGATGTCGTCCGGAGCGCACCCCAGGAGCGCGCCCGCGGCCTGGTTGGCCCGGACGACAGTTCCGGTGTCGGCGTCATGGACCATAATCGGGTCCGGACTCGCCTCAAAAACATCCTGGTAGATAGCAGCGCCCTCTGTAGAAGCCATACCCCGTATCGATGCCCGGGCTACAAGACAGTACGTCTCCCGTTCTCAGATGTGAGAACTGTGGTTACCAGGTGCCGTGGAAGGTGTCAAACTCCAGGGAGTCGAGCGGTTTCTCGCCGATGGCGATCTCGTACTCGCCGGGCGTGAGCATCGGCTTCTTGAACTGCGGGCCGTCGTCGGTGGTGATCCGGGGACAACCGGTGTTGACGTAGGCGTCCATCCCGAAGTTCGTCAGCCGGTCCGGCGTGACTTCGTCCATGGTTATGAGGTAGGCGTTCTCGTTGTTGTCGACGATCTCCTGGGCCTTGTCCCAGCGGCCCTGGCCGATCTTGGTACAGAAGATGACGCCCCAGGACTCGGCGTCCATCGCGCGGTGGACCGCCCCGTAGCGCTGCTTCATGAACTTCTCCGTGTCGGCGACGGTGACGACGTTGTTGACGGGATCGGCGATAACGACGTGTTTTTCGGGGTGTTCCATCGCCAGCCCGAGGGGGTGGAACTTCCCGCCGCCGACGTACAGCATCTGGTCGGCGTCCACGTCGGCGCTGGCGTAGTTACAGCCCAGCACCTGTCCCTCGTGGGTGAGCCGTTCGTCGCCCCGGCGCGTGTGAACGGTGTAGCCCCGCTCTTCCAGCCACTCACGCATCTCGTCGAACTTGTTCATGTGCTGGGCCGTCGTCACCAGCCCCACGTCGGGGTCCTCTTCGGGGTCCGCGAGCTGTTCCTCGCGGGCCTGCTCCATGATGGGGAAGACGTCGACGTTCGAGAACAGCGGTACGTAGATGATCTTGTCCGATTCTTTCATAGGCGAGTGGCCGAAGTGGACGAACACGTCCGTCCGGCGCATCATGTAGGTATCCAGGTCGCAGGCCCCGTAACAGGGCTGGCCCGAGAGCAGCACCGTCACGTCGTCGGGGAGGTTCTCCCGGAGGTCGTCGGCCACGGCCGGGCCGCGGCGTTTCAGCCCCTCGGGGAACTGCAGCCCCACCTTCTCGGCGTCCCGTTCCTCGACGGCCTCGATGATTCGGTCGAGTTCGTAGTCCCACTCGCGGTCGTGTTTGAGCGACAGCCCGGTGTTCCGGAGGTCGCCGTCAGTCCGCTCTTGACTCATTGCAACCCTGTATCCGTTCGAGCGGCATAACCCCCGTGTTTCGGTGAGCGACAGTTACGCCATAATTTCGGAGAGCCGTCGTTCGACCCGCTCGACGTTCTCCTCTAAGTCTCGGGCCATCTGGTGTTGGGTCTCGTTAGCGTCAGCCAGTTCGTCGATAGACTCGGAAACCTCGGCGGCACGCCGGGCGATTTCGTCGATCATGCTGGCGATTTCTTCGGCGCTTGCGGCTTGGTCGTCCGTCGCCTCCGCGACCTCTCCGATGCCCTGTTCCGTCTCCGAGGTCGCGTCGAGGATGGCCTGTTGATTGTCAAGCAACGTCTCCAGGTCCGAGAGGGCCTGTTGGATCGCATCCGTCGTCTCCTCGACGTTTTCGGCGGTGTCGTCGGCCATTTCGCGGACCTCGCCGACGATGCGCTCGACCTCGTCTGCGTGCTGCTTGGACTCGTCGGCCAGTTCCTTGATCTCGTCGGCGACGACCGCGAATCCGTCGCTGTCGCTGTTGCTTCGCGCAGCTTCGATGTTGGCGTTCAGCGCCAGCATGTTCGTCTGGTCCGCGATGTCGTTGATGACCTCGACGAACTCGTCGATCTCCTCGATGTGGCCGCGGAGTTCCGTCGAGTCCGCCGCGACCTGTTCGGCGGACTCAGTCGCGTCCTCGACGCGTTCGATGGTTTCCTCGGCTGTCTCGACGGACTCCTCGGCGAGTTCCCTGGCCTCGCCGCTCTGGCTGCTCACTTCCTCGGCGCTGGAGGCGATTTCCTCGACGGTGGCGCTGAACCCGGAGACCTCGGACTGGACCTCATCGAGGTTGTCGGACTGCTCGCCGGCCATGTCTTTGATCTCGTCGGACTGCTCGGTAACGGCCGCGGCGGAGTCGCTGATTTCGCCGACCGCCGACTCGACATCTGTCGCCATCTGCGACTGGAGGTTCTGGAGCGCTTCGCGCTGTTCGACGATATCGCTGAAATCGATCAGTAACTCCAGCGCACCGATAGCGTCGCCGCCGGGGCCCATGAGCGGAATGGCCACCGCTCTCGCGTGCGCCATCGTTCCGTCAGGGCGCTCGGCCGAGCGGAGTTCGGTCTCACGGATCGGCTCCTCAGTCCTGATGACCTCCTGGGCGAGCGTCTCGTCTTCGCCCTCCGTGCCGAACACGTCGTAGGCGTTCATCCCGACCGCCTCGCTCGCCGGGAGTCCGAGCATGCCTTCGACCGCGTCGTTCCAGTGTGTGATATCGCCCTCTGCGTCGACCACGAACGCCGCTTCCGGTAAATCTTCGACAAGCGACTCAAACGCGTGGAGCCAGAACTCCCCGTTTTCCTCTACCGATTCCGGCAGTAATTCGTTCGCTGTAGCTTGTTTAGCCATTATCATAAATCAACCCGGATCAGGCCATATCCTTTGCGATCAATTACAACAACTGATAACGGGCGGGCCGTCCCGGCTAGAGTTTCGTTGCTACCACCGGAACGGCGGTTCCGATCGCCACGACGACGGTGATGAACACGGTCCACTGGAGTAGTACCGAGCGGCTGTCGGTCGTTCCGCTCCAGGCAGTCGTCGTCCGCTGGATCCCGAACGCCAGCGTAACCGCCAGCACGACGAATGACAGCGGGATGCCAAGCAGCAGTGGGACGGGGCCGACGCTGGCGTGGACCACTCTCAGTTCGCGGAACGGAACGAACAGGAGCAGGAAGACGACTCCGTAGCTGACGCCGAAGACCATCGACAGGAGGAGGTACCGGGGTCGGAAGGCGACGCGCCACGGCGGTGTCCGGTCGTCGGGCACGCCCCCGGACGCGAGGAGAAGGAACCGGCGTACGTCCGGCAGGACGTACAGGAGCGGAATCGAGAGTACCGACCCGACGACACCCATTATCACCGCGATGCCGAACAGGATACCAAGCGACAGCACCGCCAGTATGAGGATATAGAGAAATATCGCGAGGATGGCACCGATTCCCTCGAACAGTTGCATGGACCGTCGACTCGGCGAGGGAACTTGAATCTCCGGACCTGTCGGGTGCCGCTCTCACCGATCCAGTCCCGTCCGGAGCATACCCGGTTTCGGCAGGCCTATACCGCCCGAGTCCATATCGCACGGTGATGAGCATCGAGACCGATACCGCCGCTGATATCGACGGTGACCACGTCGAGGCGCTCGCTACAGAGTTCGGCGAAGCGATCGCCGAGCTGCCGGTGTACCAGCGATTCAAGGAGACGAAAGACGCCGTCGAAAACCACGACGAGGCCCAGGAGGCCATCCAGGAGTTCGAGCAGATCCGCGAGGAGTTCATGCTTGCCCGCCAGACCGGCAACGCCTCCCAGGAGGACCTTCGGAAGGTCCAACAGAAGCAGGAGGAACTCCACGACATCCCGGTGATGAGTGACTATCTGGAGGCCCAGAACGAACTCGAACTGCGCCTGCAGGAACTCAACGAGATCGTCTCCGAGGAACTGGCCGTCGACTTCGGCCAGAAAGCCGGCGGTTGCTGCGAGGACTGAAGACCGGTATTTGTCACGGTCGCGTTTTCACTGACTCCGAATCAGCAGATCAGGAGCGCCGATGGCGCTGACAGTCGTGGTCCGTCAGCGGCATGGCTCTACCGACTCTGCTATCACTCTTCCACTTCGGTTTTCACCACCACGGCTGGTCGTTCGGTCAGTCTGAGCACTTTGTCCGTGATACTGCCGAGGAGACTCCGGTACTCCGCCGGCCGCCGCTTCGTCCCGAGCACGAGCAAATCGACGTCCGCCTCGTCGGCGGTTTCGATGATGGATTCGGCCGGCCGTCCGTGTTTCAGGGTCGTCGTCACGTCGACGCCGGACGCCTCCGCGTCGGCCTGTATCCGGGCCAGCGTCTCCTGTCCGGTCTCTTCGAGGCCGTGCTCCGGCCCCTCCGATTCGTCTACGTATTCGTCGCCGCTGTAGGCCGTGTACACGTCTTCGTCGACGACATACAGCGCGTGGAGGGCCGCACCGTGTTCCGCTGCGAGGGCAATCGCGTGGGACTCGGCGTTAGTCGATGCCTCTGTTCCATCTGAAGCGAGGAGGATGTGATCGTACATACAGGTGGTATTTCTCTCAGTTGGGAAATAAACCGAGGGCCTCGTTCTCAGACAGCGGGAGACGACCCGGCGTCTTCGAAACATCTTAGCGACCGGGCGTGGCATCTCCCGGCATGACAGTCGAATCTGATTGGGAAGACTGGCTCCCGCGTGCGGTGGAGTCGGCGACGCCTGACGGACTGGCGATCTGGTATCTGGGCTGTAACGGCTTCATCGTGAAATCGAGCGGCGGGACGACCGTCTTCATCGACCCGTATCTCGGTACGGGTGACCCCCCACGGACCGTGCGGATGGTCCCGGTGCCGTTCAACCCCGAGGACATCACCGAGTGCGACGCGGTTCTGGGCACCCACGAACACACTGACCACGTCCACGGACCGTCACAGGCCCCGATTCTCGCTGGCACGGGCGCGGACTACTACACGACCGACAGCGGTCACGACGTCATCCGCGAGGAGGCGTGGCTGGAGAACTACAGCGTCACCGACGACCAACTGCACGAAGTCACGGAGGGTGACACGCTCGAAATCGGCGATTTGACCGTCCACGTCGAACCGGCCAACGATCCCGACGCCGAGCATCCGGTGTCGTACGTGTTCGAACACGAATCCGGCACGTTCTTCCACGGCGGCGACGCCCGCCCCGGCGAGTTCGAAACCGTCGGCGAGCGCTACGATATCGACGTCGGCGTCCTCGCGTTCGGGACCGTCGGGATGATCGACGACAAGGAGACCGGCGAGCCCACGCGAACGCAGTGGTACAACGACGAGAACATGATTATCGAAGCCGCGAACGAACTCCAACTGGACACCCTCGTCCCGACCCACTGGGACATGTGGAAGGGGATGACGACTGAGCCGACCGTCCTGCACAACCACGCCAACAGCTTCGCGTATCCGTCGACGCTCTCAATCGTTGAAATCGGCGATCGCTACGACCTCGACTGAGAACGGCCGGGACAGCGCCACGCGGTACGATCTGTCCATCCTTCGCGGCTCACGCCCTGTTCCTGTTACTGAGTCTACCTCTCAGGGATTATATTAACCAATAGTAAATAGAAAAAAGGCGTAAATGTTGGTCAGGTACGTACCTTTAATACTATTGCTGAGACCATACAGACCATGAGCAATTCGCAAGCCTACGACGAAATCACTGTCGCCTCGGACGGCGTGACAGTGACCAAACGGTTCGAGGCGGACGAGTTCCCTGTGCCCGCGATTGCGTTCAATCTCACTTCGCGTCGGTCCGTCCCGGTGACAGTCAGACTGGTCGACACCGTCCCGGAAGACGTGGCAGTCGAGGACCTCGGCTTCCACCCCGAGTACGGCAGCGAGTACTGGGACATCAACGAGGACCGGATCGCCTTCGAGAAGGAACTAGAGCCCGAAGCCGACTACACAACCGTCTACGGTATCCGTGCGACGGGAACCGACGATGTCGAGAAGTTCCTGACAGAACCCGAGATCGAGAACGTGGACCCGCCCCTGGACGAGGACGAGGAAGACCTCGTCGGGGGCGGCGACGACGCCGTTCGGAACGTCATCGCCGGTGACGCCGACAGCGTTCCCGGTCTCGAAGACGATGACGACGAGGACATCGAGACGCTGGACCTTTCGGACCCGAACAACCCGGATGCAGGTGTCGAAGCCCCGGAAGAGAGCAACGCCGCCCCGGCGGATTCCGAGGTACAATCCGGCGCTGTCGTCGCGACGATGGCACAGGAGATCCGCGAGCAGAACGTCTCCCCGGAGGACGTGAAACTCCTCAAACGCGCGCTCGACGCTGTCTCCGAGGACGGTAACGACACCGGTGGCGTCAACGACGCTCGGATTCAGCGCATCCAGAGCGATATCGCGGACCTCCGTGCATACACCGACGCCCTCGAGGAGTTCCTCGAGGAGAACGGTACCGGAGCGGACATGATTCAGGAGTTCAGCGAGCGTCTCGATTCCTTCGAAGAGTCCCTGAGCGGGTTCGAAGACGAGGTCCAGTCGGCGACGGAGACAGCCACCGCCGCCTCCGACCAGGTCGACGAACTTTCCGAGGAAGTCGAGGGTGTCGAAGGACAGCTTGACGACCTCGAAGACGACATCGAGGCCGTCCGCGAGGAGATCGGCGAAGGCGAACTCGCTGACCGGCTCGAGGAAACCGAATCGGAGATCGAAGAGCTCCAGGAGTGGCGCGAACAGCTGTCGTCGGTTATCGGCGGCGGCGACTAACCGAACTCGTTTTACCGGTCCCCCGTCTGTGCCTGCATAATGACGACGACGAGAGTGGCCGTTCCGCGCAAGGGCCGGCCTCTCGAGGCAGTGCTGGAGCGACTCGCCGGGCGCACGGGAACCACCGACCTGGCCGACGAGATCATCTCGACGCTTCGCTACGAGAAGGCCGTCACCAAGGGCACACAGGACGCGGTCGCCGACGTGTACCATCGCATCAGCGACTACTCCTCACTCGAAGAGCCCTCCAAGCCGGAATACACGCTGCTGCGGGACGACCGCGACGGGATGCCCCGGCGGATCGTCTTCGACAGCGTCACCGTCCCGACCGAACACGGCGACGTGCAACTGGTCGGTCGCGAGGAGCCGTTCCGGGCACTCCGGACCCACGAGTTCGCGCTCGGGTTCGACAGCGCCGACCTCGTTCTCGAAGAGGTCGTCCAGTTGCGTGACGAGCCGCTGACCGCTATCCACGAGATCAACGACCGTATCGACCCGCTGGATACTGACGTGCGGGTCGTGACCGGGCTGGGAGATACGGTATACCACACGCTGCTCGCGACGCCGGATGTTCTGGACTCACAGGACGGCCCCCTCGACCGGGCCTTCGTCACCAATTACGAGGGCGAACTCTGCATCTCACCGCGGTACGAGCGACTCGTCGAAGCCGTTCTCGGAACCAGCGCGCTCGATGGTGTCTCCTTTACGTATCCCACGGAGGGGGGCGAAGAGGAAGAAGACATCGCGGCGACCGGCCTCGGCGTCTACCTCACCGTCACGGGGTCGACTGCGCGCGAACACGGCCTCGAACTCGGCGAGCAGTTGTTCCCCAGCGAGACCGTACTTCTCGAAAACGCCCACGAGCGCACCGAGACGACGAAACAGGTCGCCTCCCTGTTCGAGGAGCCCGAAGAAACGGCGCTGCAGTCGGTCTAAAACCGTTTTCAGAGACGCCGTCGCTGGATGAGTTTCGCAGCGACGCCGATGGGCACGACGACCCACGCCACGAGCGCCGCGGCGACCATCGGCACGGTCAGCCCGGCCTGTGCCAGCACGCTGCCGAAGCCGCCGGCGACCACGTCCACCTGCGAGAGTGCGAGCACGCGGAAGCAGTCCACGGGGTTGAGCAGTATCGCCGCGGCGATCGCGCCGGAGCCGAGGTCGAACCCTGCGACTGCCCCCAGTGCGACCAGGTCGTGCAACAGCGCGACCCACAGCCAGATGGCCAGCGCCGCACCGAGCGCGTGGGTTTTCGTCCGTGCGACTGTCGAGACCAGCACCGCCACGCCAAGCATCGCACAGGCGGTCAGGACCGCTGCGAGGGCGACGGCCGCGTACTGACCGACGCTGGCGAGACCGATATAGCGGACGGTCAACAGTGCGCCGGGGACGAAGCCCAGCAACATTGCGCCGGATAGCACCGCCGCCCGGCCAACGGCAGTCCCGACGACGACACGTCCTTTCGTCACCGGGAGCGCGAGCATGAGTTCGAGCGACCCGCGCTCGTCCGCCCCGACGATGGCGTCGTAGCCGACCGCCAGTGCGGTCAGCGGCACGAGGTAAACGCCGAGTTCGGCGATAGTCGCGATCACCGCATCGAAGCGACCCGGGCCGACCGAACTCGCGCCGAACTGGACAACCGCGGTGGTGAAAAGACCGAACAGTAGCGCCACGCCAAGCGCCCATCGGCTCCGGACGGCCAGCCGGTACTCCCGGCGAGCGATGGTGAGCAGGCTGCTATCGGCAAGCCGGGCGAGCGCGGAGTCGTCGGTCCCGGCTGCGGTCGCGTTCTGCTTGGTTCCGCCGTCGTGTAACCGGGTAGCCGGAGCGTCGGCCGCGACGAACCCCCCGTCGGGAGTCGGATCGGCCGAGGATCCGCCCTCGCTCATGCCGGCTCACCTCCCGAGTCCTCGGTCGCCGCCTCCGCAGCCGCCGCTGTGCTGTCGGAGCCGGGATCATCGCCGTCGTCTGCCCCGACGGCCTCGTGGAACGCGGCCTCAAGGCCGGGTTCGCGGACCTCGAAGCGGTCGATGTCGTACCCCTCACCGACGGCGGTCAGCAGGTCGTAGGCGTCGGTCGGGGCGGTTGTGACAGTCAGGTCGCCGCCTGCGCGGCTGACGCTGGACACTGCCTCGTGGTCCCCGAGGTCGGTCGCCGCGTCGCTCGCAGCCGCCTCGGACGCGAGGGACAGCGACACCGTCACCTGGTCGGCGGCGGCGCGGCGAAGCTCTTCGACCGGTCCCGCAGTCGCCACCTGTCCGTCGGCGACGATGACTGCCTCCGAGCAGAGCCGCTGAATCTCTCCGAGCGCGTGCGAGGAGAAGACGATAGTCACGTCGGTCTCGGCCGCCAGGGATTCCACGACCTCGTGGAACGCCCGGATGCCGTCGGGGTCGAGCCCCGCGGTCGGTTCGTCGAGTATCAGCACGGCCGGCTCGCCTACGAGTGCCGTGCCGAGTCCGAGCCGGCGGTTCATCCCGTTTGAGTAGCCGCCGACGCGTCGGTCCGCGGCGTCCGCGAGTCCGACGGTGTGCAGGATGCGCTCGACGTGGTGGTCCCGGTTCTCGCGGGGCACCGAGCGCATCCGGGCGTGGAACCGGAGTACCTCGCGGCCGGTCAGGCTCGGCGGGAAGCCGGCATGCTCGGGGAGATAGCGCACTCGCTCGCGGACGGTGGTCCCCTCGGTCGGGTCCGCGCCGGCGACGGAGACGCTGCCGTCGTCCGGCCGGTTCAGCCCGACCAGCAGTTTGAACAGCGTCGTTTTGCCGGCCCCGTTCGTGCCGAACACGCCGAGGGTGGCCCCCTGTTCGACAGACAGACTCAGTCCGTCAAGCGCCTGCACATCGCCATAGGCTTTCGATACATCGTCGACTTCAATCACGTTCATAGTAGCTCCTCCAGTTCTCGTGGGGTGGTTCGGTGAGCGGGCGGGCATCGACGACGCCGGGCGACTGGACGACCGGAACGGACGACTCGGCCAGCCGAACGGCGTCGAAGGCCGGGCTGCTGGCGAACACCCGTGCGGCGGGCTTTTCCGCAGTCACCTGTTGGACGGTCCCGGCCGGCTGGTAGCGGGTGTCGCCGACGCCGTCGTCGTCAACGTCCGTCGGGTTCGCCCGGGACCAGTAGTTCCCGACGCTCTCGTTCCAGTGGACCTGGTCGCTCATCACCGCGAGCACCGGCCTGTTGTTGCGGATGAAACTGTTCTCGGTCACGGTGCCGTCGGTGCTGCCGGCGGCGATGTGGACGCCGACGTCGTTGCCGACGACGAGGTTGCCGACGATGCGGTTGCTGACGGAGTTGTAGACGAACAGCCCGTTCTCGTTGTCGACGAGGTGGTTGCCGCGGATGTCCGTGTCGTCGATGCTCTTGACGAGGATACCGTGGCCGGACTGGCCGCTGTTGTTCACCGCGACGTTGCCCTCAATGTCGAGGTGCTTCGACACCATCAGCGCGTACCCGACGTCGTTGTCGAAAGCGGTGTTGTTCCGCAGGTGTGAGTCGTCCGAGTACATGTAGTGGACCCCGTACCGGAGGTCCCACATCGTGTTCTCGCTGGCGTTGACGTCTTTCGCCCAGTTGAAGTAGAGTCCGTCCCGGACGGTGGTGATGTCGTTGTTCCGGATGACGCTGTCTTCGGTCTTCCAGATCTGGACGCCGTTGCCCCGCTTGGTCAACTGCGTTATCTCTTCGCGGCCGACGATGGTGTTGTTGCGGACCTCGGCGTCGTCGACGCCGTCGAGCCAGATACCGAACGTCATGTCGGTGACGCGGCCGTCGCGAACAGTGACGTCGCTGGCGTTGACGAATATCGCGGCGTCATTCGTCGCCGTGCTGTAGCCGCTGTTGCGGACCCAGAGGTTCGCCACGGTGACGCCCTGTGCTTCGATAGCGAGCACGTCGCCCTCGCCGTCGCCGTGCAGCAGCGCCGATTCGGGACCGTTCCCGGCCAGCGTGACGTTCGGCGTCGTCACGACGAGAGTCTCGTCGAAGCGACCGTCAAGCGTGACGGTATCGCCGGGGTCCGCCGCGTCGACTGCCGCCTGCGCGCTGCCGTACGTCTCGCCGTCGACCGTTGCGGTGCCGTCGGCCGACGGGGCGGTGAACGACTCGGTGTCGGGCACGTCGGGGTCAAAGGCGAGGTCGTCGCTGCCGGTCGGGCCGGCGCTGGCCATCCCGACAGCCACGACCGACAGCACGAGCAGGACTGCGGTACCGATGGCGAACGCACGCTCGAAATCGTGGGACAGTGGGCTCATGAGTGGGTTTCGGGTTGGTCAGGTTCGGCTGCGGTGGTCGTCGGGCGGTGCGGGGCGTCCTCCTCGTCGTCGGTGTCGCCGTCACGGCCGAGGCGGTCCCGAACAGCGTCGGGGAGATCCCGAAGTCCGTCGCGTAGTCGGGTCGGGAGTTCGTCGAACGTGGCTGACTCGTCACGGTAGTAGTACGCGACTGCGAGCAGCCCAGCAGCCGTGGCGGCCATGTACGCGCCGAGGCCGAACCGGGAGACGCTGGTGATGTTGGCGACCTGATACTGGCCCCACAGCGGCGGCGTGAAGCCGTCGACGCCCATCACCGGCGCACCGGGATCGAGCGTGTGGCCGGCCTGCCAGAGCCGGTACTGGATATCGGCCAGCATCACGGTGAACACCAGCACGGTGCCGCCGAACTGGTATTTCAGGCCGCGCTTGAGCTTCTCGGTAGTCGGTGCGACGGCGACGAACACCGACAGCAGTGACACGCCGATGAACGCAACGGGCCCGAGCGCCCACTCGGGCACGTCGATGGCGTTCTCCTCAACGGGGAAGTTGGGCTCGACTAACACCGGGTCGGGGAAGTAGAACCCGACGTAGTGGTTCAGCCGCGCCATCTCGATGAAATCCCCAGTCAGGTGGGGGTAGGCGTACAGGGAGACGTGAAGCGTCGTGCTCGGATACTGGACCGCGTCGACGCTGATGTGCCACATCGGGAACGCGAGCGCCGCGACGAACAGCAGCGCCGCTACCACGGGGAGGCCCCGTCGAATCTCGCGGAAGTCGTCGAAAGTGGGTCGTTGCATGGCTGGACACCTCCGAGATGGGCTGTAGCGCTACCCCTCCGCGGGTTCGACGATCATCCGGCTGCGCATCTCCAGGTGCAGGGCGCTACAGAAGTACGTGCAGTAGATCCAGTACACCCCGGGGTCGTCAGCCGTGAACGTGACCTCGCGGGTGTCCTGTGGGGCCACGGCGTAGTTGATGTCGTGCTCGGGGATGGCGACGCCGTGGATGATGTCCTGCACGCCCTCGATGTTGGTCGTGGAGAGTTTCACCTCGTCGCCCTCCTGGACCGTGAAGTCCGGCAGGCCGAACTCCGAGCGCTTGGTCGTCATTTTGACGTGGACGCTGTTCTCGCCCGTGCGCTCGACGCCGGAGTCCTCCTCGGTGATGTAGGTCTCCTCGTAGTCGTCCTTGTCGTACACCTTCTTGGCGTCTATCTTGTCCTTGTGGGCGAACACGCAGTCGTGTGGCTCGGGGTAGGCCGGGTGGTCCGCGACCAGTTCCATCTCCTCCTCGCCCTGGCCGATGTGGATGAGCTGGTCGTTGTCGGGCATGATCGGGCCGACCGGGAGGAACCGGTCCTTGGAGAGCTTGTTGAGGCTGACGAGCCACTCCCCGTCGGGGTCGGTCGTCATCGCCTCAAGGGCCTGGATGTGCCCGGGGTTGTAGTGGACGTCCTGCTTCTCGATGATGGGGTCCTCGGACCCCTCTTCGGCCTCGACGGCCGCCTCGATGTCCCACTTGACGGCCTGTGAGTCGATGAACAGCGACGTGTAGGCGTGTCCGTTGCCGTCGAAGGTAGTGTGCAGCGGGCCGAGTCCGACGCGTGGTCGCCCGGCGACGACATCCTCGGGGTCGGAGGAATCGGCCAGCGCGTTCAGGTCGATCATCGTCACCGTCGGCGAGAGCTTCCCCGCGACGAAGGCGTAGTCGCCGTTCGGGCCGACCTCGACACAGTGGGGGCTTTTCGGCGTCGGAATGTACTTCACGATGGGACGGTCGCCCTGGTTGAGCGAACTTCCCTGCGTGCCGTCGACGACGGGGATGCCGTTGACCTCCTCGTAGTTGCCGTTCTCGACGGCCTGCTCGATGGCCGGGATGTCGAACGCCTTGACGTTGTCCCGGTCGTCTTTCGTCATGCCCTGGATGTCGGTGGCCTCCTCGCTGTTGTACGCCGAGGAGATGGCCCACCGACCCTCTTTGCCGGTGTCGACGATGTCGAGATTACCGTCGACCTTGACCTGCCACTGAGTCTCCATCGACTCGGGGTCGACGGCGACGAACAGCGACGTGTAGTTGTCCGGGTTCTTCACGTCGGTCCCGTCGTTCGGGAGCGGCGCGCGGAACTCGCCGTTGCCAAGCACGTACTTCGTGTCCGGCGAGAGGACACAACAGCCGTGGATGGCCTGCATGTTCGGGACGTCCGTGATGGCGTCCGTTTCGAAGTACGTGAGATTCACGCGGGCGATGCGGCCGTTGGCCTTGTCGTTGACGTACAGGTACTCGCCGTCGTAGTCGCCATCCGTCTCCGAGAGGTTCGGGTGGTGGTTGTCACCCCAGCTGTAGCCACCGCCTTCTTCGAGCAGTTCCTGGGTCCCATCGGTGAAGCCATAGCCCGACGCACAGTCGGTGTTGAACACCGGGATGCGGGTGAGCTCCCGCATCGACGGGATGCCGATGACCCGCAGTTCGCCTGAGTGGCCGCCGGACCAGAAGCCGTAGTACTCGTCGTGTTCGCCGGGTTCGACGGTGTGGCTCGCGCCGCTGCCCGATGGCGTCGACTGGCTGCCGGCGCTGCCGTCGCCGCCGGTCAGCGCCGAACAGCCGGCCACCGACCCCATCGCACCGGCAGCGACGCCGGCCTTCATGAAGTCGCGGCGACCGAGCGAGAGGCCGGGCAGTCCCAGCGAGAGGCCGTCGTCTTCAGCCGCTTCGTCCGGGGACTCGACTTCCGCCAGGACCGAGTCGAGCGTTTCTTCGTACTCTTCGAGTACCTCGTTCGGATCGCGTGGGGTTTCGTTCTTGCTCATATCAGACCACCTTGATTGTGCCGACCATCCCGTTCATCTCGTGGGGGATGCAGTAGTACTCGTACGTCCCCGTCGTCTCCAGCGTGACCTCGTAGCTCTCGCCTTTCGGGATGTTGCCCTCCTGTCCGTTGCTGTAGCCGTCTTTCGCGGCTTGCTGGGAGTCGAACCCGCCAGACGCGAAGTAGTCCGCGCCGTCGGGAATCTTGCCCTCGTAGGCTGTCACCGTGTGGCCGATGCTGCCGACGTTCTCGAATGTGACCGTCGTGCCCGCCTCGACCTGGATTTTCTTCGGCTCGTATGCCAGCCCGTCCGTCATTTCGACGGTGCTTGTCTCGGTCCACTCGGACCCGCTCCCGCCGTCACTGGACTCGGTGTCGCCGCCGTCTGACCCGTCACCGCCACTGCTGGAGTCGCCATCACCACTACTATCGGACTCGCCGCTCGACGAACAGCCAGCCAGCGCGACTCCAGCCGCGAGGCCCAGACCGCGCACGAATGTTCTACGCGTTTCCATGGTAGCTCACGGATGCAACTCGAAGACCAACCTGTATATATAGGGAACCGTACTCCCATTTCGCAGGAAGCCGGGCGAACATGTTCGCCGTTAAATAGTGTACCGAGAATTCACACCGGTATTCCGTCGGAATCCACCGACTGTCGAACTGCCTGACCGGGTGAGTCGGAAGTCCGGTTCAGGCCTCGAAGAGGGGTGGCTCACATCGGCTTGCTCCGGGATGCGACAACGTCTACACCGGGGCTATAGTAGCACACAGGGTCATCGTCGGGACGGGCGAACCCATCGGCTCGCAGCAACGTATCGGTCTCGACGGTCGCCGACGCCGGGTATAGCGTCCAGGTGTCGTGGCTCACGTCGGTGTACCGGAGCGACCCGTCCGGGGCCTCGGTGTAGAAACGGTAGCGTTCGACCAGGAATTCGGCCAGCGAATCCGCGGTGGCGATGAACGGGTCGTCCGTTGGCCAGTACGTCGCCTCGTACACGCCGGGACGTGCCCCGGGATGCCGCCGTCGGCTGTCGAACTGTACGCGCCCGTCGCGAAACCGCAGGGAGATACGGGCGTAGTAGTACGGGAGGTGGTGAAACAGGCGCGCGCCGACGACGCTTGCCAGCCCCTGTGCGTCGAGGCTGAAGAAGTAGACGCTGGGGACGCCGTCGCGGGTGACGTACGTCCGGACGTTGATCTCCGGAAGCCGAACGCCGAGCGACCGGGGGAATCCCTTCGGCCGGACGGCGACGTTGGTGAACGGCACGACCGAGAGCCACGCCGACCCGTCGTAGCGGTCGGCGTCGAGCGACGCCGGGAGATGGGCGTCCATCAGTTCGGAGTCGACCGGCCAGTTCTCGAACAGCAACTGCCGCCAGCCCATCTCCAGGGGGAGGACCATACGATGGGTTTCGCGCCGTAGCGAAAAGAGTCTCCTGTTGGAAGCGTCAGACAGACACACGCCCGCGTGCGGGAACTAGTGCCGCTTCCAGTAGCTCAGCTGTCCACGGACTCCTGTAACCTCGCGAGACTGGTCAACACCGGATACGTCCAGAGCTGCTCTTCGTACATGTACGTGCAGAACTCGTGTGTCTCGAACCGATGAACGCTGGAATGTAGTTGGTCTTGGCGGTCTTCCAGGAGCGTTGTGACGTCGTTCTGGAACGTCTCGCGATACCACTCGGGCACGACTGTGCTATCGAGCGTATCGATGATTTCTTCGAGGCGCCCTCGGTACTCCTGCATCGACTCCTGCTCGATTCTGACAGCGCGGTCCAGCGAGGCTCGTTCGTCGATTGCTTGCTCAGCCGCGGCCACCAGCGAGCGTTTGAGCGGCGGCGAAAAGCTGACGTTCGTCTCAGGATGGAACAGCGCCGCGTAGTCCGGACCGAACTCGATGGCCACGTTCTCGACCACCGATTCGTCGTACACTGACTCGTAGTGGTCGACAGCGAGGACCGTGTCAGCGTAGGCGTCCCGCAACGCTTCGACGGGATCGGAGACGGATTGTCGGCTTCGCGCGCCGACGGGGGAGGAGGGCTGTCCGGCGGGGTCGACGGCACGCAGGCGCTGAAGAAAGTCTTCGAGACCACTTTGCTCGGCCGCAAGCTCCGTATGCTCCACGTCAAGCACGGTGAGAGCCGTCTCTACCGGCTCGAGAATGTGGTCTCGCCATGTATGCAGGAACCACTGCGTGCCGTCCTGCGCAGGCGTCGTTGACATGCTAGTGTATCGTCCGGTAACAACAATAAGTGTTTTAGTTACCGGACAACACCGCTGTGTTCTGGAGGGCTATTTATATACCCTGCCGTTCCAGGTACTCCTACTCCCGCAACTCGTCGGGCGGTTTCACCTCGACCGATAGTCTCAGCACCGGTAAACGGACATTGATACCACTATGTATATGAATATCTGGAAAATTGCCCTGAATACGAAACATTTAGAGTTACTTTCGGCAGATACATTTGATTGTACGTAATTACCGAGATATATACGTGTTTAATCCAGATAATACTTCCACTTTGGTATTTATGTGACTAAATTGCCCGTATTTGTGACTATCTTTTCCGAGGAGAGGTTTTTCGAACACTGACACACAGAGTACATGATCGTTGTCGGTCGGTTGGCAATTCTGCGGACGGCTACCCGGGACAACCCAGGACCGCTGGTCGTCGCCCTCCGCCGGTCGGGAGACGATCTGGTTGTTCCGGCCGTTCATAGCCCACATCCGGGTTTTTTAAATAACGACGGCAACTCTACTTGGACAATGACCGACGACGCCGACACACAAAACACGGGCCGCCGGATACAGTCCGTGGAGAACGCCTGTGAGATTATCGAGGTCGTCCAGCAGTCAAACAGTGTGACGTTGCAGGAACTGAGCCAGCGAATCGAGCTTTCACAAGGAACGCTTCACACGTATCTGGCAACGCTGACTGACTGCGGATTTCTCACGAAGGACGACGACACGTACCAGCTCGGCTTCCGGTTCGTCACCATGGGTGAACACGTTCGCAACGAGACCGAGCTCTACACCGCCGGACAGGAGGAAGTGGACAAACTGGCGGACAAGTCCGGCGAGTACGTCCACCTGGTCGTCGAAAACGACGGCCGCGAGGTCGCCATCTACGAGCGGCGAGGCGAACACGCCGTCGGGATGGACTATCACCTCCAGTTGCGGGAGGCCCCACAGCACCTCCACGACAGCGCTTCGGGGAAGGCGATCCTCGCGTGTCTCCCGGCCGAGCGCGTCGACGAAATAATCGACCGGGAGGGCCTCTCAAGCCAGACACAGCACACGATCACCGACCGAGCGGCGCTTCGCGAAGAGCTAGAAACCATCCAGGACCGGGGGTACGCGACGAACGACGAGGAAGAGATCCGGGGCCTCCGGGCGGTCGGAGCCCCGATTCTGGACAACGATGGGAGCGTCGTCGGCGCGGTCAGTGTGACGGCACCGACCAGCCGCCTGAAGGGTGACCGCTTCGACACCGAAATCCCCGAGATGGTGATGGAGGCCGCGAATCTGATCGAAGTCAATCTCGAAATGACCTCGTTTGACCGCGGCACGTGACAGGGGCGCGACAGACCCGCTGCCATGTATCGGCGGCGACCACTAAACAACGACTGCGCACAGCCAGCTTGTCGACAGCTTCGACATTTGGATAGCTCAAATCGCGGCTGCGCTACTGTGACGTTCATCCGGGGCGAGCGGGCCGCTGAGCGAGCGACAATAACAGTCGTACCATCGTTAGCAGAGGAGCTACGATAGCCCGCCGGCCCCGATAGCCGCCCGTGCAGACAGTCTACAACGGGTCACTGCGTGGCTGTCGGGTGTAGCCGCCGATCTGTCCCCGTATAGGGCACCGCTGCTGTGTTACCGCGGCCTCATTTGAGACAGTCGAAACACCGACTGGTGGCTTTCGTTGGCCAGACCACAGTACAGTGTTCTTACGTCACGTTCTGAACCAACAGACTCGCTTTCACCTGTACAGTGTGCCACATACCACATTGATAGTATCAAATCAGAATTTGTGGATTATCCGGCGTATGGGCCGTCATCCACACTCCTCGGACCTAATAAGACGGTTCGATGGGATTAATGGCTAGTTTGTTATGTTCAAACCATCCGCCTCACAGACACTCCCAAATATTTATTAACAATACCGGTATCTGTGCGGATACACTGTCTCACTCCAGCCGTCGGATGCTGACAGTCACTACGGAAGCCGCGTGCCGAACCACTCTGCGTACCGGCCCAGTGCGATCCCATCCCGACGCGAATGGGCGTACGCAACGGCACCGACAGCCGAATCCATCAACAAATCATGAGCACACACAAGGAGCCGACAGAGCAAGCGCCGGACGAGGACGAATCGCCAATCGAGACTGCCCGCTACCAACTCGAGCGGGCGGCCGAACACCTCGATCTCGCCGAGGGGCTGCTTGAACAGCTTCGCCATCCATCGAAAACCGTCGAGGTGTCTGTGCCGATCCGCCGAACCGACGGGAGCGTCGAGGTGTTCAACGGCTATCGCGTCCAGCACTTCGAGGTCAGAGGGCCGTACAAGGGCGGCATGCGATACCACCCCAGCGTCTCCGCCGAGGAGTGTACGGCACTGGCGATGTTGATGACGTGGAAGTGTGCGGTGATGGACCTTCCCTTCGGCGGCGCAAAGGGCGGGATCGTCGTCGATCCGTCGACGCTCAACGCACAGGAGACCGAGCAACTGACCCGTCGGTTCGCCGAAGAGCTACGCGAGGTCGTCGGGCCGACGAAGGACATCCCCGCACCCGATATGGGGACCGACGAACAGACTGTCGCCTGGTTCATGGACGCGTATTCGATGCAAGAGGGCGAGACGGTCCCCGGCATCGTAACCGGGAAACCGACGGCCGTCGGCGGGACACACGGTCGTGAGGAAGCACCCGGCCGGAGCGTCGCTATCGTCGCCCGGGAAGCGCTCGACTACTACGGCGGGAGCATTGCGGGAGCCACTGTGGCCGTGCAGGGCTTTGGCGCTGTGGGCGCGAACGCTGCACGCCTCCTCGACGCCTGGGGCGGCTCCGTCGTCGCTGTCAGCGATGTCGACGGCGGCATTTACGACGAGTCCGGTCTCGATGTTGCATCGATTCCCACTGATAGCGACGAGCACGGCCAGCTAGAGGATGTTGACGCGCCACGTCAGCTATCCAACGCCGAACTGCTGGAACTCGATGTCGATATCCTTATCCCTGCAGCGGTCGGCAACGTCCTGACCCGGGACAATGCGGCGGACGTGCAGGCGAGCATCATTGTCGAGGGGGCGAACGGCCCGACAACGACGGCAGCCGATACGGTGTTCGAAGAGCGCGACATCCCAGTCATCCCGGACATCCTCGCCAACGCCGGTGGCGTCACCGCGAGCTATTTCGAATGGCTTCAGCACATCAACCGACGGAGTTGGTCCCGCGAGGAAGTCAACGACGAACTCGAAACCGAGATGCTCGACGCCTGGGACGCGCTTCGAGCCGAGGTGGAGGACCGCGGCGTCACGTGGCGAACGGCCGCATACATCGTCGCGCTCTCGCGAATCGGTGACGCTATGAACGCCCGCGGGCTATGGCCGTAGCAACGGATGTCGCTGCAATCCACCCACTCGCGAGACCACAGACCCGCGTCACCCGTCGCGGTACTCGGTGTCCCGTTCGACCTCGGCGCTGACCGGTTCGGCGTCGACATGGGACCGTCGGCGATTCGCTACGGCGGCCTCAGTGCCGCGCTCGATACGGCCGGCGTCGACTACACCGACGTTGGTGACCTATCACTGCCGACGCTACGGACCCAGTCGGCGCCACCTGACGCCGGTGCGAAGTACCTCGACGCCATCGCCGAAATGACCGAGACGCTCGCCGGTCGGGTGGCGACCGAAATCGCCGACGGGAGTGTCCCGCTCGTGCTGGGAGGTGACCACTCTATCGCGATGGGCACCATGCGCGGCGCGGCCCGGGCGGCCGAAATCGGCGTCGTCTGGTTCGACGCCCACGGCGACTACAACACCCCGACCAGTTCGCCCAGCGGCAACGTCCATGGCATGCCGCTCGCGGCCGCCCACGGCTACGGTGACTTCGCCGAGATACCGTGGGCCACCGCCCCGAACGTCGCCGCGGAGAACACCGTCATCGTCGGGGCGCGCAGCCTCGACGCCGACGAGCGAGCGGTTCTCCGGGAGAGCGAGATAACCGTCTTTACCATGGCTGACATCGACAAGCGGGGTATCGGCCCCGTAACCGAGGAGGCACTCGACATCGCGACCGACGGCGTCGACGACATCCACGTCAGCCTCGATTTGGACTGGCTCGACCCGGACGACGCGCCGGGGGTCGGGACACCGGTTCCGGGCGGTGTCACGTACCGGGAGGCACACACTGCGATGGAACGGGTCGCCGACCGCGACGCCGCCGAATCCGTGCTGCGCTCGCTCGATGTCGTCGAGGTCAACCCCATCCTCGACCAGCGTAACGAGACGGGCGAACGGGCGGCCGAACTCGCCGCGAGCGCGTTCGGTAAGCGGATTCTGTAATCCGGCTTGGAACTGCGGCAAGCGAACCGGGGTATGACCGTCGCTCGGCCTCGGAACACAGTGATTTATTACTGATGATTGCAAACATGCTAGCATGGACCGCGATACTGCAGAGCCGCGTGTCGACACCTTGCCCGGCCCACAGAGCAGCGAGTGGGTCGAGTATCACCACGAGACCGCCGCGCCGAGCACGTACGTGTACGATTTCGTCTGGGACATCACTGCAGACGCAATCGGTCCGTTCTGTACCGACGCGGACGGTAACGTCCTGCTCGATTTTACCAGCCACGTCGCCGCGTCGCCGCTCGGATACAACAACCCGAAAATCCTCGACCGGGCCGACGAGTTCGACATGGTCGACCCGCTGAAAATCGCCGGCCAGGACTTCTACGTTAGCACCGGCGGCTCGCCCGACGAAACGTCGTTGCCCGGTCCCGCCCACCTGATGGACAAACTGACCGAGATCACAAGTCAATACGGCTTCGACACCGTCTTCCTCTCGAACTCCGGCGCAGAGGCCGTCGAGAACGCGATGAAGATCTGCTACGACAACTGCGAGACGCCGAAGTACGGCATTACCTTCGACGGCGCGTTCCACGGCCGGACCCTGGGGACGCTCTCGCTGAACCGTTCGAAGTCCGTCTACCGCCGGAAGTTCCCCGAACTCAGTGGGATTCACGACGTCGAGTACTCCGAGGCCGGCGTCGCGCGCCTCCGGGAGAAGCTTGATGCAGATACCGGCCACATCCCGCCCGAGGAAGTCGCGTTCCTGATCCTGGAGCCGATACAGGGCGAAGGCGGCTATCACGTCCCGAGCCCCGAGTTCCTCTCGGCCGTCGACGACCTCTGCAGGGAGCACGACATCCCGATCATCGCCGACGAAATCCAATCGGGGGTCGGTCGAACGGGCGAGATGTGGGCCGTCGACCACTACGACATCGAGCCGGACGTCATCACGAGCGCGAAAGCGCTCCGGGTCGGCGCGACCGTCTCCCGGTCGGACATCTTCCCGTCCGAAACGTCGCGGCTCTCCTCGACGTGGGGTGCCGGCGACATCCTGGGCTCGATGCGTGGTGCCCTGACACTCGCCGCTATCGAGGACCACAATCTGCTGGACAACGCCGCCGAGAAGGGGACGTACTTCATGGATCGACTTCGCGATATCTCGGCCGACCGTCCGTTGGTCGAGGACGTGCGCGGCCTCGGCCTGATGACTGCCCTGGAGTTCGATACGGCTGACCGCCGCGACGCCGTGATGGAAACCGCGCTTCAGCACGGCCTTCTCACGCTCGGCTGTGGCCAGAAATCTCTCCGACTCCTCCCGCCGCTCGACGTCACCGAGCGCGAACTGGAACTCTGTCTCGACATCCTCGATACGGTGTTTACCGAGGTTGCAGGCGCTGTCGCGTCGGCCTGACCGTCGCGACTTCTGCGGTAACCGAAATGTTAAAATATGACTGATTCGACTGTGGGACTATGCCACGAGTGGCAAACGTAGACAGACGGAGGTATCTACAGGCAATCGGTGGTACTGTCGCGACGCTGTCAGTCGCCGGCTGTCAGTCGGACAGCGGCGACTCACAGACGCTCACTGCGGGGACAGCGCCGGGCTTTCCGCCGTTTGAGATGAAACAGGACGGCGAACTCGTCGGCTTCGACGTCGAGTTGCTTGAAGCCGTCATCGCGGCGTCGGAGTACGAACTGAGCGGGTGGGAGGAACTGGAGTTCAAATCCCTCATCCCGGCGCTGAACAACGGCAACGTCGACGTCGTCGCGGCGGGCATGACGATCAACGACGACCGCGACGAAGCGATCGACTTCTCCGACCCGTACTACAGTTCGAACCAGGCCATCGTCGTCCGCGAGAGCGGGTCGTTCTCGCCGTCATCTCTAGACGACCTCTCCGGGGCGACAGTCGGGGCACAGAAGGGAACGACCGGTGAATCCGTCATCAAGGACCAACTCATCGAAGCGGGAACGATTCCCGAGTCTAACTACAACGCGTACGGCAACTACGTGCTCGCCGTCGAGGACCTGCTGAACGAAAACGTCGACGTCATCATCATCGATGTCCCCGTCGCGAACTCCTTCGTGGCGGACCGCCCCATCGAGTCCGCGTTCGTCCACGAGACCGGCGAGCAGTTCGGCTTCGGGATTCAGTCCGGCAACGACGAACTCGCGGGTGCACTCAACAGCGGGCTGACCGCCGTTGAGGACGACGGGACGTACCGGGACCTGACCGAGAAGTGGTTCGGACAGAAGTGAGGCCATGGCAGCAATCCTACTTCAGACCGCCGACTGGCTGTTCGTCGTCGACAACCTGGGGCTTTTGCTCGGCGGTGCTGCCGTCACCATCGCACTCACCGCAGCCAGCATTCTCCTGGGATTCGCCGTCGGATTCCCGGCCGGTGCGGTAGAGGTGTACGGCTCGGACAGGGCCCGGCGGCTGGTCGAACAGGTCGGGGTTGCCCTCCGTGGCACGCCGTTACTGGTCATCATCATGATCCTGTACTTCGGCCTGTCAATCTCCAGTAGCGCGTTCGTCACGGCGGTCATCGCGCTTGGTCTCCGGAGCGCCGCCTACCAGTCCCAGATCTTCCGCGGCGCGCTCCAGAGCGTCGACGACGGGCAACTGGAAGCAGCGCGCGCCGTCGCAATGTCCCGGCTCGAAGCGATTCGACACGTCGTCGTCCCGCAGGCGCTCCGCCGGAGCGTCCCGGGGTTCCAGAACGAGTTTACCATCGTACTCAAGGACACGAGCATCGCCATCGTCATCGGCATCGGCGAACTGCTGACGACGGGGCAGAACCTCTACGAGGGCGGGCAGTCGACCGCGGCGCTCGAGATATTCCTCGTCGTCAGCCTCGTCTACTTCGTGCTGACGTTCGCGACGAATCGGTCGCTCGACAGACTCAGTAACTATTACGCGGTACCGGAGGGAACGACATGACACAGCCACTACTCTCAATCGACGACCTGCACAAATCCTACGGGAGCGAAGAGGTACTGGAAGGCGTTGGCCTCGAGATGGACAAGGGCGACGTGACGGTCCTCATCGGCCCCAGCGGTTCGGGCAAGTCCACGCTGCTCCGGTGTGTGAACCGACTGACGGAGATCAACAGCGGCCGGATCGCCCTCGATGGGCAGGACGTGACCGGAGCCGACACCGACGTCAACGAACTCCGCAAGCAAGTCGGCATGGTGTTTCAGGACTTCAACCTCTTTGCGCATCTGACGGCGCTCGAGAACGTCACGCTCGGCCCGAAAAAAGTGCTGGGCATGGACGGTGCCGACGCTGAGGAAGCCGGACGGACCCATCTCGAACAGGTGGGACTGCTGGAGCAGGCGGACTCCTACCCCGCTGAACTCTCCGGCGGACAGAAACAGCGCGTCGGTATCGCGCGCGCACTCGCAATGGATCCAGAACTGTTGCTGTTCGACGAGCCGACCAGCGCGCTCGACCCCGAACTCGTCGGCGAAGTGGTCGAGGTGATGCGCGACCTCGCGGCGGAGGGCATCACGATGCTCGTCGTCAGCCACGAGATGGATTTCGCCCGGTCGGCCGCGTCGGACATCGTGTTCCTCGACGACGGTGAAATCGTCGAACACGGCCCGCCGGAGCAACTGTTCCAGAACCCGACAGCGGACCGAACCGAACAGTTCCTGAGCAGACTGCACGCACACGAGGAGACGGCATGAGCACGGCCGAATCGACAACGTCGCCGAATCCGGGGCTCCGTGACCGCGTCGGGACGGTCTTCACTGTCCGCCCGCTCACCGTGGGCCTGGCACTGTTCTGGGTCTGGGTTCTCGCCCGCTGGACCACCGATTTCGTTCTCGCGGGGGTATTCGGGCTCGACCGCGGCACACCGTTTGTCCCAGCAGCCCCGTTTCTGACAACAGCGGATAGCGTCGCCTCGTTCGCCGCGCCATTCGGTGCCGCCGGAGCGCCGCTGCTGTGGCTCGCTGACACACTCCAGTTCGCCGCCGACGCGACGGCGTATCTGCCGGCACTGGCCCACGGCGTCTGGACGACGGTGCTACTGACGGTTTTCAGCGTCTGTCTCGGGTTCATGCTGGCGCTCCCGCTCAGCGTCGTCCGCGTCTACGGGGGGCGGTGGGCCCGCTGGCTCGCCCTGTCGTACACGGAACTCATCCGCGGGACGCCGCTGCTCGCCCAGTTGTTCGTGCTCTATTTCGCGACCTCACTGACGCAGGTTCTCAGGGGCGTCCCGGGGGTCGGTGTCGGGTTCGTCCCGGCACAGGCGTTCTGGGTGGCCGTCATCAGCTTCACGCTGAACAGCGCTGCCTACCAGTCCGAGTATCTTCGCGCGTCACTGGAGTCCGTCGACGGCGGGCAGTTGACCGCCGCACGCGCCATCGGGCTCTCGAAGCTCGAAGGGATACGGTACGTCGTCGTTCCACAGGGCCTCCGACTCGCGCTTCCCAGCTGGACGAACGAGCTCGTATACCTCATCAAGTACTCCTCGCTGGCGAGCTTCATTACTGTGCAGGAACTGTACGGCAGGACAAGTACCATCGCTAACGAAACGTACCAGTATACCGAACTCTTTGTGCTGGTGGCGATACTGTACCTGGCCCTGGTCGTATCCGCATCAGCACTGATGGACCGTGTCGAATCGCACACTGCAACCGCCGGTGTCGGACACACCAGACAATGACCGCTCTGTCACGGTCACCGACAAACCATTTCAGCACATTCCATGAGTCACACTGATAGCGCCGGAGCACGGCTAACACTCGATCTGTGGCATCCGAACTGTTGGGCTATCGAAGCAACCGACCGCACCGATGGCGGTATCCTGGCACACACGGTGCAACAGACCGGCCAGTCGCCGACAGCATCGGTCAACGGGGTGTTTACAGCGTATGGAGCAACGACGTCGGCTGTCGAGGACTGCCTTGACGCAATCCATGCGTCGCCCCACGCCGGGGAGATACAGGAGCTTCAGGCACGTGTCGGACACAAGCGTGATGCGCCGGGGACTGTCGTCAGGCAGTTCCTATTAGAGTACGATCCGGACGAGTTGGTCTGCCCGACGCTACTCGAACACGGGTTCGTCCACAGCGCTCCCGTCCGTATCGAAGACGGTCGCGAGCGGTGGCAGGTGAGCTTCACCGGAGAGCGGCCCGAAATCCGGTCCGCACTCGATTCTGTCGAAGCTGCCGCCGATGCCGACGTGTCGGTCGAATCCATCGTCACGCCGGACAGCGACTCCGAACGCTCCGTGCGTGAACTGCGAACCGACTCGCTGACGCCGGCCCAGCGGCGTGCCTTCGAAGCGGCACGCGAGGCAGGCTACTACCAGTGGCCGCGCGGGATTTCGGTTCGCGAACTCGCCTCACAGATGGACATCTCGAAGACGACGCTCCTTGAGCATCTCCGAACGGCTGAATCGAAACTCTTGGACCCTGAGTAACCCTAACAGGACAACAAAACTCGTTCCGAGAATCACCCAAGTTCTGTATAGCAGTATATGATTTATCAGTCCGATAGCAGCCGTCTCGGATACTGACAGATATTGAAGAAATGACGGTGAAATTACAGTAGCGAGTAGATTTCGGCCTCGTACACATCCCTGACCCGGGTCCCCCATTCGTGGGTGTAGGTATCGATGACATCCTGTGCCACGTCGCCTCTGAGGTATTTGACGACGCCACGGTCACCGGTTCGGTCCCGGAGGTGTGTCGTGAAGAAGTGCCGGAAGTAGTGTGGCGTGACGTTCTCCTCGGCACCCCCGCCGTCGGTGTACCAACCGAATTCGCGGGCGTGGGATTCGACGATGTGGTGTACCATGTTCGGAGTGAGACGTTCACCCCAACTGTCGCTTGTCGAGACGAACAGCGGCTCCGCTGGGGACTGCGTGTCCGGCCGGATCGCGAGCCAGCGCCGCAGCACGGATGCCAGCTCCGCGTCGACCGGGATCGTCGTCTCCCGTTTTCGCTTGTTGGACGCTGTCCGTTCTTCCCCGTTACTGGCCTCGCCACGTGCCGGGGCTGCTGCGACGAACAACGAGTCCGGACGCCCGTCAAGCCCCGCTCGAACCGGGATATCCGGTCTGGGACCGGGGGTTTCGAGGTTGAGGTCCCGGATATCGAGGTTACACAGTTCGCCGGCCCGAATACCCGTCTTCAGTAACGTCACTACGATAGCCCGCTCTAGCGGATGCGAGATGCTGTCGACGAACGCACGCATCGACTGGAGGTCTATTTCCCGGCGGGTCGGGTCGGTGTTGATGGACTCGTCCATCTCTTCCATGACCAGCGTCATCGGATTGGATTCGAAGACCCCTACCTGTGTCATGTATGCGAAAAACCGGTGTAAATAGGAGGCATACGTCGCGACTGTGCTTTCTTCGACGTTACCACGTAGGCTGTGGACATATGCCATGCAGTCCCGGTGGGAGGCCTCCCGGACGGGAAGAGACTGGTGGCCGTCCGTCAGATAGGACTCGAAATCCCGGAGAACGCGCTCGTAGGATGCACGGGTCCGGTCGCTCTTTCCGTGGTACGTGATGTCATCGAGGAAATACCCGACCGGGTCTGACTCGGCATCCGGCGTGGCTGTATCCGTGCTCATTCGTCTCGAACGTACCCCCCGTGTCGCCCGCTGTACTGCACTTCGTTGTTGGACTGCAGTTCCTGTAGCGTATCTTCGAGTCGCTCTTCGATATCGTCGGTCAGTTCCGCAAGCAGGTCCTCCCACTCGTAGTAGTCCCCGTCAGCCAGGATCTCCCGCACCCGGTCTTTCAGCCCGTCACCCCTGGGGGTAGCGTCCGGAGAACGGGGTTCCTCGCTATCGGCCCCAGCGTCGTCCGATTCAGCTGTCTCGGACGCTGCCGGCTCGAAGCCGCTTCGGCCTGCCTGTACCATCGTCCGGACGAACTCGCTCTGACTCATATCCAGTTCCTCGGCGTGGGCCTGCCACTGCTCTTTCTGGTAGGCCGGAATATACGTCCGAACCGTCGTTCGCTCACTGTCACTGGACACATTTCACCCTGGAACGCCGGGAACTTCAATGTAGTCCCATACTCAGGGATAAACACACTTATTTGGGTATATGGTCCCCTATACGGCGTCATTTTGCCCCATTAGTGACAACCAAGACACACTTCCGTAGAGAAATAAGCACACACTCACAAATAACTAATTCGGCCCGGTATGCTTCCTCGGGCTGATTCAGTCATCCACCTGTATCGGAGATATGCGGTGGTGGACATGTGGTCAGTCGGCGTGGACTCGTGATCCTTGTTCAGTGGGACTCACCTACTGGAATCTGGTACGGGACGGTAGCCGTTGCGCGCCGAGTGTCAAACCGTGAGCGGACGCCCCGGTCTGTTACTGGGGCTGTCTCTATTCTGGCGGCCGGCTAAACCGTGCCAACTGCGCGTCCAGGCACGCTCCTGGACTCGATATCTCCTGCCCAGCAGCCGGCTTACGTACTGAAATTCGAGAGCTGTGACAGCCATCACTCCCTACCCTGGTGAACAAGATACCCCACGGTTCACCGTGTCTCCGTGGTCGTTCTACGTTCCCGCCCTCGTGGAGCATCCACGCGAGTAGAGCGGACAAAATCCGAGACCACACTCACATGGCTCGTCGTTCCGGACTAGGGTCTCTCTCTGTGGCCCTCAAGCACGACGAGGGGAGCATGGGTCTGGCCGTCCGGGTTGCCCAGAGCGGTTGAAGTAGGATATCAGACGAAGCTCTGACGACGGCCATCACCGTCGGTGAGTGGGATTGACGAGGTTTCCGAAATACCCAGCCCGGGCGAATTGCACCACGCTGGCCGGAAGATTCGAAATGGCTACACAGTGGCGGTGTACCGCCTGTCGCTGTCGTAGCGGACGAGTTGCGCAGGATACGGGCTAATCCCCGCCTGCGACCAGTCTGCTACCTGCTGGTCCTATGTCGGCTCTCTCGCATTAGGACGAGAAAATCAAGAGCATACTGTACGGTATCGACCCGCAGGACACAGCGGTGAGCCGAAATCCTACTGTATTAGCGTGCCCATGTCGAAGTAGAGGCATGCGCTTCCGACGATGCACATCTCGGGCGGGTGGGTCCGATGGCTAACGACGGACTCGTCCTCCTGTTTATGATTGCGATTGTACTGGTGGTCATGATTGTCGGCCTCGTCGGTGGTTTCTATCTGGTCAAGTACCTCGCCGAATACACGTTCAACTCGTAGCCAGGCTTCTGCAGAGTGCCGGTCATCTGACGCAGCAGGTAGAACAACGCTTCCTCACTTCGATATTTAATTACCAAAGGTAATCACTCGGCCGATGGCGAATGATTCGCTCGGACCGTATAAATTGTATAATGCTATACCAAAGGAGGGCGTTAGAAGATGAAACTATATCGGGATTCGTCTCCGTGCAGTCGGGGTGTGGTTGGGACTAGCTACGAGAAACGCTATCACCGTTAAAACGGAACGATGCCTGCCATTCCTTGAGGAGATATTCGCTCATTCACGTTTGACGCCTATAGTAACAATTGAAACGATTTACTCACCGATCGTACTGCAATCGTGCGATCCTGTGTGCACTGAGTTTCAATGGCTACTATAGCTACACACCACTAATCGGAGGGAGAACGAACTGCGCAGAACCCGGTCGCTACCCGAAAGAGTACGACTCGCGAGAAATCGACGCTATCACGCCGCATTTGACGACCTTCACGTATCGGTCAACCGCCGGTATCTAATTCCTGAATCTTAACATTGTTACCCGGATAGAAGTGTGTATGGCAAAAGACACGCCGGCATACGATTTCAAAGAGAGGGACGTCTACATCCTCCGAGAGCTTGCCAAAAACTCCAGCATTTCCTCCCGTGACCTCGCTGAAATCCTCGAAGACGAGTACGGCATCGATGTCTCGTATGTCACTGTCAACGAGTCCATCCGGAACATGCGTGAAGCAGGTGTGTTCCGAGAAGCAATCGTTCCGAACGAGGAGTATTTCATATTCGAACTGTTCGAATTCAAGTTCAACCCCGAGTACTTCGCGGACACGTGGCGCGAAACGATGGAGAAAATCCGCGACGACGAACACACGCTTATGTACTTCCTGTCGGACGGCGAGTACCAGTGGAAGTCTATCATGCTCTTTCCGACGCGCGAACACGGCGAGCGTTGGCTCCACGAGTTCTACAAGAACCACGGCAAAACGGTGCTGAACGTCCGCACAAGTGTGATGACGAACGTCCTCGAGTTCGGTGCCAGTCCCGACCTCTTCGATTACCTCGACGGCGAGGATGACTACCAGTTCTAGCCCGCCACTCGGCGCTTGCGTCGCCGCGTTACTCCTCGATAGGCAGCGACCCGTATTCCGCCTCGAAGCGTTCGGCGAGTCGCTTCTTGTTGTACTTCCCGGTGGTCGTCTTGGGCACCTGGTCGATGAACTCGAAGCGGTCCGGTAGCCACCACTTCGGGAACTCCGCGAGCAGGTAGTCGTTGAGGTCCTCGGCGGTTACGTCGTCGGCTGCGACGACGTACGCGACTGGGCGTTCTTGCCACTTGTCGTGGGGAACGCCGATGACGGAGGCTTCCTCGACCCCGTCGTGACCGACGAGGGCGTTCTCCAGTTCGATGCTTGAAATCCACTCGCCGCCGCTCTTGATGGCGTCGTCGAGGCGGTCGACCACGTCGAGATTGCCGTACTCGTCGACGGTGGCGATGTCGCCACTCCGGAACCACCCGTCCTGCGTGAACGACGTTCGCGTCGCGTCCGGGCGCTGGTAGTACTCGCCGGCGAGCCACGGGGCCCGTGCCTGCACTTCGCCGGGTGTCTCGCCGTCGTGGGGGACCGGCTCCCCGCTCTCGTCACGGAGCCGAACCTGGACGCCCGGCGCCGGGATGCCCGCTTTCATCCGGAGGCGATCCCGTTCCGCTTCGGGCAGTTCCTGCATCTCCGTCGTCATCAGTGTGTTCGCGAGGTGAGGCGAGGCCTCTGTCATCCCGTAGCCCTGACCGATGGGTGCGTCGTAGACCTCGTCGAACTTCCGGATGAGCGATGCCGGCGGGGAACTCCCGCCGATGAGCACGTCTTGAAGCGAGTCCAGCGCGTCCGGACCGAGGTCGTCGTCGTCCTCGATGACGCGGTCGACCTCCATCCAGACGGTCGGAACCGCAGCCGCGACGGTGACGGCCTCCTCAGTTATCAGGGGGAGGAGTTCGTCCGGGTCGGTCCGCTGGCCCGGGAGCACGATTTTCGCGCCGGTAAACGTCGTCGTGTACGGGAGCCCCCAGCCGTTGACGTGGAACATCGGCACCACCGGCATCACGGTGTCGGTCTCGCTGACCCCGAATACGTCGACGTGGCTGTGCATCAGCGTGTGCAGGAACTGGCCCCGGTGGGTGTACTGGACGCCCTTCGGCAGTCCGGTGGTGCCGGACGTGTAACAGAGCGCACTCTCGGTGTCCTCGTCGATGGCGGGCCAGTCGTAGTCGGTGTCGTAGCCGTCGATGAACGACTCGTAGTCGGTGACCGGCTCCAGCGACGTGTCCGGGACGTCGGTTCGGTCGCCGAGAACCACGTACTGCTCGACGGTGTCGAGGTCGTCCGCGACGGGTTCGAGGACGTCGACGAACTGCGGGTCAACGAACATCAGCCGGTCCTGGGCCTCCTCGATTATCTCGACGAGGTGGTGTTCCGGCAGCCGGTGGTTCACCATGTGGATGCTGCGCGCGCTGCAGGAGGGGCCGAAGTAGAGCTCGAAGTGTCGGTAGTGGTTGACCGCCATCACGCCCGAGCGGTCGCCGTCCGCCATCCCGTAGTCGTCCAGCGCGTGCGCGAGCTTGCTGATGCGTTCGTGGGCGTCGCCGTACGTGTAGCGGTGCGTGCTGCCGTCCGGGAGCGCGGTGACTATCTCCTTGTGGTCAAAGAGGTCGCGGGCCCGTTCTAAGAGCTTCGTTATCGTGAGGTCGTAGGCCATTGTCATGCTGTATCATCCCGTGGCGTGAATCGATAAAACACCCTGTCCTGGTTAGTCGGACCGTCGATGTCCACGACCTGCAGCGTCACGGGGTCGCCGATGGCGAGGTCGCCGTAGTCGGTGCCGTCGATGCGGGCCGACAGCTGGATGTCGACGCCGTTCAGGTCGACGACGCCCGTGACGAACGGCGTGTCCATCCCGACCGGGCCGCCCCCTCTCACGGCGGCGAACGCGAACAGCGTGCCGTCGTGGGGAAGCGAGACGTATTCGAGGTCGTCGCTCGTACACTCCGGACAGACGATCCGTGGCGGGAAGTGGCGCTCGCCGCAGTCCTGACACGCCGTCGTGGACAGCGACCCGTCGTTGAGGCGGTCGTAGAACTCGTGAATCCGCGTGTGGTCGGCGTCCTGCAGGTCATAGAAGTCCAGTAGGCGCGGCATCTCGATGGTCTCCGGCACCGAGACAGTCGTCCGAGGCGGTACGTCGTCGGTGTGGTCGGTGTCGTCGGTCATTGTGGGTCCCTCGCGAGCGTCATCACGCTGTGTACGCTACCGCTGCCGCTGAGATTGTGGATGAGGCCGGTCTCCGGGCTGTCCGGCACCTGTCGGGCGGACTCGACCTCGCCGGTGAACTGCTTGTACACTTCAAGCGCCTGCGAGACGCCGGTCGCACCCAGCGGGTGCCCACAGCCCAGGAGCCCGCCGCGGGGGTTGACGGCGATGTCGCCGTCGAGTTCGCTGCGCCCGTCCTCGATGAACTGGCCGCCTTCGCCTTTCTCGACCCAGCCGAGGTCCTCGTACTCGATGATCTCGCTGATGGAGAAGCAGTCGTGGATCTCCGCGACGTCTAGCTCCTCGACTGGGTCGTCGATGCCGGCCTGGTCGTAGGCTTCCTCCGCGGCGACGGTGGCCTGGGGCCACGCGGACATCGACGGCAGGTTGTTGATAGAGTTGCTCGCCATGCAGGACTGGCCGCTGCCCGTGACGTACGCCACGGTGTCCGTGAGTTCGCGGGCCTTCGACTCGCTAACGAGCAGCAGGCCGGCGGCGCCGTCCGTGATACCGCTACAGTCCAGCAGGCACAGCGGGGGTGCGACCGGGTAGGAGTCCAGCACGTCGTCGACGCCAACCTCGCGCTGGAACTGCGCGTAGGGGTTGTTCGCGGCGTGGCGCTTGTTCTTGACGCTCACCTTCGCGAGCTGTTCGCGGGTGGTGCCGTGCTCGTGCATGTGGCGCTGGGCGAACATCGAGAAAAAGGACGGCGCGTTCAGGCCGTTGACGCCGTCGAACTCGCGGTCGAGCACGTTCGTCATGCCCGCCTGGGTCTCCTCCATATAGTCGTCGCCGAGGTTCATCTTCTCGATGCCAAGCACGAGCGCCACGTCCAACTGGCCGCTGGCGATGGCGAGCCACGCGTACCGGAGGGCCGCCTGCCCGCTCGCACACGCCAGTTCGGTGCGTGATATCATCTTCGTGACGTCGATGCCGAGCAACTCTGCGGCCAGCGGGGCGACGTGGCTCTGGAAGGCGAATCGCTCGGGCTGTACCGCGCCGACGAACAGTCCTTCGACGTCGTCCGGCCCGAGGCCGTCCACGTCGTCGAAGGCGGCCTTTCCGGCCTCCTGTGCGAGGTCTTTCCATGTCGCTTCGCGTTTCCCCCAGTCGGCGTGACCCCCCCCGACGATTGCAGCGTTCCGGGTCATCACTCGAACTCCGGTTCACGGTCGTCTCTAAACGCCGTCACGCCCTCGACCATGTCGTCCGTCGTCGTCAGCAAGCCAAAGCCCTGACTCTCGATGTCCAACCCTGTCTCGAGACTGGCGTCCTGTCCGTCGTCGATGACGCGCTTTGCGACCTTCAGCGCCGTCTTCGGGCCGTTCGCGAGGTCGTCGACGAACTCCTCTACGACCCCGTCGAACTCGGACTCAGGGACGGCGCGATTGAGGAGGCCCCAGTCGGCGGCGCGCTCGGCGGCAATCTGCTCGCCGCGGAAGACGAGTTCCTTCGCGCGTCCTTCACCGACGATGCGGGTGAGCCGCTGGGTACCGCCGCCGCCCGGGATGAGCCCGAGATTGATTTCCGGCGCGCCCAGCGAGGAACTCTCCGTCGCGAGCCGGAGGTCACAGGCCAGCGCGATTTCGAAGCCGGCACCCAGACAGAAGCCGTCGATACGCGCGAGCGTCGGGCGCTCGAACTCGTCGATGGCCTGAATCGTCTCGTCGACGTTCATCAGCTCGGTCGGTTCGGACGTCATGAAGCCGGTGATGTCCGCGCCGGAGCTGAACGCCTGCCCGGCACCTGAGAACACCACGCAGGACACCTCGTCGGTGTCGGCGTTGTCGAGGGCCGCCTTCACCTCGCCGAACATCGTCTCGGAGAACGCGTTCAGCCGCTCCGGGCGGTCGAACTCGACTTCGAGGACGCCGCGGTCGTCCAGCGACTTGTTGATGTACTGGTAGGGGCCATCACCGCGGTAATTGTGGAACCCCTCACCCGCGTCGACGCCGGTCTTCCCCTTCTCGACGAGTTCGACGAGGTAGTCGTCTGGCGCGAACCGTTGAGCTCCTGTCTCCTCGTGGAGCGTCCGGAGTTTGTCGAGGACGCTGTCGAGGCCGAGCTGGTCGCCGAGCCGGCAGACGCCCTCCGGGAAGCGCGCGCCCAATCTGCTTCCGAGGTCGATGTCGTCCGGCGTTGCGACATCGTTGCCGACCAGTCGTGCGGCCTCGTTGACCATTCGGGCCTCCACGCGGAGCGTGTCGAAGTCCTCGCCATCGCCCGGTTCGTAGTTGGGACCAGCGGCCTCCCAGTCGTAGAACCCTTGGCCGGTCTTCTTCCCGAGGTCGTCGGCCTCGACCTTCTCGGCGATGGCCGGTGGGGAGTCGAGGTCGGTGTCCTCGCGGAAGTGGTACGCGATGTCGATACCGGTGTAATCTGCGAGTTCGAACGGCCCCATCGGGTAGCCGCGCTGGTAGACCATCGCGGCGTCGGCTCGCTGAATCGTGGTCCCGTCGTCCCCGAGCATCCACGCCGCCTCCTCGATGAACGGCAGCATGACGTTGTTCACGATGAACCCGTGGACGTCCCGCTTGACGTCGATAGCGCGCTTGTCGAGGTCAGCAACGAACTCGTGGATGGCTTCGAGGGTCGCCTCGCTGGTCCGTTCGCCGTGGACGACCTCGACGAGGTCCATCTTCACCGGCGGGTTGAAGAAGTGCGCGCCGACGACCTGTTCGGGGCGGTCGGTTGCTGCTCCGATTTCGGTGATGCTCAGGCCGGACGTGTTCGACGCCAGGATGGCGCGGTCGGGCGCGTAGTCGTCGACTTCGGCAAACGTCTCGCGTTTCAGACTGAGGTTTTCGGGAATCGCCTCGATGACGAGGTCCGCATCGGAAACGGCGGCTTCGAGCTCCGTCTCGCCGGAGATGCGGGCGCGTACGTCGTCGGCTGACTCGTCGAGCTTGCCTTTCTCTTCGAGCTTGCCGAGGCTCCACTCCACCTGTTCGAGGCCGTCATCGACGAGGTCGTCTTCGATGTCTCGAAGCACCACGTCGTAGCTCGCAATGGCGGCGAGTTCAGCGATACCGTGTCCCATGCTTCCCGCACCGAGCACGGCCAGATTCTCTATCTCGTTCTCTCCCATCGTAAGAACACAACGTAAGCAGTATATTTAAATTATTGGTTACATTGTTTTGTATATACTGCTAATTACTTAACTAAAAACGCCATTTTTGACAGCCGCGTCACCGAACACGACGCCGACACGGCTGCGGGCCAATCCAAACGAATTCGTCCGTGACGCAGCGCCTCAGTCAATCAGGATAGTAGGCCCGTCGGACTCGCTATCCTGTACCCGCGGACGGCACCACGATCCGGGTGGCCGGTACAGCAACTCCCGGCTCTCACTCTATGGGGTGTTGTAGCTCGGTGGCCTGTTCGGTCCGCGGGTAGACGAGGCGCTGCTCGCCGTCCCACCACTGTGCGCTCGCGGCCGAGAGTTGGCCCTCGATAGGCATCCCGTACTCATCGAAGCCGAAGTCACCGATGACAGTGCTGAATTCGGTCTCATCGAGTGACGCCCGCACGCTCTCGGGGTCGGGGTTCTCGGCGCTAACCAGCGCCTGCTCGGTGGTCTGTGCGAGATTGTAGCCGACGCCGACCATCACCCGCGGCGTCTCGCCGTCATTCCGGTCAGCGTACGTGTTCAGAAACGCTTCGTTGCCGTTGCCGGTCATCCCAGATGCCCAGCCCGGGCACATTGTGACGTAGTTACCCTGTTCGCCAAGCGCCGACCACCACGCCTGTGGGTCCGCGGCACGCACGAACTCGATGAAATCAGGCATGTAGCCGGAGTTGTTCAGTTGGTTCATGGCGGTCATACCGTCCGGCGGCTGCGGGCACGCAACGAGCGCTTCGACCCCGGCGTTCTCGGTCTGTGAGATGAGCGTCGAGAAGTCCTCGTTGCCGGGTTTGTACGTCTCTCGCATCCCGATGTCGTAGCCCGCGTCCGAGAGGGTCGAGTCCCAAGCGTTTGCCATCTCGGCACCCCAGCCGGAGTTCTCCTCCCAGATACCGACCGTCTGTGGACGCTCGTTCTCCGAGATGAGTTCTAGTATCCCTGTGGTCGCACGGGTGACATCGCGCGTTTTCGGGAACGGCGTGTACGTCCACTCTTTGTCCCCGGAGACGAGCGGTTCTTGATAACAGGTGGCGACCGCAAGGAACGGTATTCCCTCGTTTTCCGCGTACGCTGACCCCGACATGACGAGTGGACTGGAGAAACTCCCCCAAATCATGTTCACCTCGTTGTTGCTGGTGAGTTGTTGGAGTTGCTGGCGGAGCGTCTGAGCGTCGCTTTCGTCGTCCCTAACGAGGAGTTCGACCTCCCGGTCAACGTTGTCGCGCTCGTTGAGCATCTCCACGCCGAGCTCGTAGCCGGTGAGCATTTCGTTGCCGACCGGGGCCAGCCGCCCGGTTTCCGGAACAGCGGCCGCGATAGTGAACGTGTCCGACCCGCTGTCACTGCTGAAGACGGTGCAGCCAGCGAGGCTACTGAGACCAGTCGCGCCTGTTGCACCGGCAATCTTCAGGAACGACCGTCGACCGCGTTTACTGTCAGATGTACCCATGCACCACACCTACACGCACATATTGTTAAGCTTTACTATCAGTATTGAATTAGATGTGAGTTAATATTCTGAATTTGGCGCTCGTTGTTTATTCACTGTTGAAGGGGAAGCGGTTGACGAGAGTCCGCGACGAAACGACGAACTGGGCGCACTTGCGACGCCACGGGAGCGTCGGATGCTGGTCTTGCTTAACATCGTAATCTGTGTGCGGACAGATCCGCATACAGCATCACATAGATGCAAGGAGGCATCTGACAAAGATTAAACGCGAACGTGCTGAATCGGGGATGAGATATCGAATGGATTGAAAAGGCCAGTCCCGACTACTGCAGGGTGTTGCGCGCGGCTCGATACCGTACCGGGCGACAGCCACAGTCTGGGACTCGGGCCCTCGCATGGTACTGGCACCGTCTACTCGGGCCGGCGTCGGATAACTATGTTACTCTCCGTCGTCTGACCCCGTTACTCGTCGTCGCTTCCGGTCACAGTCCCCAGAATCGTCGTCTCGGCGTCGAAATACGTCGGCGCGTCGGTGTCGATTTCGAACTCCAGAACCGTCTCAAGGCCACCGGACCCCTCAGCAAGTTGTTCGGCGAGATCCGTGTACCCCTCAGCCAGCGTTCGGTACGCGTCAATCTCGGCTTGTTTGGCCTGCGCTCGCTCCTGCTTGGCCTCGATATCCGCGACGGTCACTTCCGCATCCGTGTCGGGCTGGTCGGGACGCTCAGTCAACGCAGCGCGGGCGTCGGCGGTGTCCTGTTCGACCTCTTCGAGCAAATTAGAGAGTTCCGTACTGAGCCGCTCCAGGTGGCCCGCGAGAATCCCGGCCTGGGTTCGGCAGTACTCAGCGAGTTCCGCCTGGGAGATATCGCCCGCGTCGTCGCTCATTGCAACTGGTAGGGCTTCGGCGCGAAAATCGGTTTCGGTGACCCAGCGGGACGGCTACTCCTCTTCTTCCTCGCCCAGGCTCTGGGACGGACCACCCGAGAAGACGAACTCGTGTTCGGCCTCGGTTTCGAAGCGGTTCAGGATGTCACCGAGTGGCTTCGCGTAGCGTTTGAGCTGTTCGGCACGCGAAGACACCTCGTTGAGCTCCGCTGCCTGCTCTTCGGCCGCTCCAGCCACGGTCTGGGTTTCGGCCATCATCTGATCGCTCGTTTCTGCGGCCGACTGGAGCGTGGTGGCCACCGTCCGGAACCGCTCGAGCGAGTCGCCCAGGTCGACGTCCGGATTGTTCGCTTCCAGTTCTTCGAGAGTGTCGACGAGTGTGTCGAGTTCCTCTGAGATGGACGCGAGGCGGTCCTTCTGGTCGTAGGCGTCGTCGGAGATCTTCTGTGTCGATTCGGCGACCTGCTCGGACGCATCCCGGACGGACTCCGCACTGGAGAGGACGACGGAACCGGATTCCGCGACTTCGTCAGCGAAGCTGTTGAGTTGGCCGATGGTCTTTTCGAGTTCGTCGACCATGCCGTTGAACTCGCTGGCAATGCGGTCCATCGACTCGTTCTCGCCGTCGGTCGCCATCCGCTCGGTGAGATTCCCAGCGGCCGTCTCCTCCATCACGTCGGAGAACTCTTCGGCCTTCTTCTGGAGGTACTTATTGACTTCGAGGGCTTCGGCCCGGGAGACCTCTGCCTCCTTCTGGGCGCGTTCGGCCTCGTTGATCTGCTCTTTGAGCGCGTCGCGCATGTCAGCGAACCCGCTGTACAGGCGACCGATGTTGTCGATGCGGCTGGTGGAGATATCGACGTCGAGGTTCCCTTGCCGCATCTGGTCAGTTTTCCGGGTCAATCGATCAATCGATGTGGCCGTATTGTACCCGAGTATCGCACCGACGCCCGCGATAAGCAACACCATCAGTGCCGTGCCGATGAGTCCGTACTGCTGGACGTTCTGGACGAACCCGAACACAGCGGAGTTGGGCGCGTGCACGAGAACGACCCAGTCAGTCCCCTGAATCGGCGCATAGCCGACAGTGTAGCGCTCACTAAGCACGTCGGTCTCCGGCATGCTATCGTCGACACCGGACTGCTGTTCCGACGAACGGAGGTCGTTCGCCGCGTCGATTGGTTCGGTGGCACGGGTGTCCGCACTGTATGGCTGCAGCATGCTCTCGCCGACGCCGCGGCTCCCGTCTTTCGGCTCGTCGATCATGACGACCGCCGAACTGTTGACGACCTGCGTGAATCCGCCTTCGGCCCTGTTGCTCCCTTGGAACGAGTTCGCAATCTCGTCGAGCGAGTACTCGATGAGGATATACCGGTTCTGTGAGGCATCGACTGGACTGCCGAAGCCGACGACCGGGCCGGAGTTCGTCTGGTACACGTCGGAGACGACAACGTCGCTTGCGGTTTCAAAGTTCGCCTCGGTGAGCCACGCCCTGTTCGTCGAATCGAGCGGAGAGTTGGTCAACACTTCCGAGTTAGACGTGCTCGCGACGACTTCCGACTGGCCGACACCACGCTCGACAAGATGGATATCGGAGGCGTCTGCGGACAAGGAGGCTTTTCGATTGTTGAGTTCTATCGCGATATCGTCGGTATCGCTACTGGCCCAGACGTCGTCGGAAGAGACGAACTGTGTCGATAACCTGTTCCGGTCGACCCACTGTGACAGGATGTTTGCCTCCTGTGCCGCGGCGTTTTCGTAATCACTCAACACCTGTTGTTCAGTGTAGTCCCTGACTTGCTCTGTCGCGGCAAGGCCGACAAGCCCGACCGAAAGCGCCATGATAAACAGGACGATACCGAACTTCAGTGCGAAGTTCCGTCGGATGAAATCCGGGACGACCGTGGCCAGAATCCCGCCGGACGCGTTCGAGTCGATATCTGTACTGTCTGTTGTCTGTGTGTCGTCTATGCTCATCGTTAGCTCTCTCCAAGCGAGCAGTTGGCCGCTGGACCGCTGTCGCACGCGTACTGTACGTCTGCTGGCTCCCCGGTGAGGCCGTAATAGGTGCCGTAGGAGTGCTGTACCTCCGGCTTCCCTCTGACAACCGGTACTCGTCGCATCGCCTGGTGGTCACAGGACCGGAGCGTCTGTGGTCCGAGACCGGCGTCGTACTCGTGTCCCTCGAGTTCTCCGATAACCTCTCTCGGGTCGAACGTTCCCGCACGCTCGACGGCACTGGCGTACTGAAGGGTCTGCGTATATGCGATATGGGCTGGACCCGACGGAGGGACCGATTTGGAAGACCCTGTCGTACTGCTGTACTCTTCCCGGAACGCCTCCCGGAAGGCATCAGAGAGCGGTGAGTTGATCGCCGGACTCCAGGCGACGGTTCCGATAACGCCGTCAATCGCATCACCCGCTGTCTGGGCGATTTCGAGTGAAGCCAGGGGAAGGACGATACCTGCCTCCGGGAACTCCTCCCGGAACGCTCTGAGGGCGTTCACTGCATCGAGACCACGGAGACCGAGCACAATGACGTCGAAGTCGACCGACTCGATATCCGCTGCGTACTGGGAGTAGTCGCTCGTTCCGGCCTGTGCATTGTATTCCCAGACGGGCGACCAGCCCAGTTCCCCGAGAGCGATGTCCATATCCTCCCGAAGGGTTTCGCCCCAGTCGCTCTTTTCAAAGAACTTCGCGTAGTTGACGTCCTCTCCGTACTCCTCACGGAGAACCGGAGCCAGCGCCTCAGCCGTCATATGGCTGTTGAACATCTCGCGAAACGAGTACCGGTTACAGTCCGCACCCGTAAGCGAGTTCGCGTGGGACATCGTGGCCATGTAGACGACCTGGTTCTGGGCAGCGACCTCCTGATTGGCCACTCCAGAATTGCTGGACGTGCCGCCGGCGAGCATGATGACCTCCTCGCTGTCGACGAGACGCTGTGCGTTACTTCGGGCAGTGTCTGAACTGCCCCCGGTGTCTTCGACAGCGAATTCCACATCCTTGTCGAGCAGTCCGTCACCGTCCAAGGGCGACTCGTAATCCTCGCTCGTTACCCACCCGCCACCGTTATTAATGTGTTTGACTGCGAGTTCGAACCCTCGCAGTTCCTGTTGACCGGCCGGCGAGTACGTACCGGAGGAGGCGACGTTAAAGCCGAACGTCACCGAATCCCCGGACACCGGATAGTTTCCGATCGGAGCGGGAGTCGGTGTCCCCCCACTGTCAGTTACACCCTCGCTGCCACCACAACCCGCAAGCCCGACCAACCCGGACGCGCCGATTGAGCGTAGTAAGTTCCGCCTAAAGACGGATTTTTTACCACCGTTTCTCCCTGGATCCATACTGGCAATTGTAATTACTATCGCACATAAACTTTTGGAGAGGACTAAAGCTGCCAATAATCCATGGCCTAGCCTACGAAGATACTTCCTGCATCTCAGTAGGAAGATATTAACAGGTCCGTCAGGCGACTGGTTCTCCGGGATTTATACATACCCAGCGTGGAACGTCGGATATGACGGATTTAGTTACGTTCGGTGAGACGATGTTGCGGCTATCGCCGCCCGACGACGAGCGACTGGAAACGGCGGACCAGTACGCCGTCCGGGCAGCTGGCGCGGAGTCAAACGTCGCCGTCGCCGCACAGCGGCTCGGACTCGACGCGGTGTGGGCCTCGAAACTCCCGGATTCACCGGTCGGTCGCCGGGTCACCGGGGAGCTCAAACACCACGGCGTGTCGGTCGACGTCGCCTGGGACGAATCGGACAGCGCCCGACAGGGAACCTACTACCTCGAACAGGGCAGTCCTCCGCGAGGCAACGAGGTGATATACGACCGCCAGAACGCCAGTGTCACGACCGCCACACCGGCGGAGCTTCCCACGGATACCATCGCAGACGCTGCGGGATTCCACACTTCGGGTATCACACCGGCGCTCTCTGAGACACTCGAATCGACCACTGCTGACCTCCTCTCGCTCGCACAGGACGCGGACACGACCACGAGCCTCGACCTGAACTACCGCTCGAAGCTCTGGACACCGGCGGAAGCCCGCTCGGTTCTGACCGAATTGTTCCCGTCCGTCGATGTGCTCGTGGTCGCCGAGCGCGATGCGAACGTCGTGCTGGACCGGACCGGTGACGCAGAAACGATTGCTCGGGATCTCGCCGCAGAGTACGGGTTCGAAGCGACAGTGATCACCCGCGGCAGCGACGGCGCGCTCGCGCTTGCTGACGGGACCGTAACAGAGCAACCGACTTTCGAGTCGACCGACGCGCATCCGGTCGGGACCGGCGACTCCTTTGTCGGCGGCTTCCTCTCGCAGTACCTCTCCGGTGGCACCGTCGCAGACGGACTCGCCTGGGGTGCCGCGACGGCCGCACTCAAGCGGACGATTCCGGGTGATATCGCCGTCGTTTCGCCCGATGAAATCCGCTCGATTCTCAGCGGCGACACGGAAGCGATTTCACGATAGTTACGGCGTCCAGCAAGCTTCTTATCCCCTCGCTGGGAACGGCAGAGTATGATTAACTATGAACGCTGTAAATTGCGGATCGCCGGACACGGAGGCTATGATGCGTAGCGCCAAGATCGTCTGCACCCTCGGTCCGGCATCGGACTCGGTCGACGATATCGCGTCGCTCGCCAAGGCAGGAATGTCTGTTGCCAGACTGAACGCGAGCCACGGCTCGCCGGAACACCGTCGAGAGATGATCGACCGCATCCGGACGGTAGACGAGGCAGTCGAGGAGCCGGTCGCGGCGATGCTCGACATGCCGGGGCCGGAGGTCCGGACCGCGGAGATCGACACGCCGATCCAACTCACGGAAGGGTCCACGATTCGGTACGTCGTCGGCGACGACGCGACGCCGGAAGAAGTCGGCCTCTCGCAGTCGATTGCGTCGGTCGAACCGGGCGACCGGGTGTTGCTCGACGACGGCCGCATCGAGACGACCGTCGAGCGCGTCGAGGGCGAAACAGTGTTCGCGACCGTCGAGAACGGCGGCGAACTGGCCGCCCGCAAGGGCGTCAACGTCCCCGGCGTCGAACTCGGCCTGCCGACGATTACGGAAAACGACGAGCAGGAACTCGACGTGGCCGCCGAGAAGGAACCCGACTTCGTGGCCGCGTCGTTCGTCCGTGACGGCGAGGACATCTACGAGATCAACCAGGCACTGGAGGAGCGCGGCGTCGACATCCCGGTCATCGCCAAGATCGAACGGGCCGGGGCCGTCGAGAACCTCGATTCGATCATCGACGAGGCGTACGGTGTGATGGTCGCCCGCGGCGACCTCGGCGTCGAGTGCCCACTGGAGGACGTGCCGATCATCCAGAAGCGCATCATCCGCCGGTGTCACGAGGCCGGCGTCCCGGTCATCACGGCGACGGAGATGCTAGACTCGATGGTCCACTCCCGACGACCGACCCGCGCGGAAGCCTCTGACGTGGCAAACGCCGTCCTGGACGGCACTGACGCGGTGATGCTCTCCGGCGAGACCGCGATCGGTGACCACCCGGCCCGTGTCGTCGAGACGATGGACCGAATTATCCGCGACGTGGAATCCAGCGAGGAGTACGCCGAGTCCCGCGAACAGCGCGTGCCAAACGCTGGCGACACCCGGACGGACGCACTCGCGCGCTCCGGGCGGTTCCTCGCCCGCGACATCGGGGCGTCGGCGATTGTCGCCGCGTCCGAATCCGGCTACACCGCTCTGAAATCGGCGAAGTACCGGCCGTCGATTCCCATCGTCGCGTCGACGCCGAGCGAGCGCGTCCGCCGGAAGCTCGCGCTCTCGTGGGGTATCACGCCGGTCACGACCGAATACACCACCGAAGGGGCCGATGCGATCATCCAGACCGCGGTCCAGTCGGCTCTCGACACCGAGGCCGCCGAAAGCGGCGACACGGTCGTCGTGCTCTCCGGGATGATGACCGAACTGGACGGGATGAACACGGCGAACATGCTCAAAGTCCACGTCGCGGCCGAAACAGTCGCCAGCGGTCGGTCCATCGTCGACGGGCTGGTGACCGGCCCCGTTCACCGGATTTCCACGGCCCCGCCCCGTGAATCGCCGGGCGACCTCTCGAACGTCCCCGACGGGGCGATACTGGCGGTACCGGAAGGGTTCGACGGCGAGTTCGTCGGTGACACGAGCCGCATCGGGGGCATCATCGACGCTCACGAGGGCGTCACGAGCTACGCGGCCATCGTCGCCCGCGAGCTTTCGATCCCGATGATCTCGAACGCGGACCTGCCTGACGCTGTCTCCGACGGATCGACCGTCACACTGGATTCGGAGCGCGGTGTCGTCTACGAGGAGGCTGTCGGGCGGGAAGACATCTCCGGCGCGGAGCGAGACTACTGATCGCAGTAGAATCTGTGTAGTTAAGTATCGGTGGGGCAACCCTTCGACCAGCATGGGCGCTTACGCAGGGGTCGACCTCGGAGCGACACATATTCGCGCTGTTATCGGTGACGAGACGGGTTCGATAGTCGCGTCACACAAAACTGAGACACCGCGTGGACCGGCAGGTATCGCGGTCACGGAGGCGGTCCTCGACGCGATCCGGCAGGCCTGTGACGCTGCCGACATCGCACCGACAGACGTGGTTGCCGCCGGTATCGGTTCCTTCGGTCCGATGGATCTGGCAGAAGGCGTCGTCGAGAACCCCGCGAACCTCCCCGACACCATCGACCGGATTCCGCTGACCGGCCCGGTCGAAAATCTCATCGGCAGCGAGCGGGTGTCGCTTCACAACGACGCCAACGCCGGCGTCATCGGCGAGCGGTTCTACTCGGACCGGAGCCCCGATGACATGGTGTATCTCACAATCTCCTCCGGGGTCGGCGCGGGGGTCGCCGTCGACGGGAACATCCTGTCGGGCTGGGACGGCAACGCCGGGGAGGTCGGCCACCTGACCATCGACCCGCACGGGTTCATGACCTGTGGCTGTGGGCACGACGGCCACTGGGAGGCGTACTGCTCGGGCGAGAACATCCCGCGGTACGCCACGCAACTGCATCGAGAAGACCCCGTCGAGACGGCACTTCCCATCGAGACTGAGGAGTTTTCGGCGGCGGATATCTTCGAATACGCTGGCGAAGACGAGTTCGCGTCCCACGTCCTCGACCAGATCTGTCACTGGAACGCGATCGGCGTCGCAAACATCGTTCACGCGTACGCGCCCCTCGTCGTCTACGTCGGCGGGGCCGTTGCGCTCAACAATCCCGAGCAGGTGTTAGACCCGATCCGGGACCGACTCGACGACATGGTGATGTCGAACATTCCGGATATCCAGTTGACGCAGTTCGGCGACGACGTCGTGGTTCGCGGCGCACTGGCGTCGGCGCTGACCGGTGGTACGGGCGATCCGTCACAGCGCGTTTGAAAAGCGTCGAACTGCCCGCGAACCCTTGGCCTACTGTTGCAGGTCGTACAGCCGCCGGAAGGCCGTCGGCGGGAACCGCGGTTCGACACGGCTCGGTGGGCGGCCCTGGCCGTTGGTGGTCGTCGCCTCGACCCGGTCGACGACGCCGGACTCTGCCATTTCGTAGAGGAACCGTTTGACGGTCCCGGCCGAGAGATCGACTGATTGGGCGGACGCAATCGCCTTCGTCGTCGCCGTTACCGAGGAGCGTTCGCTCTCTTCCAGGTCGATGAGTTCCCTGAGGACGGTCTGTCGGTTCTTTGGCAGAGAGAGGACGATGCCCAACGAGATACAGGGCACGGGCACTTCGGCGATAGCCGCGTCGACGTTGGCCTGCGTGATGCGGTCCTGGCCCCGTTCCTCGGCCAGCTCTGCCGCGATAAACAGCGCGGCGAGGGCGTCGTGGGCGTTTCCGTCCGCCCAGTCGGCGATCTGTCTCGCCAGACTGTGGTCGAGTCCTTGCTGGGCCAGCCCGTTCGAGGTCCTGGTCATCAACACGTCGACGAGCATCTGCCGCTGGTAGCGGTCGATGCTGATCGATTCGGCGGTGTACCGCGTCAGTTCGGTCGTCGACGGGTCGTCACGACCGATAGCGATCCAGCTGACGTTGCTCGGTAAGCCGGCAAACAGGTCAACGAGGGCCGGAGCTTGGATGCTCTCCGGTTCGCCGATGTGGTCGACTGCGATAACGATGCCCGTGCGCTGCTCTCGAACCAGTTCGTGGAGGCGAGACCTGAGCGTCTCCGTCCCGATCCCGTGTTCCGGCACCGATTCGTCGACGAGCGAGTCCAGAACAGCGTGGTAAAACGCGAACTCGCTTGCGGTCTCTCGGGCGTTCACGTAGACGAACGACGGAGAGGTCGGCGGCTGTGCACGGGTCGTCGTGTGGATGATCGCCTGTTGTTCTGTCGGGAGCTGTTCTAAATTGGCGAAAAGCGCCGTGATAACTGCGGACTTCCCTGAACCGTGGGGGCCGTACACGTACGCGTTCGGCGGTAGCTGGCCATCGAACACCGGATCGAGGTGGTCGAGGAGCCGTTCGAGGACCGGACCGCGGTCGGCCGGCTCCTCTATGTGGACGACCGGTGAGATGGCCTCGTAATCCTGAATGAGCCGTGGCTCACCGTTCCGGCGTTGTCGACGCTTGATTCTCGCTTCAATATCCATCGTTCGGAGAGATATGTGTACTAGCGTGTGGATGGTAAATATAGAGGTGCCGCTTTAGACGAGCCCCAGCGCAGGGACCCAGGAGGTGCCGTCGAAGACGCCCGCGATCGCCAGGATCACGACAGTCAGCGTCCCGACGACGATAGCAGCTGCGGGCGGGTCGAAGTGGGTGTCCGAGTGCGCGTAGAAGACGCGCTGGATGACCTCGCCGGCGAGGGCGCCGTAGGCACCGAACACACCAGCGACGATGATGGCGATGACAGCGGCCATCGTCCCGGTTTCGGGCGTCCCGCCGAAGACGGCCAGCGCGGCCGTACTCGCGGGCAGGGTCATGTGGTGGGTGACCGGGATCTTCTCGACGCCGAGGTTCAGGAACGTCAGGCTCGCGGCGGAGATGCCGAATCCGAGGAACGGGCTGCCGGTCTGGATGGCGATCCACCCGCCGAGCAGGCCGGCGACGAGGCCGATCATCGCAACGTTGGCCCACTTGTACTGGTGGGGGAGCCACGGCTCGACGGCCAGGCGGTACGATTCGGCGGTTCCACCGTCAGTTGCCGCCTCGGCGCTGCCGCCGTCCGTGGCCATGCGTTTCTCGCCGCTCTCGAACGGCGACATGTCGAGGATGTTCCGACTGCCAGCGCCGATGAGCGGGTAGCCGAACACGATGCGGTGGGCGACGGCCGACAGGACGACACCCATCGCGATCGGGTCCCACGGGAGCGCGAGCCCCCCGGACACCTGACGGACGACCATCCCGAAGATACCGAACAGGCCACCGACGGCCAGGATGTCCGGGCGGGTGCCCAGCGCGTAGGCGATGTCCTTCGCGGGGTGGTAGTCGCCGTCGTCCGGCTCGTACATCCCGTCACTCTTGGCGGCGTACGCGGCCGCCGCGGCACCGCCAGCGAAGGAGATGTGCGGACCGAAGACGGGACCGAACGCAATCGCACCGGTCACGCCGGTCGCGATGCCGTTAGCACCGAGCTCACCGAGCTCTCCCACGAGGCTGCCACGGAGAATCGCCACGGCCTGACCGGCGATGACCATGAACCCGGTGAAACAGAACGCCGGGAGCGCACCGACTGCTGCGCCGAACGCACCGCCCGCGAAGGCGGCGATTATCAGCAACAGCAGGTCCGGGACGTTCATCCCGAAGACTGGAATCTGAAGGAGCAAACTCTCTATCATGGGTTATTCCTCCTGTGCCCAGTCGCGGGAACGGTCGACGGCGTCGTCCCAGCGGGAGTACATCTTGTCTGCCTTCTCGGCGTCCATCTCCGGTGAGAACTCCTCGTCGACCTGCCAGTTGTCGCGGAGCTCGTCGACGGTGTCCCAGTACCCGACGGCGAGACCGGCCGCATAGGCCGACCCCAGCGCGGTGGTCTCGTCGACCTGTGGTCGAGCGATGTCGGTCTGGATGATGTCCGACTGGAGCTGACAGAGGAAGTTGTTCTTGACTGCACCACCGTCGACTCGCAGCGTCGTCATCTCGACACCGGAGTCTTCCTCCATCGCCTCCGCGAGGTCGCGGGTCTGGTACGCGATGGATTCCAGGGTCGCACGCACGATATGCTCTTTTCGCGTTCCGCGAGTCATCCCGACAATCGTCCCGCGAGCGCGGCCGTCCCAGTGCGGAGCGCCGAGACCCGTGAAGGCCGGCACCATGTAGACACCGTCCGTGGAGTCCACGGAGCGGGCTAGCTCCGCCGTCTGTGCGGCGTTGTTGATGAGGTCGACGTCTTCGAGCCATTCGATAGCTGCGCCGGCGATGAAGATGGAGCCTTCAAGCGCGTACTGGACGGGTTCGCCGGACATCTGGAAGCCGACGGTCGTCAGCAGGCCGTTATCGGAGGCGACTGCCTCGGAACCAGTGTTCATCAGGTAGAACGCTCCGGTCCCGTAGGTGTTCTTCGCGTCGCCCTTGTCGAAGCAGGTCTGGCCGAACAGCGCGGCCTGCTGGTCACCCAGCGCGCCCGCAACGGGGACCTCCTCGCCGAGGAAGCCGTCCGCGTCGGTGTGACCGTACAGGCTCTCGTCGGAGGACGGGCGGACCTCCGGAACCATGGATTCGGGGACGCCGAACTCCTCGAGGAGTTCATCGTCCCACTCCATGTCGTGGATGTTGTACAGCATCGTCCGCGAGGCGTTCGAGACGTCCGTAATGTGGTTGCCGGTGAGCTTGTAGATGAGCCACGCGTCGATGGTCCCCATCAGGAGTTCGCCGTCTTCGGCCCGGTCGCGGAGGTCAGCGCCGCGCGAGCTCTGCATCTTGAGCGGTTCGGCGTTGTCGAGAATCCATTCGGTCTTGGTCGCCGAGAAGTAGGCGTCACACTCCAGTCCGGTCTTGCCGCGGATCCACTCGACTTTGTCCTCTTCCTGGATCTCCTCGACGCGGTCGGTGGTTCGGCGATCCTGCCAGACCAGCGCGTTGTGGACCGGTTTGCCGGTCTCCTTGTCCCAGACAATCGTCGTCTCACGCTGATTCGTGATGCCGAGCGCTTCCAACTGTTCGGCACCGACGCCTGCGTCGGCGAGCCCCTGCGTGACGACTTCCTGCGTGTTTTCCCAGATTTCGACGGGGTCGTGTTCGACCCAGCCGGGCTCCGGATAGATCTGTTCGTGTTTCTCGTAAGCGTTCGCAACGACCTGGCCGCTGTGGTCGAATACCATGAAGCGGGTGCCGGTCGTTCCCTGGTCGATCGCGCCAACGTATGTGTCTGCCATTGTTGTGTTCTCCGTGGTGGGGTAGCTTGTTTATGAAAGCTACCACCTTGCCAGTAAACAACATAGTGAACCATTATAAAGATTACTAATGGTGATGTTTAGCTAGTAAAGAAGGGGCGGAACGGCGATACCGGCTAGAATCGTACCGTTCGAGCTGTTTTCCGACCTGTGCGTCGAGTCGTTCGAGCGTTGACGGGACCGAGTCGGATCCGTTCATACTGTCGACGGCGTCTTCGATGATCGTTCGCACCGTATCGAACGGACCGATCTGCGCGCCCCGCGTCGCTGTGGTGTCGCGTGTCTCCATGAGCTGGTCGAATGCCGTTCTGTAGTGCGGGTTCTGTTCGAACCAGTTCGCCGACCGGAGCTGTGGAATCGCATCGGCGTGAACTGGGAAGTACCCGGTTTCCTGATGCCACCGGCGCTGTTGGGCCGGTTCGGTGAGCCAGGTGAGAAATTCGCCGACAGCGTCGTGAACGGCGTCAGAGACTGCATCGCCGACCCAGAGCGACGCGCCGCCGACGAGCACGCCAGTCCGGTCGTCGAGCACGGGGAACCGGCCGGTGCCGACATCGAAGTCAGCGCCGCTTTCGATGGTGTTGAGTGACGACGTTGAGCCGATCAGCATCGCGGCGTTCCCTTCGGCAAAGTGGGTCCGAGCCGCGCCTCTGGCTTCGATGCCGGGATCGTGGTACAGGCCGTCCGCTTCGAGACTCTGCCACCACTCGAACAGGTCGTGGGCGAACGCCCCGTCGAGATAGCTCTCCGTCGGCGACCCGGACCGCCCGTTGTTCTGGTCCACGAGGAGCTGGTCAGCCTCGGCAAACCACTGCTCGACGAACCACGAGTAGTTCGCGAACGTGATACCGGTATCCACGCCACTCCCGTCGACGAGCTTTTCAGCCGCGCTCCGAACGTCAGCGAGGGTTTCCGGCGGCGAATCGGGGTCGATCCCCGCCTGTCTGAACGCGTCGCGGTTATAGGCCATCACCGGGTTCGACGCGTTGAACGGCAGCGAGTGGAGCGTCCCGTCGAAGCGGTAGTAGTTCGTCACCGGGTCGAGCAGCGAGTCGATGTGGGCTGTCGGGAGGAGTTCCTCGACGGGCCTAAAGTACCCACTGTCGCGCGCACGCGTGGTCCCGATCTCGAATATCTGTGCGATAGCGGGCGGGTCGTCGTTTTCGGCGGCGTTCAGCGTTGCATCGAGGGTCCCGCGGTAGCTCCCTTTCGACCGCAGTGCGAGACTGATACCGTCGGTCTGTGATTCGAACTCGCGGACGAGCTCTTCCAGCAGTAGCGCCTTCTCGCCGCCCATCGCGTGCCAGAACTCGACGACGGTTCCATCCCTGTCAGCCGTCGCACCGGTCGCGAGTTCGAAGGCATCGAGTGACGCCTCCAGCGATTCGGCCCGCTCGGTGAGCGTCGAGACCCGTGTCGAGACCTCCGCGAGTTCCGTCGTCTGGTCCGCTGCGGCGTCGGCGGCGACAGCCGCCTCCTCTGCCGTCCGGGCGCTTATTCCCTCGACATCGTCGACCATCGAAACGACTTCCTGTGTGGAGTCGGCCTGCGTATCCGTTGCCCCGTCGATTTCCTGCACGCTCGTATCGACTTCCTCGACCATCGAGACGACGGAATCCAGTTCATCGAGCGCGCTAGCGACCGACGAGCGGGTGTCCTCGACACTCTCTCGGGTGTCGTACATCTCCGCAACCGTCGCGTCGGCCTGTTCGTGAACCTCCTCAATGGTGGCTGCAATCTCGTCAGTCGCTTCCTTCGTCTCGGTTGCGAGCGATTTGACCTCCTCGGCGACGACGGCGAACCCGTCACCGGATTCGCCCGCTCGGGCTGCTTCGATGTTGGCGTTGAGCGCCAGCATGTTCGTCTGGTCCGCGACATCCGTGATGAAACCCACAATCTCCTCGATATCCGCCAGCAGGTCGTTCAGTTGCTCGACCTTGTCGACGGTCGCTTCGGCGTTGTCGGTCAGTCGGTCGAGTGTCGTCATCGCCGAGGACGCCGATTCCAGTGCGGATTTGCCACGGGCGCTCGCTTCGCTGGACGTGTCCGCGACCTCGTTTGCGGCGCTCGCTATCTCCTCGATCGTCGCCGAGAGGTTCCGCATCTCGTCGGAGATCGACTGTATCTGATCCCGTTGCTCGTCCGAACCGGTCGAAATCTCCCCGACAGCGCCGCTCACGTCCCGGCTTGCGGACTTGACCGAACCGAGACGGGTATCTACCTGTTCCGTCGCGGCGGTCACCTGTTCGCTGAACGACGCCATCCGGTCGACGGTGTCGGTCCACTCCCGAAGCAGTTCGTTGTAGGCGTCGTACAGCGGTTCAGCCGCCTCAGCCGGCGGTTGCCCCGGTTTCGAAGTGAGGTCGCCACCGGCGTTTGCCCTGGCGACAGTGGTGAGACGGTCCACAGCGGTTTCGAGCGCGCGACGCTCCGCCCGCTCCTGTTCGAGTTCCGCCGCCAGTTGCTCACACTGAGCTTTCAGTTCCGCTCGTTCGGGCTCGTCCTCCGCCCGACCGGCAGCGGGGCCTTCCTGGCGGTCTGCTCCCGACGGTGTTTCACTTTCCGGCTCGTTTCTGTCCCGCCCCTCTGTGACGCCACCGTCAGTGTGTCCCCTGTCGGACTGATCGTCTTCCGAATCAAGTGGGTTCCATTTACTCATTGTCGCTCCCGTTGACCGAACGGCCAACACGTTCTCTGGAAGAATCAACTATCAAAATATATAATAGTTACTGTTAGACCGGCAGCAGGAATAATTATTGTTTGTGGACGGAATTCATGTCACAACAGAGTTCCACGAACCGTATTCATTAGATATGGGAACTTATACCCCGAAAAGAATCAATTTTGTAAAACCCATAATCCGACTGTTCAATGAGAGATAATATGTCCCTCGTTCACAATTGTCAGCAGGAGTTGCCGGTATTCCTCATGATTACATAGAAAATTTACTACCCAAGCACCATCAACGGTAAAGTGAAGTGTATGCGCTCCAAACCCACGGAAAGATAGATGGGACCGACACCACACATCGCCGTCATCGGTGGCGGCTCGACTGGGGCGGGCATCGCGCGGGACCTCGCGATGCGCGGGCTCGACGTGACCCTCGTAGAACAGGGGAATCTGACCCACGGGACCACCGGTCGGATGCACGGACTGCTCCACAGCGGGGGGCGATACGCCGTTTCGGACCAGGCCAGTGCGACCGAGTGTATCGAGGAGAACCGCGTCCTCCGAGACATCGCCAGCCACTGCGTCGAAATGACCGGTGGCCTGTTCGTCAAGCGACCGGAGGACTCCGAGGAGTACTTCCAGCAGAAGCTCAGCGGCTGTGAGGAGTGCGGTATCCCCGCCGAAGTCGTCTCGGGCGAGGAGGCCCGCGCGATGGAGCCACACCTGGCGAAAGACATCGACAAGGCGATCAGCGTTCCCGACGGGGCCATCGACCCGTTCCGGCTCGTGGTCGCCAACGCCGCGAGCGCACAGGAACACGGCGCACGCATCGAGACACACTCCAAAGTGACGGACCTCCTCGTCGAGAGCGGCGAGGTCGTCGGTATCGAGGTCGAACACGACTCCGGCCCCGGGAAGCGCGTCCACGGCACGGAGGGCGGGACCGAGCAGATCCGGGCGGATTACGTCGTGAACGCGACGGGGGCCTGGGCCGGCCGCATCGGCGATATGGCCGGCCTTGACATCGAGGTCCGCCCCTCCAAGGGCGTCATGACCATCATGAACATCCGTCAGGTCGACACCGTCATCAACCGCTGTCGGCCGAAAGGCGACGCGGACATCGTCGTGCCCCACGAGACGACCGCGATCTTGGGCACGACCGACGAGGAGGTCGAGGACCCCGAGGACTACCCCGAGGAGCAGTGGGAAGTCGACATGATGATCGACACGCTCTCGGAGCTGATTCCGATGCTCGAAGACGCCCGGACCATCCGTTCGTTCTGGGGCGTCCGCCCGCTGTACGAACCGCCGGACGTCGGCAGCGACGACCCGACGGACATCACGCGGGACTTCTTCCTGCTCGATCACGACGAGCGCGACGACCTGCCCGGCATGACCAGCATCGTCGGCGGGAAGTTCACTACCTACCGGATGATGGGCGAACAGATCGCCGACCACGTCTGCGGGAAGTTCGGCATCGACGCCGACTGCCGGACCGCCGACGTGCCACTCCCCGGCAGTGAGGACTTCTCGGTGCTGCGGGACTACATGGACGAGTTCGGGCTTCGCTCGCCGATCGGCCGCCGGAGCGTCGAACGGCTCGGCTCCCGGGCCGACGAGGTACTCAAGACCGACGGACCGAACCCGACGGTCTGTGAGTGCGAGGGCGTCACCCGCGCCGAGATTCACGACGCCATCGAGGGCTCGGGCTCGGACCTGAACGCCGTCCGCATCCGGACCCGCGCGTCGATGGGGAACTGTCAGGGCGGCTTCTGCTGTCACCGGATGGCGAGCGAACTCCACTCGGAGTACGACGAGCCGGTCGTCCGTGAGGCCTGGGACGAACTGCTCCAGGAACGCTGGAAGGGCCAGCGACACGCCCTCTGGGGCGAACAGCTCTCCCAGGCGGCACTGAACTACGCACTGCATGCCACCACGCAGAACCGGGATCAGGACCCGGCGGACGGCGAGCCGGTCGATTTCTCGGCGTTTGATTCGGGCCGCGGGCAAACGGGCGGCAGCGTCGACAGCGCGGACGTAGCCGCAGACGGAGGGACGGATGGCTATTGAGTCGGAGGTGCTCGTCATCGGCGGCGGCCTCGGAGGACTGACCAGCGCGCTGGCGGCCGCCCGCGAGGGTGCCGACGTGCGATTGGTCTCTTACAAGCAGAGCACGCTCCGGCAGGCGTCGGGTCTGGTGGACGTGCTCGGCTACACATCGGACGGAGACGGGCCGCTAACCGACCCGTACGAGGCGATTCCGTCTTTGCCGGAGGACCATCCGTACCGGAAAGTCGGCGTCCAGACGGTCCGGGACGCACTGTCGCTGTTTGACGACGCTGTCCCGACTTACGAGGGCGAACACACGGACACGAACGCGCTGCTCCCGACCCACGGCGGGAGTATCAAACCGACCGCCCGCTACCCGGCCGGGGCCAGCGCCGGCCTCGCCAGCGACACCCGGGACACGCTGCTGGTCGGCATCGAGGAGATGGTCGATTTCGACGCCCCGCACGTCGCTGCCCATCTCGACGCGACGGGCGTCCCGTTCGATGCCCGCGGCGAGACGATCCGGTTCCCGGGCGACCTGCGCGCGGACGCGAAGGTCACGCGGTACGCCAAACTGCTCGATACCAACAGCGAGGTGGCGGTTCGCGGACGCATGGTCCCAGCCCGCGAGGCGCTTGCCCAGCGCGTGAACCCGCTGCTCGAAGACGAACAACGGGTCGGCTTCCCGGCGATTCTCGGCGACGACAACCCCGGCGCGATCCGTGACGCGCTACGCGACCACCTCGGCGTCGACGTGTTCGAGGTCCCGATGGGGCCGCCGTCGCTGCCCGGCCTCCGCCTCGAAGACGCGTTGTTCTCGGCACTGGGCGAGGCCGGAGCCAGCATCGAGACCGGAAATCCGGTTGTCGACTTCGATGGAGAGGACCGCATCGAGAAGGTGTTCATCGAGAAGAACGGCGCGAAGATACCCAACAGCGCCGACCAGTACGTCCTCGCGACCGGCGGCTTCGTCGGCAAGGGCGTCGAGTCCGACCGTGATGGGGTGTACGAACCCATCTTCGACTGTCACGTCCCCCACGCCGAGGACCGCTACGACTGGTTCGAGGGCGAACTGTTCGGTGACCACGAGTTCGCCCGCTACGGCGTGGCGACCGACGACGACCTGCGCCCCCTTGACGCGAGCGAGCACAGCGAGTTCGAGAACCTGCGCGCCGCCGGCTCCGTGCTTGGCGGCTACGACTTCGCCGCCGAGAAGTCCGGCAGCGGCGTCTCGATTGCGACAGGCTACGCGGCGGGCCAGCGCGCCGCACAGGAGGCACGATGAGTGACGCTGAAACTCCACCAGACTTTGACCCGGTTGCACCGAACACAGGCGAGGAGTTCGAACCAGTAGATGTCTTCCCCGACAGCGACGACTTCGACCTCCGTCCCGGCGCGGACTCCTGTTACAAATGCTCGACCTGCGACACGAACTGCCCCGTCGCGGAGGTCGACGACGACTTCCCCGGCCCGAAGTTCCAGGGCCCGGAGCAGTGGCGGCTCAAGCAGTCCGACGACGATCACGAGATCGACGACTCGGTGATGGACTGCTCGAACTGCATGCGCTGTGACAACGCCTGCCCGTCGGGCGTCCCGCTCAGCCAGATGCACAACACCGCCCGCGGGGAGTACGTCAGCGAGCAGATGGACAAGCTCTCCGTCGAGTACATCCGCAACCGCATCCTCGCGAACTACCGCACCTCCGCGTTCTTCGCGAGCAAGGTTCCACGCCTGGCAAACTTCGCCATGAACTTCGGGCCAGCCCGCTGGGTGATGGAGAAGACGCTGGGCGTCACCAGCGAGCGCGACTTCCCCGCCTTCGCGAAACAGACCTTCCGCGATTGGTGGGCCGACCGCGGCGGTCAGGTCCAATCACGGGAGAACGCGAGAGCCGCCCGCAAGCGCCGCGGCCTCCCCGAGGACGCCGAGAAGAAAGTGGCGTACTTCCACGGCTGCTACTCCAACTACAACACGCCGGAGGTCGGCAAGGCGATGGTCCGGGTGTACGAGGAGTTCGGCTACGAGGTCGTCGCGCCCGAGCAGAAGTGTTCGGGGACTCCGATGTTCGCCAACGGCATGCTCGACGACGCCCGCCGCCACGCCGAGACGAACGTCTCGTCGATGTCCGAACTCGTCGACGAAGGATACCACGCAATCGCCTCGTGTACCTCCTGTTCGATGGCGCTCCGGCAGGAGTACCCCGAGCTGTTCAGCATTCCCGGCACCGCGAAGGTGGCGGCGAACGCCAGCCCGGCGAGCACGAACTCCGCCCAGAAGTAGGGCATATCCAGTGAGTCCTCGAACATCGCCACGATCGACGGCGCGCTGTCGAATCCCTCGACCGAAAGCACCGGCCAGAAGAGGTATCGCCAGCCGGCAGCTCCCCAGAGCACCGGGAGCACGTCGAGTGCGAGGTGGGAGAGCAGGCCCATCGAGATCGCGACGCCGATTCCAGGTCGATCCAGGCGACGGGCGAGCACGACGGCCACGATGCACAGCGGCACGATCAGGAACAGTGAGTGTCCGAAGGACCGCCCCGCGGGGAGGATTGGCACGAACCACGCGAAGGGCTTGTCGATCAGATCTGGCAGTTGCGTCCCGACTGCGAGCGCGACAAGCGAGACCGTCGATCGCGCTCCGTTCGAATCGAGCGCGCGATAGACGAGATAGCCGGCGGCGAGATGTCCCCAGGGCCACATGACTCGCTCTGGGACGCGGGGACACTTACGCGTTCCAGTTTCGGTTCTGTCGGCGGCGATGTCGACACATTCTAAGGCGATTCAGCGCAATCCGAGATTGAATGGCGACGCCTGGACTCGTTAGATCGAGACGATCGACGATATCCTTGAGATCGTCGTCGAAACTCAGGATGTCGTAGCTCTTACCTCCGGTCGGAACTATCTCTATGCCTACAACTCTTTGAGTCTCAGGTCAGTATTTTCTTCTAGCAGCAGCCGACATCAGCCACTGAAGCAAAACGCAAGACTGAGAGCGATTATGAACCAAAATCCCAGTCCATTACCACTCCGATCACGGACTCAGAAGCGTTCGAACACCCCGCTAATAGAGAATGGGAGGTCCCGAAACGTGAACTAGGACGGTCTTGCAGAGGGCGCAAATAGGTCGACAGCAGGGCTGAAACGGACGCTAGCGAGCGAATCAGGAGCAGCCGGTGATAGCGAACTCTCGAGAGCACCCCCGAATATCCACTCTTTTAGTTCCATAATCGACTCTCATCTTTCGGTTTTGGATTTTATCGAACCGGGCCGCGTCTCGCCAGACTGTCTCGAGAGTACTGTAGGAGGCGGTGCAGATATCACAGCGCACACAAACACACCAGAGAGGACCCACAACCCCATATTTCTCTGTTTTCGATACCGAGACGATTCTTGCGGAGCGCGGGATCGAGTATGACCTGCTGGACAGATGAACCGGGCGAACAGGCAAGCTCGTGAGCGAAAACCACAAGACGGAGTCCGATTATGAATCGGACG
>ENA-ORCR01000105-ORCR01000105.1-marine-metagenome-genome-assembly--contig:-NODE-105-length-97092-cov-9.139020_pt1 | contig 97092 bp, 112 predicted proteins | sample MGYA00237782_ERZ508514 | MGnify/ENA primary metagenome ERZ508514 (study PRJEB26185, sample SAMN06268960) | marine metagenome | isolation source: Eden Landing Ponds, San Francisco, CA, USA | place...
GCCGACACTGCCGCCGGCGAGTCGATCCGTTCGAGCGCGCCCGTCCCGTTCATTTTCAGCGCCGAGAAGCCGGCGTCAACCTTTGCGCGGGCCTGTTCGGCCGCGTCGGCGGGGTCGTCGCCGCCGATCCACTGATAGACCCGAATCCGGTCGCGCGCCGCGCCACCCAGCAGGTCGTGGACCGGCGCACCGTAGTGTTTGCCTTTGATGTCCCAGAGCGCCTGGTCGATCCCGGCGATCGCGCTCATTAGCACGGGGCCGCCCCGATAGAAGCCGCCGCGGTACATCGCCTGCCAGTGGTCCTCGATCCGGGCGGGATCTTCACCGAGCAGGTAGTTATCCATCAGTTCCTCGACCGCCGTCTTGACCGTTTTCGAGCGCCCCTCGATGACGGGCTCGCCCCAGCCGACGGTCCCGTCGCTCGTGGTCACTTTCAGGAACAGCCAGCGCGGCGGCACCTCGAACAGTTCGTAGTCGACGATGCGATCTCCCTTCGCGTTACTCGTATCCATGGTGGAAATCGTAGATGGAGGTTTGCGAAGCGGTCATTTAGTCGTTGCGTCCCTGCCGAGGCGAGCACGGAGACCCTAATTGTTCACATATCATGAATCCTGTTCGGCGGTGGATCGTCCGTATCGGAACTGCCAAACCGATCGTACAGCGGTACGCAGTGTCGAGTAGGACCGTCGTGAGCGTACGACGCTGTCAATTTGGACCACCGCACATCGGCTTTTGCACCCGATACCGATTCCCAGAGAGTAGTGATATCGATCCACACCCCGTCGATCGTTCGTAATACGTGAACTCAGGTAGTAAATTCTGAAGGAATCACTCGTCGACGAGCATCGAGGAACCTGCCGATCACGCGCAAAAGAACGCTCCAGCGGTCCGAGAGACGGCATGCATGAGATAATAGTTGTACTACTGTTATCCGATGGCGGACGACTGTCCGACCGTGATAACAAATGTACAGATGTTATGCAAGCTTCGATCGCAGCCGTTCTGCCGCGTGACGACGAGTCGGGACGGCTCTCGATATCGAGATGATCTCGTAGTACGTATCAACCAAGCACATATGACATAATATATTTATGAATTGCTTACTATATGTGGAGCGATACGACAGGATGTCGCTCAACAACCCCGCAGACGGTTAATGCGGGCGATCGTGAGAATCTTCCCTGCACCAGAGAACACGAGAAACCGTGTCCCAAAAGCACATTTTACTCGGACTACGGGCCCTGAAAGTCGATAATAGGAGAAAACCGGCCGGACGCAGCTAAGATGACAGAATATCTATGTATAGAAGATTCCCGAAGATAGTTTATTTCTTTGCAGCGCTGATAGTCGACACGGTACAGTCGACCACCGCAACGTCGAACGCGTCGAGCGTCGCGTCGCCGACGAGGAACCGGGCGTCCGCCGGCGCGTCGAGCGACACGGAGTCGCCCGTGAAGTTCGTCAGCCAGGTGTAGCCGTCGCGTTCCGCGGCCCGAACGCCGTCCGGGAACTGCTTGGCGTATTCCACGCCGGCCGCGTCGAGCAGATCGGTCGCGAGGGCGTCCGCGAGGTCGTCCTCGGGCCAGCAGCCACAGTACGTGACCGTCCCGTCGCCCGCGGCACGGCGGGCGATCGCCCCGGCTCCGGCTGCCTCACCGGCTCGGTACGTGCCGTGCTGCTCGGCTCCCTCGAACGAGAGCCAGTCCGCCCAGGTCCGGAAGTCGTACTCGTCTCCGTCGTAGTTGACGCGGGTCTCGACCTGCTCGGGGAGGCTCTCGTGGCGCTCGACGCGCAGGCCTGCGAGGTCGGCCAGCGGGCCGGGAGCCAGCGAATCGTGGAGCTGGTTGTACTGATCTTTCTCGCCGGTTCGAGCGCCCAGGAGGAGGTGGCCGCCGGTCTCGACGTACGCTTCGAGGTGCGCGGCCAGATCGTCGTCGACGAGGTACAGCGTCGGCGCGACGGCGGCGGCGTAGTCGTCGAGAGAGGCGGTCGTCGGGACGACGTCGACCTGCACGCCGCGAGCGCGGAGCGCGTCGTAGTAGGCACGAAGGTGGCTCCAGTAGTGCCAGTCGGGCGAGTGGGGCTGGTGATCCGTCGCCCAGAGGCTCTCGTAGTCGTGCAGGAGGGCGACCGGCGCGTCGACCGGCGCTAGCTCGAACAGCTCCTCGGCGGCCGCTGCGGCGTCCCCGTACCCGCGATCGGCGGAGCCGTCCTGACGCCGAAGCCCCGCGTGGTACTGCTCCTGGCCCTCCCGGCAGCGGCGCCACCGGAAGTACAGCACGGCGTCGGCGCCGTGGGCGACCGCGTGGTGGGCCCAGAGCCGCATTGCGCCGTCGCCGGGCTGGGGCGCGTGGGGCGGCCAGTTGACGTCGCCCGGCTGCTGTTCGAGCACCCAGAACGGCTCGCGCTTGGCGCCGCGGTAGACGTCATGGTTCAGTCCCACCTGATCGGGGTCGCCGGCCCGGAGTTCGTCGGGCGTCGCTTCGCCGGGGCGACGGTCCTGGGCGAACCCAGTCGGATACGAGTCCCAGCCGAGGAAATCCAGGTCGTCCGCGAGCCGGTGGGAATCGAGCGGGAAATCGCCCATGAAGTTGTGGGTGACGAACCAGTCGTCGTTCGCGTCTCGAATCAGGTCGACGTGAAGGCGGTTGTACTCCGCGACGCTGTCGTTGCTGAAGCGATCGTACGCCAGCAGGCGCGAGGGGTGGTGCTCGGCGGGCGTCGGACCCGGCGGCTCGACCGCCTCGAACGACTCGTACTGCTGGCTCCAGAACGTCGTCCCCCACGCTTCGTTGAGCGCGTCGATCGAGTCGAACCGATCGCGGAGCCAGTCGCTGAACGCCGCGCTGCAGTCCTCGCAGTAGCAGTTGACCGTATCGTGACAGCCGAACTCGTTGTCGGTCTGCCAGCCGGCGACGTTGGGATTGTCTGCGTAGCGCTCGGTCATCTCGCGGACGATGCGTTCTGTCTCCTCGCGATAGGCCGGCGAGTTGAAACAGGTAAACCGTCGGCTCCCCCACTCGCGGGGCGTCCCGTCGGCGTCGCGCTGGCGGACGTCGGGACGCTCGTCGACGAGCCACTTCGGGGGCGTCGCCGTCGGCGTACAGAGCACGGCTTCCATGCCGTGCTCGCCGATCAGCTCGATCGCCTCGTCGAGCCAGTCGAACGCGAACTCGCCCCGTTCCGGCTCGACGCGCCCCCAGGAGAACTCGGCCATCCGGACGTACTCGATGCCGGCCTCGGCCATCTGTCGGACGTCGGTCTCCCAGCGATCACGCGGCCAGTGTTCGGGAAAGTAGCAGACTCCGATTGCCATACGGCCACCCTGACACGGCCGGATATATTTCTTTCTCACCGCAGATTTTCACGATGCGTGAACAGATTTATGCCTCCGGACGTGCTGGGTCGGGCATGGATCACTTCGCGGTCCCTGAGCCCGACGACGTCGAGGGCCGGATCGCCAGTACGACCGTGACGAGTTTCCGGGTGATCGAGGCGCTCCAGGGTCGGGACGGTGCCGGGGTAACCGAGCTGGCGGAGGAGTTGTCGCTCGGTAAGGGAACCGTCCACAAGCACCTCAACACGCTTCGCGAGATCGAGTACGTCGTCAAGGAAAAGGGGAAGTACCGCCTGAGCCTCGGCTTCCTCGGGCTCGGAGCGAGCGTCCGCGCGCGCATGCAATTGTACGAGACGTCCCGCAAGCCCCTCGAGAAGCTGGCGGAGGCCACCGGCGAGATTGCGAGCGTGATGATTCCGGAACACGGCTGGGGAATCTACCTCACGCGCGTGTCGAGTGCGAACGAGCCCCCGACGGAACTGTACGAAGGCGAGCGCGTCCCGCTGACCGCCACCGCGGGCGGCAAAGCCATTCTGGCATACGTCCCCGACGAGAAGCGAGAGCGCCTCTTCGACGAGTACGGGTTCCCAAAGCTCACCGACAACACGATCACCGACCGCGAGACGATGCGCGAGGAACTTCGGACGATCCACGACGATCGGATCGCCCACGACAAGGGCGAACTCGATCTCGAACAGCACTGCGTCGCCGCGCCGATCACGGGCCCGGACAACACCGCCGTCGGCGCCGTGACGGTGTCGGGGCCGGCCGACAGGATGCGCGAGAAGGCCGTCGATCTGGACTTCCCGAGCATCATCGGTAGCACCACAAACTCCATCAGGAACCGGTTCGTCGGATGAACGCACCGCACCCAACCATCTCGAAGCGACCACTAAAACGAGTATGAGTCAATCGTCAAACGATACGACAGCGGGAACCGACGGCGCACCGCCGAACGTTCTGGTGCTGCTGACCGACCAGCAGCGGTGGGATACGCTGGGCGCCTACGGGAGCCCGATGGACCTCACCCCGACGCTCGATGCGCTCGGGCGGCAGGGGACGGTCGTCGAACGAGCGATAACTCCCCAGCCCGTCTGCGCGCCGTTCCGCGCGGCGTTTCAGACGGGGAAGTTCGCGACCGAGACCGGCGTCTGGCGCGAGTCGATGGTGCTCGACGCGGACGAAACGACGCTCGCCCACAGATTCTCGGACGCGGGGTACGACGTCGGATTCGTCGGGAACTGGCACGTCGGCGGCGCGTTCGACGAGCCCGTCGCCCCCGAGCGACAGGGCGGCTACGTCGACTTCTGGCGAGCCGCCGACGTCCCGGAGTTCACCACGCAACCGAACGAGGGCCATCTGTACGACGCGGAAGGGAACAGGGTCAGCTTCGACGAGTACCGGACGGACGCGTTCACCGGGTTCGCGACGGAAGCGCTCGACGAGCTGTCGGAGCCGTTCTTCCTCGTCGTGTCGTACCTCGAACCGCACCACCAGAACGACCGGTGGGAGTTCGTGGCCCCCGACGGCTACGCCGAGCGGTACGAAACCGACCCCCACGTGCCGGCTGATCTCCAGAACTTCCCCGGCGACTGGCAGCGCGAGCTGCCGGACTACTATGGGATGGTCGAGCGACTGGACGAAACGGTCGCGGAGCTACTGGACGCCCTCGACGCGCGCGGCGTCCGCGACGAGACGGTCGTCGCGTACACGTCCGACCACGGCTGTCACTTCCGGACGCGCCCCGGCGAGTACAAGCGAACTCCCCACGAGTCCGCGGTGCGCGTCCCGGCGATCCTCGCCGGGCCGGGGTTCGACGGGAGACGGGACGTGAGCAGGGTGACGAGTACGATCGACCTGCCGCCGACGCTACTGGACGCGGCGGGCGTCGACGTCCCCGACGAGATGCACGGCGAGAGCCTGCTGCCCGTCGTCCGTGGCGAGGAGCCGGACGACGGCGGCGACGCGTTCATCCAGGTCAGCGAGTCGCAGGTCGGCAGGGCGCTGCGGACGGATCGCTGGAAGTACGCCGTCGCCGCGCCGAAGCGCACGGGGTGGCGGGGCGGGAACGGGAGTCCCGCGAGCGAGCTCTACGTCGAGCGGAACCTGTACGACCTTCGCCGGGACCCCGCGGAACGGGTGAACCTCGCCGGACGGCCGAACTACCGAGAGATCGCCGAGAACCTCAAAGCGACGCTGCTGGAGTACATCCGCGAGGTAGAAGGCGGCGATCCGACGATCAAGCCCCTCGAAAAAGGGTACAAGGAGTACTGAGAGTGATGCTGATCGACCGCAACGCAGCCGCGACGTATCGCTCAACGACCGTTTCGGAAACGATCCACAATGACCGACACGACTGACGACCGACCGTCGAGCAAAGTCGCCAGACTGATCCAGAACCACGAGCTCGACGGGCTCGGCGACGAGCTGGAAGCGCGATGGACCGCCGACGGTAGCGAACGGATGAGCCTCCGCGAGCTCGCCGATTACTTCAACGAGCGAGTGCTCGAACGGAGGCTTCGAGACGCCGAAGCGGACGTACTCGACGCGGACGTGATCTACGACCGCCTCTCGAGCGACGACGTGAGCAGCGGCGTCCGCGTAGAAACGCGAAACAGGCTCGAACGCGACGGCGTCGACGTCGAGCGGCTGGATCGGGAGTTCGTCACCTATCAGGCGATCCGCAGCTATCTCAAGGAGTACCGCGGCGCCGAGTACGAGGGACAGTCGGACCGGGAGAAGATCGAGAAGGACCGACGGAGCATCCGCCGACTGATGACGCGCGCGGAGTCGGTGACCGAACAGCGGCTCGAAAACCTCCGGGACTCCGGACGGTTCGATCTCGACCAGTTCGAGGTGTTTCTCGACGCCCGGATCCTCTGTGAGAACTGCGGCACGCAGCGGACGGTGTCGGAACTATTCGAAGAGCAGGGCTGCGACTGCCAGCAGGAGTGACGCGACCGGAGCTGTACACACCATCCCGCATCGATTCCGATCGGAGCGCAGTTTGCACGCCTTTTTAGCGAGGCGTATACAGAACGCCGGCGTATAGATTCGAATACTCCCGATAGTAGCAAAAGAGCTTATTATCTGCCATCCGAAGCCATCGATATGAGCGAAGATGCAGATACCGACGGAGAAGACGTGTCCGTATCGGTCGAGATAACCGGAAACTACGACGACGTGGTTCCCAAGCTGCAATCGCCGGAGGGCCGAAGCGGCGTCGCCGAGCCGGTCACAGCCGACCTGACGGTCCTGCTGGAGACGGTCGTCGATCTGGACGGGGGGACCCGCAGCGCGATCGCGGAGCGGCTGCCCGACGAGATGGCGGTCGAGTACGACGCGGAGGCGGTCGTCGAAGCGCTGCAGGTGCTCGAGCGGTACGACCTCGTCGTGCTCGAAGACAACACGTGGAAGCCCGGCCCCGAACTCCGAGACTGAGCGCCATCCAGGACAGCCCTCGACGCCGCGGCGGCGAGGTCAGACCCGCTCCCGCAGCGCCCAGACGTCCTCCTCTGGTCGCAGCTTCGACGGCTCGGCGCCGCGCTCGGTCAGGATGCCGGCGTGGTACAGCATCGCCTTGAGCTGGAACACGGTCGGCGAGTGGTACGTCTCGCCCGCCGAGAGGGGCTCGGTTCGTAACTCGCCGTCGGCGCTCAGAACACGACCCCGCACGTCGTCGGCGCCCCGGACGAACAGTTCGACCGTAAACGAGGGATGGAGTTCGTGGAGGTACGTGACGAGCTCGACCAGCGTCGGCGCTTCGACGCCGTCCTCGTGCATGTGCTGGAGCTCCTCGACGAGCAGCTGCGTCGCCGGGTACGCGTAGACGACGCGGCGCGCGAGCTGGCCCCACCGCGGCGCCGCCTCGCAGAAGCGCCGGCTCGATCCTTTCCAGTCGTCGAACGCATCGAGCGCGGCGTCGGCCGAGCCGTACTCGCGGAGCGCGAACCGGACGACCTCTCGACCCAGCGGCGTCAGTTCGGTCCGCGTCGGCGTCACGTCCACGAGATCGAGGAACGCCGCTCCCTGACGGGCCCCCTCGACCGCGCCGACGACTCGCCGTGCGACGACCGAATCGGTGTCGTGGGGATGGTACACCGCCAGCGGGTACGCGAGGTAGTTCTTCGGGTGATTGAGAGAGAACGACTTGTCGGCGACGCCCTGCGCGCTCGCCTGGAACCGGATCGCGTCAGTCTCGCTCGTGGTACGGTTGCCGACGACCCGCGGCCGCTCGATCGGCTCGACCGCGCCGTCGGCGTCGACGCCGAGGACGCCGACGTTCAGCTCTCGGGCGAGCGTCCGAGCGGATTGTGAGATCGCCGGCGCGGGCGCCGCGACGTACGCGGCGTTAGCCTCGTGAAGCCGGTCGTACGCCTGCATGACGCCGCGCTCGACGTCGACGCGGCCGCCGCCCGTTCGGCCTTTCGCCTCGATCGCGACCAGCGGCGGGTCGTCGCCGAGGCGGTCGGCCGCGAGCCACTCGTCGTCCAGCGCTCGAACGCCGACCAGATCCGGGTAGCCCGTGCCGACGCGGACGTGGTTGAACGGCGCGAGCGTCTCGCGGATCGCCGGGTCGATCGGCTCGTCGGCGATCCAGCGCTCCTGGCCGAACTGCGTGTCGACGACGGCGTACCCCTGTCGCCGCCCGTCGTCGGGGAACAGGCGACGCTTCGCGTGGGCGAGAACGTGGGGTTCGGTCATCGACCCCGCCGCGGCTGTCATGGTACAGACGCTTCTGGGGCAGCGTATTCAAACTACCGCGAACGGAGAGCGGTCGACGCCGCGGCGACGGCGTCGGTCAGAACGGGAACAGCGAGTCGGCGTCGGGGTCGCGCTCCAGCAGCTCGATCTCGTGGCCGTCCTGGTCCTTCGTGAACGCGTACATGTCGTCGCAGCTCTCTGGATCGCGGTACTCGGCGGCCTCCCGAACCACAAGCTGGTCCCAGTCCTCGTGGAGGTCGTCGATCCGAACGCAGAGGTGGCCCCAGGCGTCGCCCATGTCGTAGCTCCGGCCGTCGTAGTTGTAGGTGAGCTCGACGGCCATCGCCTCGGGGGCGGCGTCCTCGGGCTTCATGAAGTAGTTCGCGAACGTGTCGGACTCCCAGCGGCCGGTGTGCTCGTACTCGAACTTCCGGGTCCAGAAGCCCAGCGCGTCGTCGGCATCCTCGACGCGGATCATCGTGTGGTCGAGCGACCACAGCGCGCCCTCGTCGGGGTCGCGCTGGACGATCTCGACCTCGTGGCCGTCGGGGTCCTTGACGAAGGCGTAGCTGCCGCCGCAGGACTCGGGGTCGCGGTAGTCGTCGACGCCCTCGTCCATGAGCTGCTCGTAGTGCTCTTCGAGTTCGCCCTCGGGGACGCGCACCGCGATGTGGCCCCAGGCGTCGCCGATCTCGAGGTCGCTCTCGCCCTCGTTGTGGGTGAGTTCGAGCATCGCGCCCTCCTCGTGCATCTCCTCGGGGCCGAGATAGACGATCGTGAAGTCGTCGCCCTCGTGGCGGTCCTTCTCCTCGTAGTCCAGGTGGCTCTGGTACCACTCCAGCGATTCCTCCAGGTCCTCGACGCGCATCATGACGTGGTCCAGCGTTCCGTCCATGCGCGTTTCTACGACGGTGACGGGCAAAAACATGGTGAACGCGGACAACTGATCGTCCGCTTCGAGGGGAGCACACTTCGGGGGCGAAGCACGGAAACCCGCGCGGACCCAGAACCGCGTATGGAACGTACGAGCGCGACCCGAGAACCGGCGCTCCGGTCACCAACCGACAACGCGGCATCGGCGGCGGGCGAGAGCGGGGCACCGACGCCCAGCGACACGCGGACGGCGACGTTCGGGATGGGCTGTTTCTGGGGGCCGGACGCCCGGTTCGGCGCGATCGAGGGCGTCGTCCGGACGAGGGTCGGCTACGCCGGCGGGACGACGGCCGACCCGACGTACCACTCGCTGGGCGATCACACGGAGGTCATCCAGATCGAGTACGATCCCGAGGAGCTAGCGTACGACGACCTGCTCGACGTCTTCTGGTCGAACCACCCGTGGAATTCGTCGGCCCGCAAGCGCCAGTACCGGGGCGTCGTTCTCGCACACGACGACGAGCAGTTCGAGGCCGCACAGCGGCGTCGCGACGAACTCGTCGGTCGAACCGGCGGGACGGTGGCGACGGGCGTCGAGCATCTCGACGAGTTCTACCTCGCCGAGGACTACCACCAGAAGTACGAGCTGCGATCGACGCCGGTCGTCGGCGACGAGTTCGCGGAGCTGTACGGCGACGACTTCGTGGATTCGACCGTCGCCGCGCGACTCAACGGGTTCGTCGCCGGCCACGGCGATCCGGAGCGCCGCGACGCGCTGCTGGCCGATCTCGACCTCCCGCCGACCGTGATCGACGAGCTTCGGCGCCGATTCTGAACGCGCGGGCCGACGCTCGAAGCGACGCCGAAGCCGAACATCGCGCGGCGGGAACGACGCCGACCACGAACAGCCCGCCGTCGCTGGATGACGCCAAGATCCGGCGTCGACGCCGCCGCGGGGACAGAGGTAAACCACCGGGCTTGCTAGATGGCACCATGGGTCAGCGAAACTCCGGAAAAGCCGTCGAGTGTCGGTGTACGCGCTGCAAGTTCAACAGCAACGGCTCCTGTGGCTATCAGGGGCGGATCCTGATCAACGCGAACGGGGAGTGTGAGATGATGGAAGAGGGGTTCGGCGGCGATCGGGGCCCCTACGGAGAACCGGAAGAGTAGGAAATTCGAGCGCCGCGGAGCGCCGCCCGCGTTCTGCTCGCGCCGGTAGACTCTCCCTGCGGAGCCGTTCTCGAAAACCGGTTCGGACGTGTGAGGAGAAAGTCCCGCCAGGTAGAGGGGGATGACTCCGACACTTCTGTTCACAGAACAAGCAATATTCGCTGATAGCTGCGACGGCCTGGCACCGTGATATGGGGCGTCTCGAAACCGCTCCCAGTACAGGGCCGGCGTATCCAAACGTCGTAATTGACGCGAGTAGCCGTGAATAGCACCGTAATCGAGAGAGAATTACGTTCCACCTTCTAGGTTCTCCAACAACGGGCGCATTTCGCCTGGCTACTGTCGATCTATGAGTGCTCCAGAGTCAGACATCGACGTCGAACAGTTCGTCTCGAACTTCCTCGAGTTCCAGTATCGGGAGGTGATGATGGTCTTCGCGACGCTCGCGGTCATCGTAAGCTCGGTCGTCTTCTTTCCCGGGGTGGATAATCTGGGCAAGGGAATCCAGTCGGACGTGTCGCTGGGGCTGTTCGGTATGTTCGTCTTCGTGGCGATCGTGGCGGGCGTCGTCAAGGGAATGGTCGGATTCGGGTACGCGCTCATCACGACCCCGATATTCGCCCTGGTGGTCGATCCGACGTTCGCCGTCGTCGTCCTGACGATCCCCCCGTGGATGATCAACATGTTTCAGGTCGGGGAGACGGACACCGGATGGGAGTTCGTACGGGAGGAGTGGATACTCCTGTCGCTCGCTATCGTCGGCACCGTTCTCGGAGTCGCGTTCCTGGCCGAGTTCAGTACGGGGCCGGCCGTCCCCTTCGTCATCGGCCTCATCATCTTCGGGTACGTCGTCTTTCAGGTCGTGCAGGGCTTCGTGACGGTCGAACGCTCGCACAACCCGATCGCGCTGAGTGCGGCCGGGTTTCTCGAAGGATTCCTGTTGGCAGTGGCGAACCTCGGCCCGCTTCTTCCGGCGTACTTCCACACCTTCGAGAGAGATACCGATCGGTACATCGGCGGTCTGTCGATGGTCCTCGGGGCGATTTTCACGATCCGGATCGTGCAGATGGCGCTGTTCACCGATCTCCTGACGGCCTATCGACTGTGGCTCGGATCGGTGATCGCGGTCGTCACGATCGTCGGCCTTCTTCTCGGCACCTACTTGCGGCGTCTGGAAGTAGACGAGCGGAAGTTCAACTGGTTCGTCGTCGCGCTCCTGTTCGTCATCTCTCTCAACATCTTCAGAAACACGATTCCCGCACTCTTTCTGTGACTCTCACGGAGCGTCCGCTACCGCGCCGGAACGACAGTGGGCCGACCGCCGTCAGAATAGTGTGAAGGAGTAAAAGGATCGACCGACGGTGGCCGCTGCCCCGGCATCCGTGCCCCGAAACGCACCGGCGGTGAAGTAGAGTGATTCGGACGGCGGAGCCGCCGCCTCGACGCCGCTCCGACGGACCATTAGTCTCCGGCTTCGGAGCTGACCGTCGAGGCGGCGTCCGCCGCGACCAGTTCGTGTTCCTCGAGCCACGCTTCGGCGTCGAGGGCGGCCATGCTTCCCGTGCCGGCGGCGGTGACCGCTTGCTGGTACTTGCGGTCCATCACGTCGCCGGCGACGAAGACGCCGTCGGCCGCCGTCTCCGTCGTCATCGCGGCGTCGCCCGCGGGCGCCGTCCGGACGTAGCCGTCCTCGTCGAGTTCGACCGGCGTTTCCCCGAGGAAGTCCGTGTTCGGCTCGTGTCCGATGGCGTAGAACACGCCGCCGACGTCCACCTCCTCGCGGGACACGTCGTCGCCCGCCTCGTACTTCTCGATCGGATACCCGTCCGGGTGCGAGACCAGCGTCGCGCCGGTCACGCCGTCGGCCCGTGATCCCTCGAGCGCCAGCAGTTCCGTGTTCCAGCGGAACTCGACGTCGTCGTGGTCGCGCGCTCGATCGGCCATGATCTCCGACGCGCGGAGTTCCTCCCGACGGTGAACGATTGTCACCGAGTCGGCGAACTTCGCGAGGAACAGCGCCTCTTCCATCGCGGAGTCGCCGCCCCCGACGACGAGGACGTCGTCGCCGCGGTGGAACGCGCCGTCGCAAGTCGCACACGTCGAGAGGCCGTACCCCATCAGCTCCGCTTCGTTCTCGGCGCCGACCCATCGAGCGCTCGCGCCGGTGGCGACGATGAGTGCTCGCGTTCGCACCGTATCTCCGGTCGACAGCGTGAGTTCGACCTGCTGGCCCTCGACGTCCGCCGCCTCGATGCTACCGTGTCGGAACTCGGCGCCGAACTGCCGGGCCTGTTCTTTCCCGCGCTGGATGAGTTCCATGCCGCCGACGCCGTCGGGGAAGCCGAGATAGTTTTCGACGTCGGTTGTGAGCGTCAGCTGGCCGCCGGGCTCGTCGCCCTCGAGCACGAGCGGATCGAGATCGGCGCGGGCGGCGTACACCGCCGCGGAGAGCCCCGCGACGCCCGAGCCGGCGATGACGAGATCGCGTCGCTCGCCGGGCATTTACTCGGTGTACCCCTCGATCAGCGACCGCAGCTGGTCTTCGGACTGGACGCCGACTACCTGCTCGGCCTGCTCGCCGTCCGCGAACAGCACGAGCGTCGGGACGCCGCGGACGCCGTACGCGCCGGCGAGTTGCTGGTTGGCGTCGACGTCGATCTTCGCGACGGCCGCGTCGGTTTCCTCGGCGAGCGTCTCGACGACCGGCTCGAGCATCTGACAGGGGCCGCACCAGTCCGCGTAGAAGTCCGCGAGCACGACATCGTAGTCGGTGACGGCGTCGTCGAGCTCGTTCTGACCGTTTACGTGGACCGGTTCGTCGGGCGTTGCTGTGCTTCCGTCGGAGGCGGTTTCGACTGTCATCGCTCTCTACTATGGGCCGCCAGTAATTAAGAGTTTTGGAAGATATGTACAATACTGGTTCGCATTTCTCACAACTCACCCGGGGACCGATGTAGCTCGAACGGAAAGCGACTGAAAGAGGAGAGAACGTCGAAACCGGAATACCGAGGAACCTGCCGAATTAGCTTTCGAGCGACGCCGACGCGGCGTCTTGCTGCTCGTACTTCGTCTCGAACTCGCCGATGAGCTGGCCCATCTTGGCGTACCAGTCGTTGAGCATCCGCTGCATATCGTCGGCGATCTTCGAAGGGTCGGTCGGCTCGTAGACATGGTAGTAGCCGCCTTGCTCGTAGTTGACCTGCTCTTTCTGGATGAAGCCGGTCTGGAGCAGCCGTTGCACCGCTCGGTAGGCGGTCGACCGTTCGCGGTCGACCGCGTCGGCGATCTCGTCGACGGTCAGCGGCTCTTCGGTTTCGACGAGCGCCTGGAAGCACTCCTTGTCGAGCTGTTTGAGCCCGTGGAAACACTCGAGGAGTCCCTCGCACTCCATGTCCTGGGTCAGTTGTTCAGACATCGAATCTGGCATTGTTATCGCGTTTACTACGCGTCCCGCCGTTAAAAGACTTGTGCATGGGTTGCACAATCCTGTGGCTCGCTCAGTCGCCGGCCGGCGATGCGGACGTCGGCTCCTCGCGCAGCGCGGTGATGCTGCTGTAGACGACGGCCCCGCTGACCATCAGCGCCGAGCCGAGGATCAACACCAGACTGACGGTGTCGAAGATCGGGATGCCGTAGACGTTCCCGATTTCTCGGACGGCGACGGCGATCGAGCCGCCCAGCAGCATCAGGCCGAAGTACACCTTGATCTCGTCCTCGTCGACGATGCTCGTCGCGGCGGAGCCGACCCGCGCGCCGAGCGCGCTCCCTGCCAGCAGCGGCAGGACGATCGAGAGGTCGACGCCGCCGTCCATCGCGTAGAGGAAGCTCCCGATCCCGCCCGAGAAGACGATCTCGAAGAGGTCCGTCCCGACCGCGATCGGCACCGGCACGCCGATCAGGTAGAACAGCGCGGGCATCCGAATGAACCCGCCGCCCACGCCGAGGAAGCCGGAGAGTAGGCCCGTCGCGAACGCGACGCCGAGAATCATCCACAGCGACACCGAGATGCCACCGCGAAGGGTCATCATCGGCGGCACGCGGTAGGACTGGATCTTCTTGGCGATGTCCGGGATGTCGGCGTCGTCGAGGTCGGCGTCGGCGGCGTCGTGATCGACGCCCCCACCGCCGCCGCCCTTCAGCGCCTCGTAGGTGACGAAAACGCCGATACCGCCCAGCAGGAAGACGTAAGTGACGCTGATGATGCTGCCGGCCAGCCCCAGTTCCTCGAGGTGGAGGACGATCTCCTTGCCGACCTCGATGCCGGCCGTCGTGCCGGCGATCATCAACACGCCGAGCTTGTAGTCGACCTGCCCGAGGTCGCGGTGTTTCAGCGTCGCGATCACGGACGTCCCGAACACGAACGCGAGGCCGCTCCCGACCGCCACGCGCGAGGGGTACCCCATCACGAGCAGCGCCGGCGTCACCAGGAACGACCCGCCCATCCCGAAGAATCCGAAGAGGATCCCGATGAGCAGGCCGAACCCGACGAACAACACCAACAGCGCGAGACTGATCCCTAGAACCTCCATGTTAGTTCTTTTTCACCCGTTTGATGATCTGTTGTCCGACTGCCTGTCCCGCGAGGCCGTACACGACGTAGAGGACGATCGCCTCGAGTAGCACGATCCCGATGAGCGCACCGGCCTGTGCCGCCGGCGGGAGGGTCGCGACGTCGATCATAGTTCCTCCGCGTCGATATTGAATGGTTTTGGAATCATCGTACCGTATCACCTACTCGGGTCTAACAGAGGGTCCATATTAACGGTTTTGGATACAGCGCACAATATTACTGCCCTGAATCTCACGGCTAACCAATCCGGATATCTACGTACGTTACGAGAATATGAGTGCCCGCGTCGACGCACGCGAGAGAGCCACCTCGTTTATGGTAGAGGTCGGGCGCGCCCAACGATCGGAACAGCAACGGAGACGCCGAGTCCGATCGATCGGAGCCCCGGCAACAGCGCCGCCCAGCTGCGCCGAAGCTCCTGGATCCGTCGGACTTTCGCGCGCCATCGACGATCGAAACTGCCGGAATCGAGATGCTCATATTGGGACGACCAAACAATATTATACTCTCGGCCCCTCGTTTGAGATATGAGAGCGATCTACGCGACGGACCTCTCGGCGGCCAGCGAAGCGACCATCCGGAACGAGACCTGCCTCGAGTGTCTCGAACGGATCGGCGTCGAGACGATCCACCTCGTCACGGTCGTCCCCTCGAACGTCCACGCGGGGATGCCCGGGATGGACCTCGAGGAGCGACGTGAGCGAGGCCTTCAGCGGTACCGTTCGGTGATGCAAGACGCCGGCTTCGACGTCGAGACCCACGTCGTCCGAGGGACGCCACACCGCAGGATCAACGGTATCGCCGAGACGATCCACGCCGACATGACGATCGTCGGGTCGCGCGGACAGAGCCCCCTCGAGAACCGCGTGATCGGGTCGACCGCGCGGAACCTCGCTCGAACCACCGTCGTCCCGCTGCTCGTCAACCGCATCGAGCGCGCCACCGACGAGCCCGAGATTCGCCACGAGCACCTGTTCCAGCGGATCCTCTACGCGACCGATTTCTCGGAGAACGCCGAGCGCGCGTTCGACGCGTTCTCGTATCTCCGCCACGCGACCGAGGAGGCGACGCTCGTTCACGTCGAGTCGCCGAAGGATCCCAGCGACGACCCCGAGGCGCAGCTCGCCGAACTCGCCGAGCGACTGGAAGGGTGGGACATCGACGCGCAGACCGAGCTCCGGTACGGCGACGCCGCCGACGAGATTCTCGACGTCGAGGAGGCGGTCACACCCACGACGACGCTGATCGGCTCGCGCGGCCGGAGCCGGCTCCGGCGACTGATGCTCGGGAGCGTCTCCGAGGAGATCGTCGCCCGATCAGACGGGAACGTCTACCTGGTACCGCCGCCGCGGACGGCCTGAGCCCGTCCCCGACGAGTCGAGCCGGCGGCGCGCCCGCCATTCTTTGCCGCCCCCGTGGAATCACTCGTGATGGACGACGATCGAACCGTCCCGCGACGGCGGGTGCTGCGCTTCGGCGGCGCGGCGCTGCTCGGAACCGCGGGACTATCGAACGAGACCAGCATCGATACGCAGGCTCAGACCCAACAGGAGGACGATGGCAGCGCGCGCGAGGTGACGCTGGGGGCCTCGAGTGGACGGGCCGACGTCGGAGCGAACGAGCGTTACCGGACGTGGCTGTACGACGGGCAGTTCCCAGGACCCGAACTCAGGGTCCGTGAAGGGGAGACGCTGCGCGTCTCGCTCGAAAACCAGCTACCCGAGGGGACGACGATCCACTGGCACGGCGTCCCCGTCCCGAATCCGATGGACGGCGTTCCGGACGTCACACAAGCGCCCGTCTCGCCCGACGGGACGTTCAAGTACGAGTACGAAGCGACGCCGGCGGGGACGTACGTCTACCACAGCCACGTCGGACTGCAACTCGATAGGGGACTCCACGGCCCTCTGATAGTCGAAGAGGAGTCGCCCCACGTCGAGTACGACCGCGAGTACGTGCTGCTGATCGACGATTACCTCCCGGTGGCTCCGGCGCTGGACTCGATCGAAGCGCCGCCGGGTGGCGGAACGGGACCCGGGAACGGGCCCGGCGGTGACGGTGGGATGGGTCCCGGCGGTGACGGTGGGATGGGTCCCGGTGGCGGTAGATCGGGAGGCCGTGGTTCGGGTGGGAACGGCCGCGGTCAGGGTCCTGGCGGAGGTGGCGGACCGAGCGGCGGTGGCGGTACGGAATCCGACGGTAACGACGGTCGAGGAGGTGGTCGCGGTCCGGGTGGCGGACGAGGCCCCGGTAACGGACCGAACGGCGCCGGCGGCGGGGGACCCGGTGGGCAGATGCGGGGACGGCGACCGCCGTACGAGGGCATGCTCGTCAACGGGCGCCTCCCCTCCGATCCGCCGGTGTTCGACGTCCGAGAGGGCGACCGCGTCCGCCTCCGATTCATCAATCCCAGCAGCGCCACGACCTATCGCGTCGGCGTCGGCGGACACTCACTGACCGTCACGCACGCCGACGGTCGACCAGTCGAGCCGGTGACCGTCGACTCGTTCGTCATGAGCATGGGCGAACGCTACGACGCGATCGTAGAGGCCGACTCCCCCGGCGAGTGGACTATCGTCGCCGAGCCCGTCGTCGGCGCCGAAGATCCGGCGGAGGCGAGACTGCGCTACCGGGACGCGGATGCGGACGGCTCCCCCGATCGACCGCAGTTCGGCGGGCGGGAACTCGGGTATGACGACCTCGTTGCGCTCGACCCGCTGGATCTCGACGGCGAACCGGACCGCACGTTCGATCTCACGCTCTCGGGCGGGATGATGAGTGGGTCCGACGCCGACGCGTGGACCATCGACGGGCAGGCGTACCCGGACGCCGATCCGTTCGAGATCCGCGAGGGCGAGCACGTCCGGGTGCGGATGGTGAACCGCAGTCCGACCATCCATCCGATGCACCTCCACGGCCACTTCTTTCAGGTCGGCGACGCGGTCAAGGACACCGTCCTCGTCGCGCCCCACGGCGATCGGGTGACGTTCGACTTCCGCGCGGACAACCCCGGCGACTGGCTGTTCCACTGTCACAACGTCTACCACCTGGAACGAGGCATGGCCCGCGTGTTCGAATACGAGTGAGTGGCCCTCGGGAGGGCGCGGCCCACTCGCCCGGGGACCGCGAGCCTGGAGACCCACGCGTCCGCCGCCGGTCTCAGAATCCTGCGAGCAGCATCGCACCGTAGCCGAGCGCGAACGCGAGGACGAACGACCCGATCCACGCCAGGACGGTAACGCCGATCTTTCGGGGGCTCAGACCGTTACCGCCCGCGACGGCGGCGCCACTGCCGATGATCGCGCTGACGATGATCTCGTTGAACGAGACCGGCACCCCCAGCAGGACCGCGGTCTGTGCGATGAGAAACGAGGGTACGAGCGTCGAAATGGACCGCCGCGGCCCCAGCGACGCGTACTCCCGAGAGATCGACTTGATCATCCGCGGCGCGCCCGTCCATGAGCCGACGAGGATCCCGACCCCGCCGCCGAACAGGATCACGACCGGTGACACCACCGACAGCTCTCCGAGCAGCGGGAACAGCGGTCCGACGGCCAGGCCGACCTGACTCGCGCCCGCGGAGAACGCCACGAGCGCGCCGAGCGAAAGCAAGAACCGCCGCAGCCCGCCGACCTGGTCTCGGCTGACGTCCCAGCGGACGACGGCAGCGGTGACGGTTCCGAGACCGACCGATATCGCGGTCGTGGCGGCGGCGCCGTCGACCGATACCGAAGCGGCAGCGGCGGCGGCGAGCGTCCCGCCGACCGACGAGAGGGCCGCGAACTCGAGGTTCGCGACCACCGCGCCGACGACGCCGGCGAGTATCGGGATGCTGACCGCCTCGGGGACGTCCTCTCGCGGGAGGACGCTCGCGATGGCGTAGGCGATGCCCCCGCCGACGACCGGCGTGAGCACCCACACCGCGCCGATCTCGGCGTACTTCGCCCACGCGGGATCGCCGCCCAGCGCGAGACCGACGCCGACGACCGATCCGGTGACGGTGAACGCCGTCGCGATCGGGTAGCCGGTCGCGATGCCGACCGCCATGAGACTCGCGCCGATCAATAGGACGACGATGATGCCGACGACCGGGAGGCTGACCCCGTCGACGAGACCGGTGCCGATGGCTTCGGAGACGCTTCCGCCCTGGGTCACCGCACCGACGAAGCCGAAGATACCGACGAAAAACGCCGCGCGCATCGTCGGGATGGCGTTCGCGCCGACCGCCGGGGCGAACGGCGTCGCGCCGCTCGAGCCGGCGCCGATGACCCACGCCATGAACATGCTCGCGAGACCCGCGACGACGAAGAGAGCGATAGCTGTGAGCTCCATCAGTAGTGGAAAGCGAAAATCGTCAGTCCGCGCCGGCCGGTGCCGTTCCGGTCTCGGCCGCGCGGCTCCGCCAGTAGCCCTGGGCGTAGGCGCCGACGAACATCCCGGCGAGCGCCCAGAGGATCGTCACGTTGCCGACGCCGAGGCTGGCGTAGGCCGCGCCCGGACAGATGCCCGAGAGGCCCCAGCCGACGCCGAAGATCCCCCCGCCGATCAGGACGTTCCGGTCGAATGGCTTCAGGCGGCGCTCGTACCGATCGCCGGTCAGCGGCGCCGCGTCGCTGATCCGCGGCAGCACCGCGAAGGCGATCCCGGAGACGATCGCCGCGCCGAACATCACGAACAGCAGCCCGAAGTCCTCGAACTGCAGGAAGTTCAACACGACCTCCGGCCGCGCCATCTGGCTGAAGCCGAGTCCGAACCCGAAGATCAGGCCGCCGAGCAGGATCAGCGGCATGAACAGTGGGTGACGATTCTGGCTGCTCACGGGTCGACACCTCCCCGTTCGCCGTCCCGAGACCCTCGCTCCGCTCGCGTCTCGCGCATTACGGGCTCACCCCCAGCGCCGCGACGATCTGGGCGGTCACGATGGCGACGGTCAGGAACGTCGCGACGCCGACGAGCGACGTCTTCGACGCCGAGCCGACGCCACAAACCCCGTGCCCCGACGTACAGCCCTTCCCGATCCGGGTGCCGATCCCGACCAGGACGCCGCCCACGAACAGCCGCCAGGGCTGGACCGAGGTCGACCAGAGCGTCAGGCCGCCGACCTCGTAGAGTTCGCCGGTCGTTCCGGCTTCGTACAGCGACGTCGTGACGAGTCCGGACTGGACCGTCGCCGCGAACGCCAGCCCGCCGAGGACGATCCCCAGCGTGAACACGACGCGCCAGTCGCGCGAGGCGACGTACTGCTGGAACCGGGACTGGTCCGAGACGTATGACAGCGTCGATTCGAGGAACGTGCTCGCCCCCGCCGCAATGCCCGTCCCGACGTAGATCACGACCGCTCCCAGGCCGACGAGCAGCCCGCCGACGGCGTAGCGGCTGATCCCGTTGGGGAACAGCTCGGCGGTCAACTGGAGCGGTACCGGATCGAAAGCCATCTATTCAGTCACCGGCCAGAGAGTCCTGGCTGGCGGCGCAGTTGTTCGGGCCGAGCTCGAGCGTGAACGCCTCGTCGTCGTCGACGGACTCCTGACCGAGGTTCGTCGCGATGATCTCCTCGTAGTTGGCCGGGCGGGGCGGCATGTCCGAGAGGATCAGCTCGACGAACTCGTCTTCGTCCATCGTGAGCGCGTCCATCTCCTCGACAAGCTGGCCGATCGGCGCGGTGTAGGTGCCGTCCTCGGCGGGTTCGGCGGCGTCGCTGAAGTGGGCTCCGCCGATCAGCACGTCGTCGTCGAGCGTCAGGACGCGCTCCTGGAGGGATTCGTAGAGCGTGCGCGCGGCGTCGGGCGCGCCGTCGTCGCCCTCTTCGAGGTCGGGGCGAGCGACCGACTCGACGAACAGCCCGTCGCCGGTCGCGAGCAGGCTGTCGCCGAGCAGGTAGGAGGTCATCCCGGTCGTGTGGCCGGGCGTGTAGACGGTCTCGATTTCGGCGTCGCCGACCGCGAAGGTGTCGCCGTCCTCAGCCTGAGTCAGCTCGTCGGCGTAGGTGACGCCGCGGTCGACCGCGGCCGCGGGGACGACGCCCTCGACGCCCTCGGCGTCGAGATCGCGCACTCCCGAGATGTGGTCGGCGTGGATGTGCGTGTCGATCGCGTACTGCAGCTCGACGCCCAGTTCCGCGGCGTCGTCGAGGTAGCGGTCGGTGAAGGCGCGCAGGGGGTCGACGATGGCGGCCTCGCCGTCGTCGTACAGCAGGTAGCCCAGGCAGCCCGAGGAGGGACGCTGGTACTGCAGGAGCGTCCCGGGGCCGTCGTAGCGCTCGACCTCGACGGTCTCGTAGATGCTGGCCCAGCCGTTCATTCCGTCTTCGAGGTGGTTGACGTCGTAGCCCCGCTCGGCGAGCGTGCCCGCGACGTACTCGCTGGCACCGCCCTTCGCGCACAGGACGGTCACCTCGCGGTCGTCGGGAATCCGCTCGAGAACGTCCTCGTCGATCTCGTCGTCGAGGAACTCGAAGTAGGGAACGTTGATCGATTCGACGGTCTCGCCGTCGATGCGCCACTCCTCGTAGTCCGAGTTCATTCGCGCGTCGAGGAGGGTGATCTCCTCGCCCGCGTCGATGCGATCCTTCAGCGTCTCCGGAGCAATCGTTTCCACCTCGACGTCCGGGGTGGGGAAGTCGTCTGCGTTCATCGTACACCCCCATCTACAGGGTTGACGTACAAAAGGGTTTTCATAGAAATTCATCAACTCCACAATACAGTGGTTCAGGTGAGAGCCGTATCATCCGACCTAAGCGCGTGCACGACACTATATAGCTCGTACACCGGTATTTGGATGTTCGACGTATTCACAAGAACCAACATTCTTTTAACCCCGGAGACGGTATTGTGCGTTAGCTCCAAGACAAACCATCGGAGCAGATCAAAACATGAGTTCGGAATACGACATCGCGGAGACGCTCGACGTGAAAGGCGCATCGTGTCCCATGCCGGTCGTCAAGACGAAAGGCGCTATCGACGACCTGAGCGAAGGCGAGGTTCTCGAAGTGCTGGCGACCGATCCCGGCAGCATGAGCGACATCGACGGCTGGGCCTCGGGCACCGGCGGCGTCGAGCTCGTCGGCCAAGAAGAGGGCGACGAGGTGTACAAGCACTACGTGCAGAAGACGGAGTAACGATGAGCACGGACACACCAGACGCGTCCGCCGGCGACGCCCCCACCCGCGCGGAACTCGCCGCGCGCGTCAACGAGCTCGAACAGCAGCTATCGGAGGCGACGAGCGACACCGGCGACGACTCGAAGAAGATGTCGATCATCGCGACGAAGGGGACGCTCGACATGGCGTACCCGCCGCTGATCCTCGCGAGCACCGCCGCCGCCTTCGGCTACGAGGTGACGGTGTTTCACACCTTCTGGGGGCTCGACATCCTCCACGAGGAGCGCTCGAAGAACCTCAAGCTGAGTTCGGTCGGCAACCCCAACATGCCGGTGCCGAACGCGGTCGCCGCGCTGCCCGGCATGGATCGCGTGACCACGTCGATGATGGAAAAGAAGATCGACGACAACGACACCGCGACGATCGAGGAACTCATCGACACCTCGCTCGACATGGGCGTGGAGTTCCAGGCCTGCCAGATGACGATCGATCTGATGGACTACGACGAAGAGGACTTCTACGACGGCGTCACCACCGGCGTCGGCGCCGCGACGGCCATCCAGGACATGGCCGAGGCCGACATCCAGCTCCTCGTCTGATCCGGCATGAACACACTCACAAAGCGACCGATCCCCAAAATCATCGACGCCGTCGCCGAGGCGGAAGGCGTCGAGCCGGCCGCGCTCGATCCGCCCCTGGCGCAGGTCCTCGATCCGGACGCGCTCGAAACGTTGGTCGAAGATGCGACGGCGTCGGAACTCGAAATTCGGTTCACGTACCGCGAGCACGACGTCGTCGTCGACGGGAGCGGGCGCGTGCAGATCAGCTGAACCGGACAGTTTTCTCTCCGTTGAAACCCCATCGGTTGATAGGAACCATACGCGTTCAGCACGGCAACCTTGTTTGTTTCTCCCGATGACTAATGAACTAGCTGTTTAGTAGCTGTGCGTATCGACCGTTGCGGAGCGCGTACCGAACCAAGCCGAAACAACCGCTACACCGCTGGCGACCCTATTCAATGACGTGAGTGTTATTCTGGAGTTCACAATCGATGGCGAATCGTTTCAACTCGGCCAGGTGCTGGCCCCGCCCCCCGAGATGTCGGTCGAACTCGAACGGATCGTGCCGACAGGCGCTATGGTGATGCCGTTCGTGTGGGCGACCGGCGACGATCACGAGGCGTTCGAAACAGCCGTCCGCTCCCAGGCTGCCGTCGAGTCCTTTAGCGCTCTCGATCAGTTCGAGAACCACGGGCTGTACCGTCTCAAATGGGTCGATGCACCCACAGACCTCATCGAGGCGATCGCACAGGCACAGGCCGTCGTCCTCGAAGCGCGGGGCGGCGACGAGTGGGTGTTCCGGCTCCGCTTTCCCACCCACAACAGTCTCTCGGAGTTCCACAACGCCATCATCGAACAGGACATCCCCATCCATATCGACCGAACTTATACGTTGACCGAGGAATTTGACCTCGGCCACCGATTCGATCTTACGCAGGAACAACGCGAGGCCCTCGTCCTGGCCATCCAGCAGGGCTATTTCGCATCCCCGAGCGAAGTGAGCCTCGACGAGTTGGCAGAGGAACTGGGGATCACCCGGCAGGCGGTCTCGAAGCGAATTCGCCGAGGCAATCAAAAAGTCCTCCAGAAGACGCTGCTTCCCTCAGTCAGCGAGCGCTAATACGTCGCCTTCCGAGGGCATATAAATAGGTTGTCCAGTAAAACGCATCTGCCATCCGGAGTGGACAGTTAGAGGCAGACGGAAAATGATCCGTGAGTTCACCAAGGGCGATGAACAAGAGGTAGATGATGTGCTGGTAGCGGCCCTCGCTGACAAGCGCCAGCGAAAGGTTCTCCGGCACTTTCAGGACAGTCAGACAACCGTCGCTTCGGTGGACGAACTCGTGGGGAGTCTCAACGACCCAGAATGTCCATCTCTGGCCCGAAACCGGATAGCGGGTCGGCTTCACCACGTGACGCTGCCTAAACTGGCCGACACTGGTGTCCTTGAGTACGATTCTCATCTTCGCATCGCTACGTATCAGTCTACTCCACGGTCCAAGTGGATCATGTCGATTTTGGCAACGTTTGAGGAAGTATGAACGGGAGTGGGTTGTCAAAGAGGGAGTGCAATGAATGCGGAGCCCCCGAGACACAGCCAACGATTGTACAATACGTGGATGGGACCACTCAACGACTCAGTCTCTGTGCGGACTGCTCAAACACGTTTCAATCTGGCTCGTTTATCGAGAAGTTGGTTGTTCAGACAGACGAGTGAAATCCAGCCCCCTGTCGTTGGGATTATCCCCGCAATTCTTATCATACGAAGGTCATGATAAGTGCTATCACGGTATTGACCGAACCGGCAGTAGGTTGGTTCCAGCGTAACAAGATTGAATCAGCCGAGCGACCACGTCTGCTTATTGACCGTCGAGGGTTCTGCCAGTTCAAGGAGAGGTTCCGATAGCTGTGGGAGATACAGGGTGCTAATCTTGCAAAACAGGAGGATGCGTTCAACGGATTCGATTTTCGTCTTGAGATCCTGTCTGGTACTACTCTTCCAGAAGAACACGTCTCGATTAAACGAACTTCAGTAGGCCGAGGCAGCGCTGTCTATTTAGACGCGAAACACAAATAGCTCGGTTCCCTTTCCATAGTAATGGCATGGCAGGGCAAGCGTGCTAAATTGACCGATGGAGCGGACATCGCTTCAGTGATCGAGGCGATCCGGCAAAATAGCCGGCCGCTCGGGCCAGTTGAACCACTCGACGGGCACGAAGATGCCTCCGGTCACTTCGTTGCACTCTCCGAGGAATCGGCAAACACCTATTCGAAGCTCGTTCCCTACATCGCCGACGGTATCGAACGAAACGAGCGGGTGGTCGCTCTCGTCGGCAGCGGCAAGCGGGAGACGTTGAAGGCGAGACTTCGAGCCAGTAGCGTCGATGTCGATGCGGCACTCGATTCGGGGACATTCCTGCTTCGCCCGACCACAGAAGCTACGTCCCCGGCGTCGGGGGTTCCGGAGCGTAATCTCGTTGAGTACCTCGCCCAAGCCACCGAGGCGATCGACGACGAGAACGCGCGGATCGTCACCGATGTTCCCTCGGTTTGCAGCGACGACCCTTCGCGGGGCGAAATCCTCGCATACGAGCGTGCGCTTGCGGACGCGTGCGACGGATCGAGCCTCATCAGCCTCTGTCACTACGACCGCAGCCAGTTATCGGCAGCACTCGTTCGCGAGGTCGTTCGCGCACACCCATATCTGGTGACCGACGACGGGGGGGCGCCCAACCTCTACTTCACGCCGGCGGCGGAACTCTCTGACCCGGAACAGCCCGAGAGACAGGTCGAACGAATGCTCGATACCGCGCATACCCTCAGCAAAGCTAACTCGACGCTCACCGACAAGGAGCGCCGGTTGCGACAGACCGACCAGCGCCTCAGGCTCGCACTTGAAGCCGGCGGGCTAGGGACATGGGAACTCGACTTCCGGAGCAAGTCGGCGCCCGTCCGGTCGCCAGAGCACGACCGGATCTTTGGGTACGAGGAGCCACTCGACGACTGGAGTTTCGAGCGGTTCCTCGAACACGTCCACCCCGACGACCGAGACGCCGTCGAAGAGAGTTTCGACGACGCGTCCCACACCAGTGAGTGGTCGTTCGAGTGCCGAATCGTCCGCGACGACGGCGAACAGCGATGGATATCGGCCGACGGAGAGTTTTTCTACGACGGCGAGGGCGACCCGATCCGTGCAGTCGGCGTCGTCGAGGATGTGACCGAGCGCAAGGAACTCGAACGTGAACTCCGGACGGAGAGAGAGCACTTCCGGCTGGCGCTGGAGAACTCGCCGTTCACCGCGTTCCGCCTGGATACCGACCTCCGCTACACGTGGATCGGTAACCAGCACTCGGATTTCGACCCCGAAGCCGTAATCGGCAAGCGCGACGACGAACTGCTCCCTGACGACGCGGCCGAAGTGATTATGGAGCCCAAACGGCAGGTGCTCGAAACTGGGGAGGGCGTCCGTGGGGAATACACCTACGAGCTGCCCAGCGGGATGGTCACGTACGACCTCACGGTCGAGCCACTGCGCGACGATTCGGGCGAGATTGTTGGGTTGACGTGCGCCGCGCTGGACATCACAGAACGTAAACGGCTCGAAAGGACGCTCACGCACTTGCACGAGGCGAGCCGCGACCTAATCGGAGCAGAGTCGCTCGTCGAAGCAAGCCGGCGTACCGCCGCGGCCGCGACCGACGTGTTCGACGCCGACAGCGTGGTGATTTACCTGTTCGACGACACCGACAACACGCTCGACCCAGCCGTGGTCACGGGCGAACTCGAAGCGATGAGCGAGGCAGTCCCGTCCGTCAGCCCCGGCGACCCGTCGATAGCGTGGCAGTCGTTCGTAACCGAAGAGACGCTCCAGTACGACGACGTAAACGAAAGCGGCACACTGCGCGAGCTCGGGGACTGGCCCTTGGCGGACATGCCGGTTCGTAGCGGCGTCTGGCTGCCGATCGACGACCACGGCGTGCTCGCGATCGTCTCAACAGCGGTCGCCGGATTGCCCAAACACACCCACGAGGTTGCGGATCACTTAGTAGCCACAGCCAGCGCGACGTTCGAGCGCATCGAGCGCGAGGAGTCCGTCAGAGAGCAAGAACGTGAGCTCGCGGCCCGAAACCGCCGGCTACAGGATCTCAACCGGGTCAACGACATCATTCGGGAGGTAGACCAGATGCTCGTCCAGGCGACCACAGCCGACGAAATCGAGTCGGCGGTCTGCGAGCGATTGACCAGCGGTGACCGCTTCGCGTTGGCCTGGATCGGTGACGTTCGCGACGGCCGGCTTGAGCCTCAGGCATGGGCCGGCGACGCACAAGACTATCTCGACGACATCGACCTCAGGGTCGACGCGGAGCGCAGCGAGCCAGCCCTCGCGACCGCGAGAACGGACGAGCGCTCGCACGTTTCGAACGTCACCGATGGGTTGCGCGAGGAGCCGTGGCGGAAGGTCGCGCTCGCAAGCGGTCTCCAGTCTGTGCTCAGCATCCCGATCCAGTACAACGGCGTACGATATGGTCTCCTGACGGTGTACGCCGCCGAGACGGGCGCGTTCGACGCACTCACACGCGACGTCTTGACTGAGCTCGGGGAGACGATCGCCAACGCTATGAACGCGGTCGAGACACGCCGAGCCATGTTGACCGACAGCGTTGTCGAACTCGAACTCACGATCGAGGACGCGAAGACGGCTCTCACCAGGCTCGCAGCGGAGACAGAGGGCGAACTCGACGTCCGGGGAACCATCCCGCAACAAGAGGGAGGCACTCGCGTCTTCGTCGCCGTCCGGGAGTGTCAGCCGGACGTATTCGCGGCCGCTGCCGACCAATCGAGACGAGTCGACCGTGTGAGAGCGATTGATGATGACGTATCGACAGACGAACACCGATTCGAGCTCGTCGTGACCGGGGAGACAATTCCGTCAACACTCGCAACGTCGGGTGCGACTGGCCACACGATCACGATCACGGCGTCGGGGGCCCGCGTAGTGACCGAACTCCCCCAGTCGATCGACGTGCGGACGTTCATCGATCGGCTGGAGGGGCACTTCCCGGAGATTGACCTGGTCGCTCGCCGCGATTCGGAGCGCAGCGAACCAACCGGCGACGATTGGGCCCTCACTCTCACCGAAGATCTCACCGACCGTCAGCGCGAGGTGCTCCAGACGGCGTACCTGAGCGGCTACTTCGAGTGGCCGCGCGATCGGACGGGCGAAGAAGTCGCCGAATCACTTGGGATCACCCAGTCGACGTTCAACAGACACCTCCGTACATCCGAACGGAAGCTCTTCACGCGGCTGTTCGGCCGGTACTCGCCGCCGACCGAGTGACTGGTTCAACACATGTGGTAGGTGTCCTCGGCGATGCCACAGGCGTTGAAATCAGCCCTATCTCCATCCTTCGCTTTCAGACCTGTATGGACTCATCAACCACTACGACTGATGCAATTTCGCGCGTTGCCCGAGACAAACCCGTTACGGAGGCAATCGTCGAGACCGTCGCGGAGATAAAAGGCGTCGGTCCGCTTGATCTGGCTCCTCTCTACGATGTCATCGACTCCGACGCACTGAACGATTTCTGTCGGGGCAAGTGGAGTCAACCGCCGCAGTCACTGTCGGTCGAGTTCCGATATGAGGGCTGTACCGTGATCGTCGGCGCCGACGGGGAAGTCACGGTATGTACGTTGAACACCGAGAGGAGTGTCTGAGAGGATAAATTGGAGTCTTCACCCGCCCATGCCGGTTCTCTCTATGAGCACTCACAAGCGCTGCGATCACTGTGACAGGCCGATCGAGACGAGCGACTGGTATCCGATGGCGAAGGAGCGTGATTCGGAAGGCGAACTCCGATTGTACACCTTCTGCGGTGAAGCGTGCAAGCGGGCATGGTCCGAGCGAGAAACCGATTGAAGGAGGTGCGAGAGTTTATTATGAACGCCCCGTGTCCCTACTGCAAAGATGGAGAGGGCGAAATCGTCGAGCGCGAAATCGCAGAGTTGGGTGGTCTCGTCATCAGGTTCGCCTGTGAGGTGTGTTCCGAAGAGTGGCGCGTGACGTTTTGAGTACGAGAACACCAACTTGGACGCGGTGATACGTACTGCACGTATCCTCTGTATTCAGCATGTCATTCTTGACAGGCATTGTAGAGACTGCACATCGCAGCGTTACAGCGACCACCTGTATCTAACGATCCCAGTACTTGAACTCCTGTACGGCTGCCGTGCGAGATCTGCGCGTTCTATTCAGTACGACGCCTAAAACCTATCACTAATTTATGATTTCAACGAGACCACAGTTTTCTCTCGGCGGCCAGGAACCCGCTGGCGGATGCCAATCGAGAATCGGCGGCCACGTCCTACGACCAGCAATACTCCGAGAGAATGCTAGCGTGAGCCGGCTATATTTCGGAGTCACAACTTGCCGTGAGTCGACGGAAAAACAGCAGCGTCCGGGTCAGGCCCACTCCGAACCGAGCGCATCGAGCAGCTGATCGACCTCGCTCGAAGTGTTGACCGCGTGGACCGACGCGCGGATGGCGTTCGGCGTCGGTAGCGCGCGGACGACGATCCCCTCCGACGCGAGCCGCTCGACCGTCGCGTCCGGATCGTCGACGTCGATCGTCACGAGCCCCGACTCGGGCGTCGCCAGGCTATGGAGGCGTTCGTCGGGGACGCCGCCGACCAGCCGTCCCGCCAGTTGCCGGATCCGATCCGCGATACGGTCGACGCCGACCTCGTCGATCGCGTCGATCGCCTCGGCCAGCGCGACGTGCGGGGCCGGGTTCGCCGAGCCGACCTCGAAGCGTCGGGCGCCGGCCGCGAACTCGTAGGCGTCCGCGGTCGGCGTCTCGACGCTCCGGTAGCCGACCGTCCTCGGCGCGAGGGTTTCGGCGGCGTCGCGGTCGACGTAGAGGAAGCCGCCGCCCCAGAGCCCCAGGAGCCACTTGTGGCCCGCCGCTGCGACGGCATCGGCGCCCCACTCAGCGACGTCCATCGGTAGCTGTCCGGGGACCTGGACGGCGTCGACGAGCGCGAACGCGCCGGCTTCGTGGGCGATGTCGACGAGCTCCGCGACGGGCAACCGTGTTCCGTGGGTCCACGTCACGGCGCTGAAACACGCCAGTCGCGCGCCGTCGACGGCCTCGGCGAATTCGACGGGGTCGACGCGACCGTCCTCGGTCTCGACGACGCGAACCTCGACGCCCTCCCGTTCGAGGCGCTGCCACGGGAGCGTCCCGGCCGGGTGTTCGAGGTCGGTACGAACGACGGCGTCGCCGGGCCGCCAGTCGATCGCGTTCGCGACCGCGTTGATGCCCGCGGTCGTACTCTCGGTCAGGGCGATCTCGTCGGCGTCGGCGCCGACGAACTCGGCGACGCGCTCTCGCGTGCGGTCGAATGCGTCGAACGCCACGTCGTAGGGGTCGTTTCGCGCGGACGTGTCGTACTCGTGTGCCCGCACGAACTCGGCGGCGGCCTCGACGACGTACCGCGGGCTGGGGCCGTGGGCGCCGAAGTTCAGGTAGACGTCCTCGTGCAGGGCCGGCGTGTCGGCGCGAAGTTCTGTGGGATGCATCGGTGTCCTCCGAAAATCAGTTGCTGTAGCGCTCGATCAGCTCTCGTAGCGTCGCCTCGTCCTGCGCCCCGCGCAGCTGTTTCACCGGCTTGCCGTCCGCGAACAGGACGAACGTCGGCGTGCTCTGCGCGCCGAACTCGATCGCAGTTTCGAGGTGCGATTCGACGTCGATCGTCAGAACCGTCGCGTCGGTGTCGGCGGCGATCGTCTCGAGGATCGGCGTCATCCGCCGGCAGGAGCCACACCACTCGGTGTAAAACTCCGCCAGGGCGACGTCGTCGGTCTCGACGGCCGCCTCGATGTCGTCGTCGCCGAGCGAAACCACGCTGTCCGTCTTCGTCGTCTGCGTTGCCATTAGAGCCAACTACGCGCCGCCAGTTTAATAGTCTTGGGACTATTGCACAATACAACTTCGTCGCAGGGCGAAATGGCGACGAGCAGCGGCGACCGCACGCGAAAACGATGCCGATCAGGGCGAGTTCCCGCCGGAGCGCTGGCGGCCGATCGCGCCCGCGAGCGCCAGCAGGTATCCGAGCCCGTACTGGACGTCCGGATCGCGGATCCCCCGAAGCAGTCCGACGGGGCCGACCTGCTCGGGCTCGCTGCGCTCGGCATCACCGACGCCGTCGAGTAGCGTCTCGATGCCGTCGCGGGTGTCGTCGTCCGCGGCCGTCTGTGCGACCTCGCCGACGGCGGCGCCGGTGCCGGCCAGCGACCGGACCATCTCGTCGTCGAGCGCAGCGGTCGCCAGCGAGCCGACCTCCGCGATTTCGGCCAGTTCGTCCAGCGTGCCGGTTTTCTGGAGGGTGACCAGCGTGTCGAGCGCTTCGCGCAGCTCGTCGCCGTTTTCGCCGACCGTCTCGGCCAGCGCGACCGTCTCGTCGGTCGCGATCCCGTCCGCGGACTCGGCGAGCGTCGATCCCGTGGCCGAGAGTTCGCGGACCATCTCGTCGGTGAGCGCGCTCTCGCCGAGCGAGAGCACGTCCAGCAGCTCGTTGACGGCGTCCAGGTGTTCGACGAACTCGGCGACCGCCTCGGGGTTCTGCTCGATCGCCCCTTCGAGGTCGGTCGGCTCGGATAGCTGTTCTTCGGACATGATCAGAGCAGCCCTCGCGCGGTGAGCCAGTAGGACTCGTTGTACGCCAGCTTCGACCAGTGGAGCTTCTCGGAGGGCGGCGCGGGCGACGGCGGGTTCTCGTAGTCGAACTCGACGAAGGATGCCGCGTCCATTCCCGTCTCGATGAAACACAGCGTCTTGCCGTCGTAGGTCGCCGTCGCGGGGCGCCCGCGGATCTCGCTGGCGAGTCGTTGGCCGACGACGCCGGCCTGGTAGTGGGCGACGCTGCCCGCGTTGGGAACGCCGGTGGCGGCGGTGTCACCGAGCGCGTAGACGTCCTCGGCGGCCTCGGCTTCGAGCGTGTGCTTGTCGACGTCGACCCAACCGTCGTCGCCGAGTCCGGCTTCCTCGATCAGGTCGATGCCGCCGTGTGGCGGGATCGTCACGAGGAGGTCGTAGTCAAGTTCGGTCCCCTCCATCGAGGTGATCGTCTTCGCGTCCGGGTCGATCTCCTCGGCGTTGAAGAACGTCTCGACCCGAACGTCTCGCTCCTCCATGATCGGCCGGGCCCACTCGGCGATGTGGGGGTTGCCGTGGACGCGCTGGATCGGGTACGTGTAGGTGATGTCGACGTCCTCGCGGAGTCCGCGCTCGCGGAACCAGTCGTCGGCCATGAACGCGAACTCCAGGGGCGCCGCCGGGCACATGTGTGGCGACCCGATGACGCTCAACACGAGCTCGCCCTCAGTGAACTCCAGGAGTTCCTCGCGGAGATCGGTCGCGCCAGTCTCGCTGTAGTAGTCGTGGCCGCCCTCAGCGAGGCCGGGGATCTGCTCGGGTTCGAGCGTCGACCCGGTCGCGAGCACGAGGTGGTCGTATCCGACCGACGGGGCGCCGCCGCGGAACCGAAGCCGCTTGTCGTCGGTGTCGATATCGGTCACGCGGTCGATCCGGAGATCGACGGCGTCGTCGACCAGCTCGTCGAGGCGGCGCCGACCGTCCTCGGGCTCGCGCTGTCCGAACGGCACGTACAACCAGACCGGCTTGTAGACGTGGTCCGGGTCGTCGTTGACCAGCGTGATGCGGACGTCGCCGGCGTCGATTTCGGCGTCGAGCCGCTCGGCGAGGTCGTTCGCGAGGACCGTGCCGCCGGTCCCGCCGCCTACGATGACGACGTGGTCCGTCATGCTTTCTCCACGTAGAACTCGGTGTGGTCGTCGAGCTCTTCGACGGCGAGCAGCTCGTTGCCGGCCTCCTCGGCCCACTCGGGCACGTCGGTGAGCGACTGCTCGTTGTCGCTCAGGAGCCGTATCACGTCGCCGGACTCGCTGCTTCGCATCTTTCCGATCAAATCCATCAGCGGACCGGGGCAGGCGGCGCCTCTGGCGTCGACGGTGTCGTCGGGATCGATGTCAGTCATAGATATCTCACAGGAGTACGTTAGCACTGGATGCTATTAGTATTGTGCGTCTGTTCCAAGATTATGAAAATGGCCGCGAGAGCGCCGGAATCGTCGAAACGTTCGAGTGTGCGCCGAGAAAGCCGCCCACCGCGGCGCCGCCGCGGATTACCGACCGAACAGGAGCGCGTAGTGGTACGGCGGCAGGTCGACCTGACGATCGAGCGCGAACTTCGACGCCGAGAGCACGACGTCCTCGGTTTCCGCGGGCGTCATCCGAAGCTCTGTCGGCGGGCCCCGCGGTTCGTCCGCCACGGTCGTAGTTTCGTGCGGCTGGTCGTGCCAGTTGACGACGACGAGACGCCCGCCGGGCTCGATCGCGTCGAACGCCTGCGCGACGAGTCCGGCCTGGTCGTCGACGCCGTGGAACGTGTTCGCCACCACGAGGGTATCGACGCGTTCGGGCAGCACCGAGGCCAGGTTCCGGGCGTCGCCGTGAATCGGGACGACGTTCTCGATGCCCTGCTGGTCAGCGATGTGGGTGAGTTCGTCGAGCAGTTCCTGTTCGAGATCGAGTGCGTACACCGGTTCGGGCTCGACGATCCGGGCGGCCGGCAGTGCGAAGTAGCCGCTGCCGCAGCCGACTTCCGCGACCGACTCGCCGGGCTCGACGCCGAGTTTCCGGAGCGTCGCGCCGGGCGTCGGCCAGAGTTTACCCCACCAGTCCCAGTCGGGCTGGCCGGTGTTCTGGAACCGCTTCATCCTTATCGGGCTCCAGACGTGTCGATGCCCAGCAGCCGGTACAGCAGACAGATCCGGACGAGACCAGTCGCGACGAGCACGACGCCCAGCAGCGTCGCGACGGCGCCGACCGTCGTCCCGAACCCGAGCAGGCCGCCCAGCGTCGCCAGTCCGACTGCCGCCAGCACCGAACCGACGAGTATCCGGGTCCGTCTATCTGTCGCACCGATATTGCCCTTCATATCCAAGAATACGCAATACAGCAACCTAAGTCTTACTCGACATTCAGACACCGATACGTCGATCCACGAAATTTCCGCGTCGACGGGCTGCTACCGCTCCGTCAGAGACGCCCACGCCGCCGGAAGCCGCGCGTAAACGGCGGCGTTGTCGACGAGCACGTCGACCGGCACGTACTCGTCGGGAGCGTGGACGGTGTCGGTCCCGAGCGCGAACTCGACGGTCGAAATTCCGGCGTTCCGGAGCGACTTGGCGTCGCCGCCGCCCGTCGCGCTCCGTCGGAAGATGCGATCGCCGGTGACGGTCTCTGCCGTCGACGCGACGGCGTCGACGAGCGGACTGTCGGCCTCCTCGGCGGTGCCGACGCTCCAGGAGACGTCGGCGATCGTGATGCCCTCGCAGTCGGCGACGCAGTCCCGGATCTCCGAGAGCACGTCGGGCGTCCGGACGCCGGCGGTCAGTCGCACGTCGATCTCGGCACGGGCCGACTGCGGGACGCTGTTTATCGCATCACCGCCAGCGAGGACGCCGAGATTGATCGAGGGATACCGGAACAGGTCCCGGGCGACGTCTCCGCCCATCGACGGACCGTAGTAGCCGACCGACTCCTCGACGATCGGCTCGACGTCGGCGCCGATGTCGAGTTCCCGCGAGCCGATGCGATCGCGCAGCGTCTCGACGGCGTCGTAGAGTCGGTCGATCGCGTTGATGCCGATCGCCGGGCGCGAGCCGTGAGCTCCCTCGCCGACGGCTTCGAGCGTCAACCAGATGCTGCCCCTGTCGGCGATCGTGACGGAGTGACGGCCCGCCTCGCAGGTCGGCTCGCCGATCACGCAGGCGTTCGCGTCGAGGTGCCCGGCCTCCAGCAGCGCGGGCAGGCCGGCGTCGCCGCCGACCTCCTCGTCGCTCACCAGGGCGAACAGGAGGTCGATTGGCGGTTCGGCGTCGGTCGCTGCGAACGCCCGGATCGCGAACAGCATCGACGCCGCGGCGCCTTTCATGTCGGTCGCGCCGCGGCCGTAGACGCGCTCACCGACGTGCTCGCCGAGCGGGTCGTAGGTCCACGCGTCGGCGTCGAACGGCACAGTGTCTAGGTGACCGTTGTACAGCAGCGTTCGATCCGACTCGCCGGAGAACCGAACGAGGAGATTCGGCTTCGCCGGATCGACGGCGAAGCGCTCGACCTCGACCGGCAGCGGATCGAGGAATTTCTCGATCGCGGCGACGATCCCGCGCGTGTCGCCGGGCGGGTTCGACGTGTCGATCGCGATCAGATCCAGGGCGAGTTCGACCAGTTCCTCGCGGTGATCGCGGACGTACTCGACCGGAGTAGCGTCGCTCATCGGTGATCGAGTTTGCCCTCGAGGACTTTGGCCGCCGTGAGGATCGGGTCCCAGACGGGGCTGAACGGCGGCGCGTAAGCCAGATCGGCGTTCCGCAACTCGGCCACCGTCGTGCCGGCCGTGAGCGCCGTCGCGACCGTGTCGATACGCTTTGCGCCCTCGCGGCCGACGACTGTCCCGCCCAGCAGTTCGCCCGAGCCCCGATCGGCAACCAGCGTGACGGTGAGTTCGGCACCACCGGGGTAGTAGTGGGCCCGCGTCGGCGCCGAGATCGAAACCGAGACGGGGTCGAAGCCGGCCTCCCGCGCCTGCTCCTCGTCGACGATTCCGGTTCGGGCCGCGCCGAGGTCGAACGCCTTGACGATGGCCGTACCGGCGATCTCGCCGACCGGTTCCGGATCGCCGGCGACGGTCTGACCGATCGCGCGGCCGGCACGGTTAGCCGTCAGTGCCAGCGGGACGTGATCAGGTTCGCCGGTAACGACGTGGCGTACCTCGGCGCAGTCGCCCGCAGCGTAGACGTTCTCGTAGTTCGTGCGGCCGTACTCGTCGGTCGCGACGGCGCCGGTCTCGCCGAGTTCGATGCCGGCTTCGGCCGCCAGATCGGCGTTCGGCGCGACGCCGACGCCGACGATCGCGATCTCGGCGGGGTGGGACTCGTCTTCGAGGGCGACGCTCTCGACGGGACCCTCACCCTCGAAGCCCGAGACTGCGGTGTCGAGGTGCAGGTGGACGCCCTGCTCTCGCAGGTGCTCCTCGACGACCTCGGCGACCGCGTCGCCGAACGGCTGGAGGACGTGGGGCAGCATTTCGTAGAGGTGAACGTCGACGCCGTGCTCCGACAGCGCTTCGGCCATCTCGATGCCGACGTAGCCGCCCCCGACGATCGCCGCCGTGTCGGGCGAACGCTCGGTGACGAAGTCCTCGATGGCGTCGGCCTCGTCCATGTCGTGGATGGTGAACACGCCGTCGAGGTCCAGACCGTCGAACGGGGGTTCGATCGCGCTCGCTCCCGTCGCGACGAGGAGCCGGTCGTAAGGCTGCTCGAACGTCTCGCCGCCGCCCTCGACGGTAACTGTTTCGGCCTCGGGGTCGATCCCGACGACCTCGTGGCCCATCCGGAGGTCGACGTTACGCTCTTCCCGAAACTCATCGGGCGTCACGGCGACCAGATCGTTCAGGTCGCCGACTTCGCCTTTGATGTAATAGGGCATTCCGCAGGCCGCGTAGGACACCCACTCGCCCTTCTCGAAGACGATCACATCCATTTCCGGGTCCTCGCGCTTTGCCTTGCTCGCGGCGCTCATCCCCGCAGCGTCACCGCCGACGATCACGAACGTGTCGCTCATACCTTCTAGTTGGGTCAGCATCACCAAAAGTATTCCCTGGAATTCACAATACTATGAAACCCTGTCGGCGAGTCGTACGCGCCCGTCGACCGGTCGTCAGCGAGAGCAAGCGGATCCAGCGGCGATTGGATCGCTATGACTGGCAGGACTCGCAAGAACGCGCTGACGAGCGAAGCCGGAACGCGGCACCCAGAAGGCCGACCGTCAGCGCCGTTACCACAATCAACGTGAGGCTCCCGCCCGCGGCGGCCGTCGCTCCGCCGGCGGCCGCGCCGCCTGCGACCCCGTTGGCTGCCGGCGCCGCGAAGAGACAACAGAGGCTCACCGCGCCCCCTGCACCGAGCACTCCCCACGGGGGCGTTGACGCCGCGTCAGCGTTCGCATCGGCCTCGGAATTCGCGTCAGCGTCCGGACTGGTCATCGGTTGCTCCCCTATTCTTCCTGACGGCGCATGTGTTTTCGGGTGGGCGACAGCGTCGGTCGCACGGTCAGCACACCTCGCAACGCCGGCGCTGGTAGTACAGGAGTCCGACGAAGAAGACGACGCTCACAGCGCCGAGCAGCGGTCGGAACGGGTCGAAGTACGTCATGAGAGCGGAGGAGCTGAACAACGCGAGCAGCGCGACGTTGCAGATCGGACAGCCGAAGGCGAGAAATCCGCCGACGATCCCGCCGGCGGCGAACCGATCGCCGATCGGCTCCTCGGCCAGCGACCGCTGGTAGACGAACGCCCCGGCGAAGGCGGCGGTCGCGACGAGAAACAGGTAGTCCGCCGGGGTCCGTTCGACCATCCGGACGTAGATCGGGTTCGGCAGGAGGCCTGTTATCGCGCCGAACAGGACGAACACGGCAACGCTCACGCCGACGCTCCGCAGGAGGCGATGGGTCGACAGCGGCGTCATGCGTCCCCCGCCCCGCCGATTGAACACGTTTGCGGATCGCCCGCTCGACCGAGGAAAAAGAGGAGCAGGGCGATCCCGCCGAGCCGAAGGAGGTTGCCGTCGAACGGCAGCGCCGCCATCGCGCCGACGAATCCCAGCGCTCCGAGCACGCCCGCGCCGCAGCTCGCGCAGCCGGCAGCGAGCACTCCCGGCAGGACGCCGACGATCGTCGACGCGCCCGTGCGACGCGCTTGGCGAACCAGCGCCAGCGCGTTGATCGTCGCAACGCCTGTCAGCACGGCGTAAGCGGCGACGAGACCGATCCCGAGCCAGCCAGTGCTCAGATACACTTCGCGCGTGAGCGCGGTGACCGCGTAGACGATATCGGTCGGGTCGTTCGTCAGCACCTGAATCGAGAACTGCGGAAACGAACTCAACACCAAGACGGCGTACGTGACGACCGTCGCCACGGCGGCCGACAGCAGCCGCAGGTTCGACGTGAGCGGGTAGACGAGCGCGTCGCGGAGATCGCGAACCCAGTTCCGTCCGGCGACGCCGCCGGTCCTGCTCACGACTGTAGCACCTGATCGATCGCGTCGGCGAAGTTTTCGTAGGGCTGGGCGCCGAGCGCCTTCACGGCCGCTCCGGACTCGCGGTTGTAGATCACGAACCCGGGCGTCCCCCGGATCCTCGCATCGTGGGCCACGCCGAGGTTGGGATCCATGCTCTCTCGGATCGATTCACCGCGCTCCTCGCGGCAGGTTTCGACCGCCGAGAGGTCTACGCCGTCGGTCCGTTCAGTCACTCCCGCGAACGTCTCGTCGTCGGCCCAGTCCTTCCCGGAGTTGGGCTGTTCGCCGAAGGCGGCCGAGTGCCAGTTCCAGAACGCGCTCGCCTCGGTGTCGGCTGCCTGCGACCACACACATCGGCCCCAGATCGCCGCCGGCATCGAGTACCGACCGATATTCGGATAGTACAGAACCACCATGCGGACGTCGCCGGTGTCGACGTAGTTTCGACCGATCTCGGGGAACGTCTCCCGCTCGAACTCCTTACAGAACGGGCACAGGTAGTCCGTCCAGTAGTAGATATCGACCGGGGCGTCGCGTTCGCCCGCGATCGGGCGGCCAGCGAGTTCGACGCCGAAGCCGCTCGTCTCGTCGCTGGTGTGGGATGTCGCCGGAACGTAGCCCCCGTCGCTCGATCCGGATCGCGACGCGATGTACGCGACGGTACCGCCGAACGCGAGCGTCCCGCCACCGGCGAGAAGTGCTCGTCGACGCGTGATCTTGCCCTCGTCACCCATCTTTGTCCAATTCCACTTCCTATCGTTTGATAGAACTTGTGGTCGGACGGGATCCCCGTCCGTTCGCAAGAGGTGGTTACGACGCCTCGGTTTCGATCGCCTCGATCAGCGGGTACGGATCGTGCGATCCGTCGTTCCGCAACGCGACGACGACGATGCCTGCTGTCTCCGTAATTGGCACTGCGACGAGGGAGTCATAGAACCGTTCACACACCAACGGTGTTGACCTCACCTATCGTTAGATACAGGGGGCCTTCTTATCGGTATTCGGCCGTGGTTTCACTTGTGGCCTGGAGTGCCCGAGAGATTGCGCCAATGCTACCGAAGAGAACCAATCCTGTTCCAAGAGTCAAAATAATGAGTGGGGATAGGAGTTCGGCGACAACCCAAGAGGCGTCGGTGAAAGCAGAAGCGAGTTCTAAGACACTCCAACTGAGGAGTACGAGCCCAATGGTGATCGGGAGAGTATAGGGCAGGGTTCGAACTGCTACACGGTATGATGGTAATGACGTTTCGGAGGGCACGGTTCGGACAATTTCTTCAGGGAGAGTAATACTTCTGTTTTCTCACCGACAGATGCGCGGACCTACCTAATGGCTGGTTCGGGCATACAACTGTTGAAAATAAATGCCTTGATAAGAGTTCTATGATACCCCCACTGCGACGGTAACCAGCGTATCGTACACGCGAACGGTAACCGTGCAGCGGCTGACCAGAGTGTTCCTCCTACGCCGGGGCGCCGATCCCATCTAGCTAAATGTTCTTCATAACCGTCCGGATGTCCGAATCGGTGTACTGCGACGACGCCACTTCGTCCCGATATGTGACGACGTGCTCCCCGTCCTCGTAGGAGGCGATACCGACCACCGTCTCGGCGATGTCGTCGTTCAGTATCGATTTGAGTCACTGCGCGAGGACAGTCATCGACCGGTCGTCCGACGGGTGCCGTTCCGCGTCAGAGGACTCCTTGATCATAGTCGCCTTCGAATCAAGCGTGCTTCTCGATCACGGAGCGGATCTGGGCTTCCTCTTGCATCCCGACGAGTCGCTCGACCGGCTGTCCATCGGCGAACAGGAGCAGCGTCGGGACGCCACGGACGTTGTATTCGGCGGCGAGCTGCTGGTTCGCGTCGATGTCGACTTTCGCGACGGTCGCGTCGGTCTCGGCGGCGATCGTTTCGACGACCGGTTCGAGCATCTGGCACGGCCCACACCAGTCTGCGTAAAAGTCGACCAGGACGATGCCGTGTTCGTCGACGGTTTCGGTCAGCTCGGCTTTTCCGTTGACCGGGACCGGCTCGGTTGGACTCCGGTCGACTGCTCCGACGTCGTCTCCTTTCTCGGCTCGGTTCCGGAGTTCCTCCATCTTTTGTTGCCGGATCTCCTCGATGTCCTCGGTCATCGATCCACCGTACGGATCACTCGGACTTAGGTGTTTTGCATAAATCCCACAATATTGCAGTGCGTCGGGCGAACGCCACGAGACTCAGAAGCACGACTGCGACGATCGATGCTCCTCGTTCTCCGCTTCCCGACCGTAGGTGTTTTTGAACTCCTGAATGAGCTGACCGGCGTTCGCGTACCAGTCGTTGAGCAGCCGCTGCATCTCGTCGGCGAGCTCGTCATTCTCGCGGGCGCGGTACACGTGATAGTAACCGCCCGTCTCGTAGTTCACCTGGTTCTGGACGACGACGTCGGCTTCCAGCAGTCGCGAGATCGACCGGTAGGCTGTCGACCGTTCGCAGCCGAGCTGCTCTGTGACCTCGTCGACGGTCAGTTCCCGGTCGGCCTCGTCGAGCAGGAGGAAGACGCTCACGTCGCGGTCGTTCAACCCGTAGAAGTATACGAGTAAGTCGATGCACTGCAGTTCCCGTTGCAGGCGCTCGCTCACCGAATCAACCATCCTTGTGGCAAGTAGGGCCCGAGCAGAAATAAATGTGTTCACGAACACCACAATACTGCACAATAAGGATTGCTGGCAGCGGTGCCTGGATTCCGAGCGATCGTCACCACCCCTTTGATGCCGTGCGCCGTGCGAAGCCGACCGGTAGGATCCCTCTTGTGGTCCACGACGGCACGGTGGCGAAAGAGTTTTTCTTGGTCAACACAATATTCTACACGAATGACGCTCCCAATCGATCCGGCGCAGATCGACCCCGACGAGATCGGAACGCAGCAGACGACCCTGGAGATGGACCACGAGGAGGCCATCGAGCACGTGCGCGAAGCGTTCACCGACGCCGGGTTCGGCGTCGCCACGGAGTTTTCGGCGTCCGAGATGCTCAACGAGAAGGTCGACGCGAACCGAGACCCCTACTACGTGCTGGGCGCGTGCAACCCGTCGGTGGCCGACCGCGCGCTCGACGCGACCGACAAGCGGATGGGCGGACTGTTCCCCTGCAACGTCGTCGTCTGGGAGGAGGAACCGGGCACGCAGCGCGTCTATCACGTCTCGATCATGCGCATCGCGCGGCTCGTCGGCATGGCGCCGGACGACGACGAGATGAGCGACATCATCGCCGAGACGGGCGAACTGGTCGACGAAGCCTTCGAGAATCTCTAACGATGGGGTACCACACGTTCGACGCGTCCCGAGCCGAGAAGCTCGAGCAACCCGAGCGCCGATACCGGTTCCTCTCGGCCGAAGAGTTGCTGTGGGCGGTCGCTCCGAGCGACGACGACACTCTCGCCGATCTCGGCAGCGGGACCGGCTTCTACACCGATGACGTCGCTCCGCACGCGGGACGCGTCTACGCCGTCGACATCCAGGAAGAGATGCACGAACACTACCGTGAGAAGGGCGTTCCGGACAACGTCGAACTGGTGACCTCCGACCTGGGCGATCTCCCGTTCGACGACGCCGCGCTCGACGCCGCGTTCTCGACGATGACCTACCACGAGTTCGCGAGCGACGAGTCGCTGGCCGAGATCCGCCGCGTGCTCGGAACGGGCGGGCGACTCGCGATCGTCGACTGGGCGGCCAGCGGGTCCGGCGAGGACGGCCCGCCGATCGACGAGCGATTCGGTGCCGCCGAGGCGACCGCGGCACTGGAGTCAAGCGGGTTCCGCGTCGAACACGAGGCAGTTCGGCCGGAGACGTTCCTCCTGATCGCCGTCGCGGAGTAGATTCTCGGGCCCGCTTTTGCCAGTATCCCGAACGACCGAGAAGGATGCTGCGGTGGTCGAGTGCGCTCGTATCCGTGACGGCCCGGGGTTGGAATGGTGTCGACTGCTCTCAGGGACAATTGGCGACGTCGAACGGAAAGGAGTGCTCCGTCAGGGATTCGAACCCCGGTCCTTGCCGTGAGAGGGGAATATTAATTTATCTTATATTACGTCCCCGTAGATCGCCTCATCATCCGTGTCGGATCACGAGATGATGAGCCGTCCGGTGGTTTCTCCCTCGAGGACCTCAACCGCTATGTAAGACTCACCGGGCCACATAATTAGAGACCCGTGACGATTGGCCCAATGACAACGATGATTTAGCGGGTCCATAGTGTCGGAAGTAGACCAATTGCTGGGGTGCGATGGGCATTGAAACTATTTGAGCAGACGAGTCCGTACTTGCTCCTACCAAACTATCGTCGACCAGGAACATCGTGATCACGCAGCCCTCCGCCTTTGGAGGTAGTCCACAGGACACCTACCGACAATTGGTCATAGACCAGATATCAAATAATTCCGACGAAAAGTCGCGTCCGGAATCAGCCCGCACGGAACTCTTGGTACTCGCTCTCGCAGGGCGGGCCACCAGTGCCAAGCAGTCGTCTCTCGTTCAGGTCCATTACGTAGCTCCCGTTCGTCCTGAGACGATCAAGCTCGGGGTCGTCCTCGTTAGGGTGCCGACAGATGCTGTTCGGCCGCCCGAAATGGTCCTGAAGTGCCTCGGTGAGGACATCCTCGTCGATCTCGCCACGGTGTTTCGAGAGCAGTCGTTTCAGGCGCGGCGCCCGGCACAGCGTGTCTGGGATCAGCTTCTCGAACTCGCTGTTCATCGAGCTGCGATCCTCGACGTGGTTCGCGTGGGTCATGAGGTGATCCTCCGGATAGAGGTAGTTTGCTGCCTCGGGGGCAATCTCGAGATTGACCATCTCGCCCTCTGCGTGGCCGACGATGACGTTCCCCGAGCACGCCCGATCTTTCGTGATCAGCGGCGCGATCGCCTGGTCCATCCGCTCGGCGTCGAGAACTTCTCTGAAGCGGACGTGGTACGGCTTCCGGAAGGGATTTTCGCCGTCCTTGGCGGTGACTAGCCCGTTGAGCGTCATCCCCAGGCCGTGCTCATTGACGCCGATTTTCCCGCCCACGATGCCGGCCTCGGTCATCGCGACCATGTCTGGCTCGTCATCGCGTTTGATGTCCATCACGAATGTCTCTAAGCCCGGCATCCAGTCCCAGTTCTGGCCGATGTACGTGTGGCCATCGGCCGTGATCTCGGGCTGAACGCCGAATGCAGTACAGGCGTCGGCCTCGTCCTCGTCGACCTCGTCGGCCGCCTGCTTGAACGCGCTGTACATCACCTCGTAGCGCGCGTTGAGGACGGTGACGTCCTTGAGATCTACGTCGGCACCCTCGGCGATGCCGCGCATCTCTTCCATGTATGCCTCGTTCTCGTCTTCGATAAGCGGAATAAACTCCTCGGCCTGTTCGTAGACCGTCTCCTCGTCGGTCCCTTTGTACTCGAACACGTCGAGATAGAGCTCAACGTTGCTCGCGATCTCATCGGCGAACTCCTCTCCGTGGGTGACACCTCGCTCGTGCGGTGTCCCGGTCAATTCTACCGATCGAAGCCGTGTCTGTAACTGGCTCATGGGTCCCCCAAGTGAGATTAGTCAACGTCGCACACAATAAAGGGGGTTATAAAATAGAATTCATAAATGATGAGTGAACCCCCTTCCGTATTTATACTAATTCGTTATACTTTCACACGGTTCGCCATGACAAAGGCAACCGTTGCACTCGGATTCGACTTCGACGCGGTATCGATATGGCTCCACAGCTTCGGGTTCACCGAGAGTCCGACCAAACATTCGCGGGGGGTATACGGGGCTGAAGTCGGGACACCACGGATGCTCGACCTCCTCGACCGACTGGAGGTGCCAGCTACCTGGTTCGTTCCCGGCCACACCGTCGACAGCTTTCCGGAGGCCTGCGGGGAGATCTACGACCGGGGGTACCCGATCCAACACCACGGCTGGAAACATACGAACCCGGCAAACTTCGAGACGCGGGAAGACGAGAAAGCCGACGTCGAGCGCGCGATCGAGTCCATTCGTGATCTGACCGGCGAGAAACCGGAGGGGTACCGTTCTCCGTACTGGGACTACTCGAAGAATACGCTGGGGATCATCCAGGAACTCGGGTTCGAGTGGGACTCCAGTCTGATGGGTCATGACTTCGAGCCGTACTTCGTGAAGGAAGGCTGGAGCGCCGACCCGGACGAACCATACGATCCTGGAGAGGAGACCGACGTGCTGGAGATCCCAGTCTCGTGGCTCCGCGACGACTGGCCTCCATTCCAGTTCATCCTCGGAGCAGACTCGCAGGGGGGCGCCCCAGACGAGAAACAGGTGTTCGATATGTGGGAGGAGCAGTTCGACTGGATGTACGACAACGTCGACAACGGGGTGTTTGCATTAACGATGCATCCGCAGGTAATTGGACAACCGCCGCGGCCGCTATACCTCGAAGAACTGATCCGGCACATGCAGTCCAAGTCCGGCGTCGAGTTCAAGACATTCGGCGAAATTGCCAACGAACGATCATAATCCGGTCACATCCACGTTCTTTTCCATAGGCGGTCATATGCCACTGAGCGCGCAGCAGAATCATATTCTCTAGTCGACTCACATTCGATACGCGAAGCGCCGTCACGCTACGACCGAGCAGTCCACGCCTCTCGGTTCACTAGCAATACGAAGCCGAACGTCGCTAATCGTAGAATGCACGACGAATGTTCTCGATCAAGGTCGCGACGATGGTGATCGACTTTAACGAGACTCAGGCAGATCACGTCCGGGGATCTGTGTGATGGCACAGTGTCCGGCTCTGTCTGGGTAACTACCCTCCCTATGCGAGCACTCGGCGGATTCCCGCTGATCTACCCTTGGGTGGTATAGACCCACCTCCGAAAAATGCCATCGAGCTGTTGGAATTTCGATATTTGCACCCTCCGAGTAGAAGGTTCACGGCAGGGTTGGCCACACAAAAATCGGTAGCATCGGCGTACAGGCGACCTCAGCATGCGGTGCTACGAACTCGTCTTGAAGGAAACAATGACAGAGAAGGCGGCAGAGAACGGGAAATCGACTCACAGATATCTGTAGCGCTCAGATCAACGGAACGTCTTCATTCCGTCGTCTGTCCTGTTGCTGCGAAATACACGATCTTTTTATTCGAACGTGTGGGAGACCCACACGCGGCATGGCCAAGCACCCAGCCGATCCAACTGACGTTGACGAGGCCGTTGCCGACGAGCAGTTCGACGAGAGTGGGGGTATCGCGTGGCTCCGATTAGTCACGGCCATCGTCATGGCCACGGTGATCGCCCTGTTCGGGGCGTGGGCGACCCTGAACCTCGGCATCGCTGGGCCAGTGGCGGCTGTGCTGTTCTTCGTGAGTGCGTACTGGCTGTACAAGAAGCCCATCCCGAGCGCGGTCGTGGGCAGTGGTCTCTACGTGACTGCGCTGCTCATGCTGCTCACACCGGTAGGGTTCTACGTGCCAACGATTCTCTCCGGGAATGCCGACAGTGCCGAGGCAGCGGGTGCGTTCATTGGCGGTATTCTGGGGCTGTTCATCTGGGGACTGGTGTTCGCAGTTGGTGCGGTCGTCGTTGCGGCAGTGGGTTACTTCGCCAAAAAACGGGCTAGACGAAAGCTCAGCGACAGTGAGCCGACCGCCGAAGCGGTGTGACCCACGTCCATTTTTTACTGCCCGCAGTAGTCCGCCGGCCGAGTGGCAGGGCCCGTACCGTCCATACCTCCCAGACCTCGGGGATATGGTACTCTTCCTCACGCCGTCCCTGTGCAAGCATCAACGACATGCCGTCGTCGGCCTCGTTCCGAATGAGGGGCGTTCATGATAGGACTGTGTACCGCTCTCGTGGGTGCTCATGCCATCTCGATACCTTTGGACGGCTTGATAGTACTGCTGGCGATGAGCGGGCTGTCAGACCATCCGCTGGCGGTCGGGGTGCGTCTCACAGATCTTGGGCTCAACACGACTGGTGGAAACGTGACCGGCGGCGACGACCCCGCCGACGGGAACGACACGATGGCCGGCGGAGAGGAGCCAGTCGGGCCGGACAATGGACGACGGAACTGATAGCGACGGGATCGAAGACGGCGGTGGGTTGATGCGTATTTAGACCGCTGGTGCGTTGTGGCTGTATCAGTTTAATCTCCGTCTCCTGCCATTTGGATCTGGTGCGGCCCCGCGTCAAGTAGCACCTCGTGGTCGGTCGGTTCCGGCGCGTCACCCGGCAGCCGTGGCACGTACATCTCGAACCGCCAGTCAGTGCCCGCAGCGAGCTCGCTCTCCCACGCCGTGCCCCCGCCAAGGACAGTTCCATCCTCGGCATATAGCTTCGCCAGTGCCGTGACCTCTTCAACGCTGGTCTCACGGTCAATCGTCACCCTTCCTCTGATCTGATCGTCCTCGGCGACATACTGGCTTTCGGCAACTGCCAGCCCACTGGGTGCAACTGGTGCACCAGTTACGAACTCACCGCTGACCTGTACATCTTCGATGCTCTCCGCATCTGGCCCGAGTGCCACAACATATGCCTGCCATGTCTCCCCTGCAGCAAGTGAGGGAAGGCGGGCCGTGTCCTCGTCGAGGAAGTTGCCTCCCTGATCCAACCAGCCTGCAGTGACGGCAACCTCGCCACTTCTGGCCGTCCCGGCGTTCTCGACAATGATCTCGGCGTATGCGTCCGTGGTGAACCCGCTGTCATCGACCAGTAACTCGGCACCGGTGAACTGGATGTCCGGCTCGCAAGTAAGTTCGTTTTGCGGGCCGCTCTGGTTGGTCGAGTTGTTCTGTGCTGAGGTTTCGTTCTGTTGCCCGCCCCGAGCGGTACAGCCGCTCGCGAGTGCCGCGCCCACCATGGCGAGCATACGCCGTCGAGGTGTGGTTGGGAGCTGACCCATGTGATGGTCTGCCACAGACCCGGCCTAAAAACACGTCCATGACGATCTCGTGAGAGCAACATAACATCGTGTGAGAAGTTCTTCCGCGTGCCGACGGCTCGTCGAGCGCCACGGGGGCGACATCTGGGTCAAGTCCGAGCCCGGCAACGGATCGACCTTCTCGTTCACGCTCCCGGCGACAGATGCTACCAGCGAGTGAATCGCCTCGATTGAGGACGAACGTGGGCTCATACCCGGACTGTGCACGGTTCGTGGTCTCTGGTTCGGAGAACGTGATCGATGGGGCCCACTCCTCGCCAGCTTTTTCGGAGGACTGCCACTTAAACAACCGCTTGAGCGCCTTGAGACAGGCCGATCGGTGGACGTTACTGACCTCCCGAACGGCCAGTTCACGGAGATAGGTGTCCGCGTCGTCGTGGGTAATCCGCGTCGTGTAGCCACGCCGGTCCCATACCCACCGATAGAACTGGTCCAGTCGGTACGCTGTGTTCGTAACGACGGCGTCGCTGTACCCCTCGCCGCGGTCAGGTGTCTTACCGAGGGCAGCCAACCACTCTAGCATCGCCACCCTGTGACGACGATAGTCGACAGTCTGGCGCTTCGAGAGCCGTTCCTCGGTCGGTTCGGTGATGATGGGGATGTCGTCGGAGAGTGTCATGGGATCACCCTCTCCTGTCGTTGGCCCGAGCTATTCGGTGAATGCGGTACGGCGTCGGGGTCCAGGTTCGGTGAATCGTGTTTGGCGCGAGCATTGGAGTTACCTCTGGTTAGCTCGCGGTCGAAATCACGTGAGGGAGAAGCGGTGGGAGTGCTCCGTCAGGGATTCGAACCCTGGTCCTTGCCGTGAGAGGGCAAGATGATTGGCCGGACTACACCAACGGAGCTTACCTGTACCCTGTGAGGTACGCATCCAATCGTAACGACGAGATACGTTTAACAGTTGCGTTTCGCACCGTCATTGAGGCCGGCTATCGTACACCAGAACCCGATGGCGTCGGGAAGATCGGCGCCTCGAAAGCGCGGATTCTGTCCCGGAAAATCGGTTTTAGGCTTTATTACGGGAGAGTAACCAGAATAGATCATGCAGCGACGACAGATCGACGCGCTTCGGAGCTACGTTCCCGGGTCGGCCCGCGAGTTCCTCGCCGCGCCGATCCGAGGACAGACGTACAGGAACCTCGCCTACCTCGCGTTTGCGTTCCCGCTGGGGATGACGTACTTTCTCGGGCTCGTGATCGGCGTGTCGTTCGGGCTCGGGCTACTGATCACGTGGGTCGGGCTGCCGATACTACTCAGGACGCTCGCCGCGGCGACGAAAGCGGCAAGCTTCGAGGCAGCGCTGGCGGGCCGATTGGTCGGCACGGACGCCGCCGTGCCGCCGTCCGTCAGGGAGTTCTCTGCAGTGGATCGCATCGCATTTCCCGGAGACGGGTTCTTGACCTCGATCGCCGAGCTGCTGGCCTCGCCGGTGATCTGGACGAGCGTCGCGCTGGTGCTCTCGAAGTTCGCGTTCGGCATCGTCTCGTTGACGGTGCTCGTCACGGCCCTTTCGGTCTCGGTCGCCCTGCTCGGTGCGCCGCTGCTTTACGACGCGCCGTCGGTGACGGTCGGTCTGGTCGGGCCCTCTTCCTCGGAAAGTTACAGCACCGGGCCGCTGGTCGTCGACACGCTCCCAGAGGCGCTCGCCGTCGCCGGGATCGGCGTCGTCGTCGCGATCGTCGCGCTGAACGCGCTGAACGCGTTCGCGAAACTGCAGGCCGCGTACACGGTCTCGATCCTGCGTTTCGGTGCCGGACGCTCCGGCGACGATCGATCCGACGCGTCGGCGCAAACGTAAGGCCCAACCTTTTGCCGATTGCCACCCATCGTACGGTATGCAAACTCGACCGTTGGGAGAGACTGGCCACGATAGCACCGTCGCGACGTTCGGCGCCATCGCGCTCAACTGGCTCGAACAGGAGGGCGCGAACCAAATGGTCGAACTCGTGCTAGATCACGGCATCAACCACTTCGACGTGGCGCCGGAGTACGGCGACGCCGAACTGAAGCTCGGCCCGAAGCTCCGCCAGCACCGCGAGGAGATCTTCCTCGGGTGCAAGACCCAGAAGCGAGATTACGAGGGAGCGGCCCGCAAGCTCGACCGATCACTGAACCGCCTCGGGACCGATCACATCGAGCTGTACCAGATCCACGGGCTGGAGTACGAACACGAACTCGACGAGATAACGGGCGAGGACGGCGCGCTCGAAGCGATCCGCGACGCCCGCAGTGAAGGCAAAGTCGACCACCTCGGGCTGACGAGCCACGGCGACCCGCAGCTGATCCTGGAGGCGATCGAGCGCATCGACGATCTCGACTCGCTGATGTTCCCGATGAACCCCGTCGTCGCCGGCAAGGACGGCGACGAGTACGACTACGAGGCCGTCCTCGAACGCGCCGAAGCGGAAGGCATCGGCACGCTCGGGATCAAGGCGTTCGCCGGCGGAACGTGGCCGCCGACCGACGAACTGCCCGAGGAAGACCGGCCGTACGCGAACTGGTACCGGCCGGTCGACGATCCCGAGACGATCCGCGAGCGCTTCGATTTCGCCGCCGCGCAGGGCCTGACGAGCGTCTTGACGCCGGGCGACCCGAAGCTCGTCGCGATGGTCCTCGACGCCGCCCGGCGGTACGACGGGATGGACGAGGCCGCCCAGCGCTCGCTGATCGAGCGGGCACGCCACGACGACAGCCCGGTTCCCGAACAGCTCCACCACTGACGGCGCGAGGAGACGGGACAATCATGGACGTTCCGAGTACGGTCGCGACGGCGCTCGAAGATCGGCCAGTCGAGCGTGCGACCTGCCTAGAGGCCGGCGCCGGCGTCGGTAACGCGACCGCGGGGCTGCTCGCAGCGGGTGCCGAGCGCGTCTACGCGGTGACGAACGACGCCGAGCACGCGCGGACTGTTCGCGAGCGCGTGGCGTGCGACGAGCCGAACCGAAGCGTCGCGCTCGAAGCCGATCTCAGGGAGCTCCCGCTGGCCGACGACGCCGTCGACGTCGTCACGGCCCACGGGCTGTTCAACGTGGTTCCGCCGGCGTCGCTCGATGCCGTCGCGACCGAGGTGACGCGCGTCGCGGCGCCGGGCTGTCACCTCGTCGTCGACGACTACGAGCCGTTACCGGCCGACGCCGGCGTGCGGTCGCTGTTCGCCCTCGAGAATGCGGCCTCGCAGCTCGCCGACGGGCGGCCGGCGCTGACGTTCTACCCGGCGGCGACGCTGCGACGCTTGTTCGAGGGGTACGGCTGGACGTTCGAGCGCGAGCGGACGCTACTCAATCCAGTACCGTGGACGCCAAGTCACGTCGACGCTCACGCCGAGGAGGTTCGATCCCGGGCTGAAAAACTTCCCGAACGCCAGCGCGAGCGGTTCGTCCGCGAGGCCGAACGCCTCGTCGACGAGATCGGCGAGGAGCGGATCGGCCAGATGTACAGCGTCGCGATGCGATTGCCCGATTGATCGAGCACCGTCGGCGTCGTTCGGTCGCCTGTCGAGCCCGGGCGCGGCGGACGCCGCTCCGCGTCGTCAGATCGCGTTCGGAACTCCTATCGGTCCGCGATCACGGCGCCGGCGTAGCCGCCGACCGCGCTCAGGACCACCGTGAGCACCACCGAGGCCACCAGCGTGATGACGATCAGGAGTCCGATGGTGCCGGCGTTCACCGCGAACGCCCCACCCGCGAGGAAGGCGAGCACGAGCGCGTACGGCGCCGCGAGCGCGGCCCCTGCGAGGGCCCCGATCCGGAGTCCGTTCCCGCGCCGCCGGACGTAGCCGGCGACGCCGCCGCCGACCACCGGCGAGAACGGGACGAAGGAGGCGACCGCCGAGACGACCGCCCCGACGACGGCGAGGACGTACCGGTCGTCGATCACCAGACCGGTTCCCTCGCGGCGCCCTCGGAGCCGGCGGGAGTACACGAGAAATCCGATCCCGACGACGACCAGTGCGGCGCCCGTGACCGCGAGGCCGATCCCGCCCCAGACCATGAAGCTGTGGATCGCGTCGACCAGCTCCGCCTCGGTCATGATCGTCGACGTGACTTCCAGATCCGCGACGATTTCCTCGGCCGTCGCGGTGTCGGCGGTCCCGTAGACGGCGATGCCGGCCGCCGCCGTTCCCAGGCCGGCGATGGCGATCAGCAGCGAGACGATCGCATCGAAGATCGCGTTCAGCGTTCCCGATCCCTCGACGCGCGGCGAGTCCTGGCGTTCGGTCGATGTCGTGGGCTCCATACGCCTACGTTAGCCGCCGACCGTCATAAAGCGGCGATCGCAGTTTCAGGGCCTGAAATCGCGGATGCCTGCGATGGTCACCGACCTGCAACATGCGGCGACACGACCTGCAACACGGTGGCGACAGTCACGTGCAGCGAGGTGCGTCGACAACAGTCCGGCAACCAGGCGTCGACAACAGGTCCCCGAATAACCATAATAATTATTAGTCAGATAGCTCGACGCTCTAGCATGTCCGAGCACTTCGGCATCCTCGCGCTGGCGCCACCGATCCTGGCGATCGTACTCGCGATGACGACCAGGCAAGTGCTGGTGTCGCTGTTCGCGGGGGTCTGGATCGGCGCACTGCTCGTCGCGAACTGGAACCCGATCGCCGCCACGGCGCTGACGATGGACTGGCTGGTCGCGGTCGTCCGGTCGCCGTTCGACACGAAGTTCATCATCCTGATCCTGTTCATGGGCGCGGGCGCGGCGTTCATCTACCGCTCCGGCGGGATCCTCGCGCTCGAGCGATGGATCGGCGATCGCGTCGACACCGCCCGCGAGTCACAGATTCTCACGTGGCTGATCGGCGTGTTCATCTTTTTCGACTCCTACACGAGCACGGTCGTCACGGGCAACGCGACGCGAGAACTCTCTCAGGAGAACCGCTCGTCCCGCGAGATGCACGCCTACGTGCTGGACTCGACGACTTCGCCGGTGACGACGTTCGGACCTGTGTCGAACTGGATCGGATTTCAGGTGTCGATGATCATCGCCGGGTTCGAGGCGGCGACGTTCACCGCCGACGAACTCGGCGTGACCGCGTTCGGCCTGTTTCTGCAGTCGATCCCGTGGAACCTCTACTGCTTCATGGCCTTCTTCATGGTCGGGTTCATCGCGATCACCCAGCGCTTTTTCGGCCCGATGCTCGACGCCGAGTGGCGGGCGCGCTCAACCGGGGAGACGATCCGGGAGGACGCCACGCCGCTGTCGGACGTCTCGGCCGACGTCGGCGAGCCCAGCGAGAAGAATCCGACGCTCGTGAACTTCTTCGTCCCGATCATCGTGTTGCTGGTGGTCGGGCTCGTCTCGATGTGGTATCTCGGCGGCGGCCACCAGCCCGGCGTCGACGTCGCCGAGGCGTTCCAGGAGACCGACGTCGCGCTCGGACTGCTGTACGGCGCCTTCGCGTTCATGGTCACCGGGTTCGTCGGCTCGCTGGCCTACCGGACGATGGATCTGGAGGAGGCCAGCGAGACGATCATCGACGGGTTCAACACGATGATGATCGCGCTGGCGATCATCGTGCTCGCATGGGGAATCGGCTACGCCGCCGAGCAGGTCGGCACCGCACAGTACATCGTCGACGTGCTGGTCGGCAGCGGCGTCCCCGGCGGGTTCCTGCCCCTGCTGATCTTCATCGCCGCGATGTTCGTCGCGTTCACGACCGGCACGTCCTGGGGCACGATGGCGATCCTGACGCCGCTGGCGATCCCGCTGGGCTTCGAGCTGGTCGGCCCCTCGGTGCTCCCGGTGCTGATCGGCGTGCTGTTCGGCGGCGCGATCTGGGGCGACCACAGCTCGCCGATCAGCGACACCACCGTCATGTCCTCGATCTTCGCGGGCTCGGACCACATCGACCACGTGAACACGCAGGTGCCGTTCGCCGCGACCGCCGCCGGAACCACGATGATCGTCCTGATCCTGTACGGGTTCGGCCTCCGGAGCCCGCTGGTCGCGCTGCCACTCGCGTTCGTCCTGACCGCCGCGGCGGTGCTGGCGCTCAACAAGATCGACGCGCGGCGCAAAGGGCTCCCCGAGGTGATGCCGACCGCCGAGGCCATCGAATCCGGCGAGGTCGACGTCGATCGCGTCGAGGGGGGCACGACCGACGCGAGCAACGGCAGCTACGACCTCTTCGAGACGGTTCCGATGGTCGCGGTCGGGATCGTCGTTGCCTACGTGGCGCTCGTGTTCGTGTTCGCGGCGCTCGGGGGGTAACGACGAGGCGCCGCTCCGATCCCCGCTCGCGGTCACGGTCCGCCGCGATCGCCCCCGACAGCCGGGGTGAAAAATTACTTCATTGATAGATACATTTATCACTATAATTCCTCCCATCCATACGTGATGTTTGATGGAAACAACGAGCAACAAAGTGTAAGGATCGGCCGGCGCGGGTTCGTCGGCGGCATGGCGTCGCTGTTCGCCGCCGCATCGTACTCGGCGTCCGTGCCCGAGGATGTCGCTGCGGAGGTTTCGGGGGGAGACGACGCGCCCGTTCAGACTGTGCGGTCGCCGGACGGACGCGTCGAGGTGACGGTCGACGTCACCGACGGGATACCGCGGTACGATCTCGAGTACGGCGGGACGACGATCGTCGAGGAGTCGGCGATCGGGTTCGAGTTCCAGAACCAGCCGACGTTCCGCGAGGGCGTCTCGGTCACGGGGACCGAACGGTCGTCCGTCGACGAGACGTGGGAGCCCGTCTGGGACCGGTACGACGAGATCCGCGAGCACTACACCGAGCTCCGAATCGGCCTCGAGGAGATCGGGGATATGAACGATCGTTCGGGAACCCTGGAGATCCGGGCGTTCGACGACGGGATCGGGTTCCGGTTCGTCTTCGGCGAGGAGTTCGGCGACTTCGCGATCACGTCCGAGCGCACCGAGTACAACTTCGCCGGCGACTACACGTCGTGGTGGATCCAGAACGACTGGAACAGCTTCGAGTACGAGTACGAGGAGACCCAGCTGTCGGAGATCGCGTCGGCGCTGGAGAACCAGACGGTAGCCGCCGCGGGTGGTGACGGCGTCCACACGCCGATGACGCTCGAAACCGACGACGGCATCTACCTCGGCGTCCACGAGGCGAACCTCGACGACTACGCCTCGCTGGGGATCGCGCCCCGGGGCGAGGGAACGACGCAGATGGAGTCGACGCTGGCGCCGCTGCCCGACGGGACGAAAGTCTCGGCGTCGGCGCCACACGTCACGCCGTGGCGAACGTTCCAGGTCGGGACGCGTCCGGGCGAGCTGATCGAATCCAGCCTGAACCTGAATCTCAACGAGGACTACGATTCGGACGTGTTCACGAAGGGGGTCGACTGGATCGACCCCCAGAAGTTCATCGGCATCTGGTGGCTGATGATCACCGGTCGCGCCGACTGGGAGTACCAGGGACCGAACGCGGGGAACCACGCCGCCCAGACCAAGCGAGCCAAGCAGTACATGGACTTCGCCAGCGAGCACTCCATCCCCGGCGTGCTGATGGAGGGTTGGAACGAAGGCTGGACGGGCTATCCCGACACCGGCAATCTGTTCGACTACACGCAGTCGTATCCGGACTTCGACCTCGACGAGGTGACCGACTACGGAGAGAGCCTCGACCCGCCGACCCAGATGACGATGCACAACGAGACGGCGGGCGACTTCCTGAACTACGAGTCACAGATCGACGGCGCGTACGAGCTGTACGAGGATCTGGGGATCCGCACGATCAAGACCGGCTACGTCGCGGACAGCGGCAACATGGCCGGCGAGGGCTACAACCACCACAACCAGGTGCTGGTCAACCACCACACGCTCGTAGCCGAGACGGGGGCGGAACACCGCCAGATGATCGACGCGCACGAACCGATTCACCCGACCGGACGGCGACGAACGTACCCGAACTTCATGACCCGCGAGGGTGTCAAGGGACAGGAGTACGACTCCTTCGGATTCGTCAGCCCCGAGCACCACGTCACGTTCCCGTTCACCCGGATGCTCGGCGGGCCCGTCGAGTTCACGCCGGGCATCTTCGACATGGACTCGGGATCGGGCGGCATCGAGACGACGCGGGCGAAACAGCTCGCGATGTACCCGACCTACTTCAGCGGCCTCCAGATGGCCGCCGATCTCCCGAGCTCCTACCTCGCCGAACAGCCCTCGACGCTCGGCGTCGGCGACGTCGCGCAGGCCGAGTGGGCCGAACTGGACGGCTTTTTCACCGCCGCTCGGTGGGGCAACGCTCAGGGCGAGAAGTACGTCCCGGTCGACCCGAACACCGTGTCCGTCGACTCGGCCGCGACGTGGACCGTCGAGGACGTCGAGTCCGCCGGCGAGTACGACCTCCACCTCCGGTACGCCAGCGACGCGGAGAACAACGCCGTCCCGGCCGACCAGCCCCGGACGGCGACGGTCGCTGTCAACGGCTCGGAGAGCGAGCAGGTTACCGTCCCGCCGACCGAATACTGGGACTTCTGGGACTCCATCTCGACGACCGTCTCGCTCGACGCCGGCGACAACGAGATCTCGATCGTGTTGACCGACCAGGACTCGGGCGGGTTCAACCTCGACTCGATCGCCGTGACCGCAGTCGGCGAGTCCATGCCCGATCCGGACACGCCGCCGATCCGCGGAGCGACCGTCCCCGAGTTCGAGTTCATCGAGGACGTCCCCGCGGCGTGGGACGACACCCGCGTGGTTGACTCGGCGGTCGGCGACTACACGGTCTTCGCCCGCAAGAGCGGCGAGGACTGGTACGTCGGCGCGATGACCGACGAGAACGGCCGTGCGCTCGACGTTCCCCTCGACTTCCTCGACGAGGCGCCCGGAGAGCGGAAGGGCCACGAGAAGGCGAAGGGCAACGGTCACGGGAACAACGGCAAGAAGACGGGCAACGGCCGGAAGAAAGGAAAAGGCAAGGGCCACACCAAAGGCAAGTACGTCGCCGAGATCTATTCAGACGGCATCGACGCCAACTACGACGAGAACCTCTCAGACGTGCGGATCGACGAGGCGGTCGTCGACGCCGACAGCGCGATCCTCGCGTCGATGATCCAGACCGGCGGGACCGCGATTCGCCTCCGGCCGGCCAGCCGGAAGGAGATCGAGAAGCTGCCAACCTACGAGCGACCCGAGCAGGAGTTCGGCGTCAGCATCGACGACGAGACGTTCGTCCAGTCGCCGTTCATCACCGCGACGGGCAAAAACGAGGGCGACTACATCGGCGGCACGACCGTCGAACTGCTCGTCGACGGCGAGGTCGTCGGCACTCGGAACGTTCGCCTACCGCCGAACAGCAAGAACGCGACCGACTCGATCGACTTCGACATCGACGACGCGGGAACCTACGAGGTGACGGTCCGACTGACCGACGGGACGGTGCTGGCATCCGATACCGTCGAAGTCAAACCGCCGGAGATCATCGCGAGGTTCAACGACGCGACCGGCGACGACTACGGGCCCGGCGAGTACACCTACCCGAACGCCGGCGCGTTCGAGGACGGCACCTTCGAGTTGCTCTCCTTTACCTTCGAGCGGACGCCCGACCGCTACCGGTTCACGTTCGAGGTCGAGAACCTGAACAACGGGTTCGCGAGCGGGCGCGGGTTCTCGCCGCACATGTTCGTGCTGTGGCTCCGTGATCCCTCCGCGAGCGGCGGCACGACTGCCACCCTGGGGGACCTCCAAGCGAACGCGACGTTCGAGGCGCCCTGGCAGTACCGCCTGGAGATCAGCGGGTTCACGAAGAGCGCCGTCGGCCCGAGCGGCGCACCCCTGACCGACGACGACGGCGACACCTACACCGTGGGCGAAATCGTCGACAGTTCGGCGGACACCGTCACGATGACCATCGATCCGGACGCCTTCGGCGACGTCGATCCGTCGACGCTGGAGGCCGTCCCGATGGTCCAGTCCGAGGACCGCGGCACGCTCCGGCCGGTCGCCGAGACCGCCCAGGACTACGTCTTCGGCGGTGCCGAGGCCGGTGCGGCCGACAACACGCCGAGGATCATGGACATGATCACGCCCGACGGCGTCAGCCAGTCCGACGCGCTGGCGTACTCCGCGGACGAGTTGGCGACGCTCCCCTACGTGTCGTTCGACTAGGGGCACTCGTCGACGAACGCGACCAGCCCGCGGGCGGCACGGAATCGGAACGAACGCCTATTTTCTTTCGGATCGACCTGCGCAGTGATGACGGGAACCCGCTTCGAGGTCGAACGACCGGACGGCGAGGAGCGCGGCATCCGAGTATCCTGCCCCGAGCACGGCGAATCGGAGGAGTTCCAGCCCGGCGAGCGCGGCGGCGCGTTCTACTGCTCGGGCTGTGCGATGGAGATCGAGGTGCAGTTACACCCGCCGGACTGGCGGGACCTGGGAGAACGGTGTTGACCGCGAATCACTCGCTTGGGCCGACGCCCGGCCGCGTTCCGGCGTCCCGGCCGGACGAGCGGACGCGACAGTTGACGGCCGAGACGACCCGGACGGCGAAGGCGACGTGCAGGATCGTTCCCAGCGTCGCCGCGGTCAGGTAACAGATCGACAGCGCACCGTTCCGTGCGAGGAAGCCGGCCGGATCGATCAGGAACGACAGCACCGTGAGCGGCCCCAGCACCAGCGAGACGACGACGGCCGCGAGCGCGTTCATATCACAGTCGAGAGCCGACGACCCAATAAAGATACGTCGAACGGACGTCAGACGCTCGACCGCCGACGGGGGCACTACGCTCCCCGACAGCTGACGCCGAGCGTCAGAACCAGCCCGCGAACGGCTCGTCGGCCGTCGAGCGCCGGACGTACTCCGCTTGCATCTCGGCGACCGACTCCGCGAACGCGAGACCGTCGTCCAGTCCCTCCCGAACGCGCGCCAGCTTCCACCGGCTCGGCGTCGTCCGATCCGCCCACCGCGCCTCGATCGGATCGAGGTACGTCTCGATCGTCTCCGGTTCGACGCCTTGCTCGCGGAGGCCGCGCCGGGCGAGCGAGAAGAGCTCGTCGTAGATCGCTTCCGAGTCCGACGTCCGGTCGCCGTCGGCCGTAACCCACGCGAGATCGGCGTCGAGACCGTCCTCGACGGCGGCGTAGAAGCTCCGCTCCGCGGCGTCCCGATCGAGCGTCGCGATCGGGTGGTCGGTCGCGACGAGCCCGCGGAGCAGGCCGGCGACCAGACAGAGCAGGCCGACGTTGTCGGCGACCGTCGGCTGGGTCGGCAGCGGGCGGTACTCGATGCGGATCGAGCGACGGTCGCCCTCGCCGACGGGCTGGCCGCCGGTGACCGCGCGCACCCACCGCCAGAACGTGCCGCGCTTGTGATCGAGCTCCCAGAAGCGGTCCTCGAACGTCTCGCGCGATCCGTCCGCGACCCACTCGCGGAGGAACGGCGCGCAGGTCGGATCCGCGACGAGCGCGTCGAGGACGTCAGTTGCCGAGGCCAGGTCGTCCGGGACGCGCACTTTCTCCCAGGCGTCGTCGATCGACTGCTCGAAGACGGGGACGCGAAGCTCGTGGTGCGTTTCGTCGAGCAGTCGGTGCGGATCGTCGGGATCGTAGAGATCGGTCGGGAGCAGCGGCGAGTTCGTCGCCAGCGCGAGCACCGGCCCGAGCGTCCGGATCGCCGCGGCGTGGTACTCTGGGAACGACGCCGCGTCGGGAACCTGAACGTGGGGCTGGATCGAGCTGGTCAGCGACTCGACCAGGATCGTCGGAAACTCCCGGTCGGCGCCCGGCACCGAGAGCGACACCGTCCCGCCGGCGCGTCGCAGGATGTGGTTGTCGATCGCGCAGTACCGCGGCGAGGGAGTCATGTTCTCGGCGACGGTGACGCCGGCGCGGTCCTCCACCGCCGAGAGATATTCGAGAGTACCCCCTTCGGGCGGCCCGGTCCACATCGCGTCGAGGACGAACTCCACCCCGGCCTCGGCGGCAGCCCGCCGCGAGGTCCGGACGTTTCGTTCGAGCTGGGCCGCCTGCGCGTCGATCCCGCGGTCGTCGAACGGCGCGGCCGCGGTGTTGAACTCGGCGTTGTGCAGCCCGAGTTCGCGGTCGCAGGGGCTCTCGAAGACCTCGTCGGGCACGCGCGCGAGCCGCCCGCGGTCGTCGACGGCGTAGGCCTCAAGTTCGAGCCCGAGGCCGAAGCCGGGGTTGTCGAGGCGACCCGCGCGCAGGTCGGCGGCGAGTCGGCCCGCCTGGTCGTCGACGCGCCGCTCGAACTCCGCCAGCGCGTCGCCGCGCAACGACCGCTCGACGAGTGCCGCGAACTCCGTCATTACCGGTGATTGGCCGTCATCAGGCATAGACCTGTGGTCGGGCGGCGCGCGGTTCGTCGCCGACGCCGGCCGATCGACGGGAGCGTCACGTACGATTTTCCGTCGCGACGCCCTATGCTCGGCCGTGCAGCTGATCGCACACAGGGGGTTCGGGCATCGGTATCCGCAGAACACCGTTCGAGCGTTCGAGAACGCCGCGGACGTGGCCGACGGCGTCGAGGTCGACGTTCGCCGGTCAGAATCGGGCGAGCTGGTCGCGAGCCACTACGGGCGGCTCCGATTGATCACGGACAGCGGCGGTCGCGTGGCGGATCACTCGGCCGACGAACTCGATTCGATGTCGGTCGAGGGGTCGGAGTGGGGGATCCCGCGACTCGAACGCGTGTTCGAAGTAGTGCCAGACGACGTGACGGTCGAACTCGATCTCAAGGAGCCGGGGCTGGCGAACGCGGCGCTCGACGTAGCGGCCGACGCCGGCAACGAGGTGGTCGTCACCTCGTTCTACTCTGACGCGATCTGGGAGACGAGAGCGGCCGATGCGAACGCGACGCTCGCGTACAACTTCGACGTGCGCCTCGATCGGCACCTGACGACGACGGACCTGATCGGCTGCGACCGCGCGAACGTCCACTGGTCGCTCTGCCTGGCGACCGACGTCGTCTCGCGGGCTCACGAGCGGGGGCTCGACATCTACGCGTGGCCCGTCGGAGCACGCCCCGTCGCGTGGGCGGTTCGACGCCGCGGCGTCGACGGCGTCGTCGCGACCAACCCCAGCGTCTGCGAGTGGCTCGAAAACCGAGCGTGAGTATGGCTCGTCGACGCCGCGGTGATCCCGGACGATCCCGCCGGGATCGGAGCGTCACCTGGGATACACTTTTCGTGATCCGCCCGCCTGAACCAGTATGGTCGACGACTGCGCGTTCTGTCGCATCGTCAGCGGGGAGGACGAGGCGCACGTCCTGTACGAGGACGAACGGACGGTCGCGTTCCTCGACGAGAATCCGGCCGTCGAGGGCCACGCGCTCGTGATCCCGAAAGCGCACCGCGAGGACGTGCTCGCAGGCGACGGAGCGACGGCGGCAGCCGTGTTCGACACCGTCCAAACGGTCTCGCGGGCGCTCGACGCCGCGTTCGAGCCCGACGGGTTCAGCGTGTTTCACTCCTCGGGATCGCTCGTCGGAAACGTCGAGCACGCCCACGTCCACGTCGTGCCCCGCGAGACCGACGACGGGGTACACGTCTCGCTGCCGCGCCGGGAGCTCTCGGAACGGGAGGGGAGTCGCAGCGCCGCCGAGATCCGCGCGCAGTTCTGAGTCTCTCGACTGCGAGGACCGCGGCAGAGAGCGAGCACGTCGTCCCCGACATCTCCGACGCGCTCGACCGGCTCCGAGGCGAACACCTTTTGCCCTCCCGATATGTCTCTCCGCCATGCTCGCAGCTCTCGGCGCCGGTGCGGTCGAGCCCATCGCGTTACAGTCCGTCGATATCGCACTCGAGAATCCGATCGGCGGCGCGATCGGCGGCGCGGTGACGGCGTTTCTCACGACGCTCGTGTTCGGCGCCGTCGCGCTCGCGATCCGCCCCGAGTACGTCGACCGAACCGCGGCGTCGTTCATGGACGACCTGATGGGGTCCTTCCTCTACGGACTGCTCGGCCTCGTGGCGGTCGCCTGTGCGACGTTCCTGCTGGTCATCTCGCTGGTGGGCATCCCCGTCGCGTTCATCCTCGTGCTCGTCGCGTACGTGCTCTGGGCGGTCGGCTCGGCGATCGCGTTTCTCGCGATCGGAGATCGGCTCGTCGACGATCAGGAGAATCGGCTCGTCCCGCTGGCGGTCGGCGCCGGGATCAACGGCGCGCTGGTGCTGACCGGCGTCGGCGGGCTCGTGGCGCTGTGCATCGGCGCCGCCGGATTCGGCGCGGTCGTGCGCCGCTGGCTCGAATAGGACGGCCGCCGTAACGAGCCGTTCAGATCCTACCGATACACTCCTCGCAGTAGCGCACGCCCTCCGGATTCGGCGTGCCGCAGTGTCGACAGCGAACGTCCGCCGAATCGGTCGAGGCACCGACGGATCCAGCGTTGGCGGTCCCGGCCGCCGAGTCCGATCGATCAGCGAGGCCTCGTGGGTAGTCTGGCGCTGAGTCGCCGCTCGATCCGTCGCCCGCACCCTTCGCGAGGAACGCGTCGATGGCGGTCGGCTCGACCGGTTCGTCCGTCTCGGCGGCGATCCGCTCGACGAGGTCGTCGTCGCGGAGCCACTCCAGCAGTCGAAGCAGCCCGAACAGCGCCAGCGTCGGCACGACACACAGCAGTAACGTGATCGCGAGCTGCACGGCGGGCGACGCAGCGCCCGTACTTAGCATAGCAGGTACACACGAGAGCAGGTAGATATCTCTGTCGGCTCGTCACGCCAGTCCGGTCGTTCCGATCCAGAGGAAGGCCGCCCCGAACCCCGCGAGGACGACGCCGCTGAGCACCGCCACCGCGGGCGCGGCGGCGTCGACGCGCCGCCCCGTCGCGACGAGCGCGGCGGGGAAGCCGACGATCCAGAGCCCGATCCCCGCGAAGAAGCCGACCAGCAGCGCCGGGCTGCCCGTCTCGACGACGAGCGTCCCCGCCAGCGCGTCGCCGACCGCCGGCGCGTAGGCGAGCACGTCGAGCTGGCCGGGTTCGATCAGGCCGACGCCGGCCGTGAGCCAGAAGGCGATCTGGTAGGGGTTCGTCAGCGCCAGCACGAACGCCTTTCGGAACCCTTTCGAGTCGGCGTCGACGCCGCCCGGGACGCCGCCGTCCGCGCTGAACGACCGGGCGGCGTCGGCGTCCCGGAACGCGCCGACCGCGAAGTACAGCATCAGCGCCCCGCCGAGCAGGTAGAGCACGGAGCGGAGCCACGGCGTGCGATCGACGACGGCGACCGCGCCGACGAACGCCAGCGCGAAAAACAGCGCGTCGGCCAGCATCGCGCCCAGGCCGGCCCGGAATCCGGCGGGCCAGCCCCGGAGCACGCTCTCTTCGGCGATGATCGCGTTCATGGGCCCGGGCGGCGCGGCCAGCACGAGGCCGAACACGGCGCCGACCGCGGCCGACAGTGCGAGAGACGGCATCGGAACGACTGTGGGAGAGAGACGGTCAAAAGTCCGACGAACCCGATCCGTTTAGTCGTCGACCGCCTCGGCGACGGCGTCCCGGCGCCCCTCGACCAGTTCCGGGTACTCCTCGACGCCCGCGAAGTCGACGGCGCGCTCGCCCAGCGTCGCGACGCGCTCGGCGATCCGCTCGTCGGCGATTTCGCCGTCCTCGAACGTCGAGCGCGAGCTGGGGATCGCGACCTCCGTCGGCAGCGTCCAGGCGTTCAGCGTCCGGCAGACCGACCGGAGGTGATCGAGCGGCGCGGTGGGGAACTCCCCGCCGGCGACCTCCAGCAGTCCGACCGTGGTCCCGCCGAACTCGTCGCGCCCGCAGTAGTCGAGCGCGTTTTTCAACTGTCCGGAGTAGGAGCCGTGGTAGTTCGGCGTCCCGATCAGCGCGGCGTCGGCGCGCTCGACGGCGCGAGCGAGCTCCGCGGCGTCCGCGGGTTCGGACGCGTCGGGATCGTAGGCTGGCAGGTCGTACTCGCGGAGATCCAGCAGTTCGGTCTCAGCGCCCGCCTCCCGGGCCGACGCCAGCGCCGCGCGGAGCGCGATTCGCGTCTTGCTGTCGTCGCGCAGACTGCCACAGAGTGCGACGAGGCGCACGTCTCGATCCATTGTAGTCGAATAGTCGCCACGGGCACAAAAGCGCTCGCTGAAACGGATTACTGTTAGTTTTCCTATACCATCGGGCGGAGGATCGAAAACGATCATGAAAAAGGAATGACAAACGTTCGCGCATGGCAGACGACGAGTTCTCGACGATCGGCCTCGGAACGTACGACAACACCGACCCCGACGTCTGCGCGGAGAGCGTCGAGACGGCGCTGAACGCCGGCCACCGGCACGTCGACACGGCCGAGATGTACGAGATCGACGTCCCCGACCTCGCGCGGATCGACGCGATCGAGCGGACCAAGCGGACCATCGACTTCGAGGGCGCGCCCTGGCGCTGAGGGGTGCTCAAAACCCGCCGTACGACGGCTCGGGGCTTACCGCCGTCGGGGTCGTAGGTTCGGTAATGTCGCACGTCGAACCAGCGGACGAAACGTCGGAGAGAGACGTCGCCGAGAGCGTCGACGAACTGATCGGCGGGACGCCGCTGCTCCGCCTGAACTCGGTCGCGGAGAATCTCTACGGGAAGGTCGAAGCGAGCAACCCCTACTCCGTGAAAGACCGGATCGCCCGCGAGATGCTCGACGCCGCCGAGGAGTCGGGCGACCTCGGTCCGGGTGGCGTCGTCGTCGAGTCGACGAGCGGGAACACCGGGATCGGGCTGGCCGCGGTGAGTGCGGCCCGCGGGTACGACTGCGTGCTGACGATGCCCGAGTCGATGTCCGAGGAGCGCCGCGCGCTGCTGTCCGGCCTCGGTGCGGATCTGGAGCTGACGCCGGCCGACGAGGGGATGGGCGGCGCCAACCGGCGCGCCGAGGCGATCGCCGAGGAGCGAGCCGACGCCGTGCTCGCCCGGCAGTTCGAGAACGAAGCCAACCGGCGCGCGCACCGTCGGACGACAGGCCCCGAGATCTGGCGCGCGACGGGCGGCGACGTCGACGCCGTCGTCGCGGGCGTCGGAACGGGCGGGACGATCACCGGCGTCTCGGAGTACGTCAAAGAGGAGCGCGGCGAGTCGCTCACGTCGGTCGCCGTCGAGCCCGCGGCGTCGCCGACGCTGTCGGAGCTGAGTTCGGCCAGCCACGACATCCAGGGGATCGGTCCGGGGTTCGTCCCCGAGGTGCTCCGGACCGAACTCGTCGACGAAGTCCGGGCCGTCGAGGACGACGACGCCAAGGACGCCGCGCGAGCGCTCGGGCGCGAGGAAGGGCTGCTCGTCGGCATCTCCTCGGGCGCGGCGGTGGCGGCGGCCGCCGAGTACGCCCGCGAACACCCCGACGAGACGGTCGTCGCGGTGCTGCCCGACACCGGCGAGCGCTACCTCTCGACGGACCTGTTCGACGAGGTGTGAGCGGATCCGGGCGCGCAAACGCCTAAGTTAGCGTCCGCGGATGTCAGCACGTGTCTCAAAGCGATCGATCACCGACGCCGCGGCGGCCGCCGAACCGATGACGTCGCGAACGGCGATGCGCGACGAGCGGATCGAGAGCGCGGACTGGCTCCACCTGACCGACGACGAGGCCGTCCGGTGGGTCGGCCGCCCCTCGCGGTTCACGCTCACCACGTCGCTGGCGCTCGCGGGGGTGATCGTGCTTCTGGGCGGCGCCTTCGAGGTCATCTTAGCGCAAGTCGCCGGCGGGTCGCTCCCGTGGCCGATCGCGTACGCGCCGCTGGGCGTCGCGCTGATCGGCATCGGCGTCGCAGTCTGGACGTACGTCGACTGGTTGCGGCTAGTGTACGTGCTCACCGACGAGGAGCTGTACGTCAAGCGCGGGCTCGTCTCGCGAGACGTCCGGCAGGTCCGGCTCGATCGCGTCCAGAACACCGCCTACGACCAGACGACGGTCGAGCGGCTGCTGGGCTACGGCGACGTGCGGATCTACACCGCCGGGACGGGGACGGAAGACATCGTCTTCGAGAGCGTCCCGCGGCCCGAGCTGGTGAAAAACGTGCTGACCGAACTACTGAGCGAACAGCCCGCGAGACCGCCCCGAGAGCGCGGCGGCGTCTGACCTGCCCGAGAGCGCGGCGGCGTCTGCCTGCCGCGGCGCGAGCGGCGGCGGCCGAGCGCGGTCGCTCGAAACGGCGCTACTCGTCGTTCTCGAACGGCGACCCGGCGGCCTCGGGTTCGTGCCCGTCGAGGCTGATGATGTTCTCGCGGCCGACCCGAAGCTTCGAGATCCGGCCGTCCTCCTCCATGTCCGAGAGCAGCATGCTGACCTTCGACTTCGACCAGCCCGTCTCCTCGACGATGTTGACCTGCTTCATGCGGCCGCCGTTATCCTCGAGCAGGGCGGTTACCCGGTCCTCGTCGGTCAGCAGCTCCTCCTCGGGGACCCCTCCGGCGCCCTCGTCGGACTCCTCGTCGACGGTCGCGGTCGGGTCCGCGGCCGCATCGTCGGTCGTCGTCGCCCCCGAGCCGGCGAGTACGCCGCCGCCGTCGCGACGCCAGGCGACCGCGCTGCCGACGCCCAGCAGCAGGACCACGACGCCCGCGATCATCATCCACGGGTCGCTGTCGCCGCTGGCGGGCTTGGTCGCGGTGTTGTCAGTCGGTTCGGCCGCGTCCGGCGGCGCGAACACGGCTCGCGGCCTGTTGTCGGTGAAGTCCGCCGGTCCCACCCAGGTGACGGTGTCGCTCGACGTGAGGTTGTCGCCCGCGATCGTCCGCCCCTCGCTCGGCAGCGCCTCGGTGAAGACGACGCCGTCGCCGCGTTCCAGGACGAGCGACTGATCCTCGCCGACGTACAGACCGCCCTCGAACACGTCACCGACGACAAGTCGCTTCCCGTCCTCTCGAGCGAAGTTCGACCAGTAGAACGACATGGTGACCACGCCGGGGCGGTTGAGCCGCTCCTCCCGGACGCCGGCGTCCCTGCGGAACGTGCTGGCGGTCATCTCGCGGTCGGTCGCCGCCGATCCGGCGTCGACGAGTCCGATCGCCTGACTCCGGAACCCCTCGTACAGCGGGTGGCTCTCGTTGGTCCGGAACTCCTCGGCGAACGCCTCGAACTGCTCGCGCTCGGACGCGTTGGCGAGGCGGCGCTCGTAACTGAACGTCCAGACGGCGGTTCCGTTCTCGTGGACCGTGATCCGGAACTCGACGCTATCGAACTGGTCGGTCTCCTCGGACTGCTGCGAGAACCCGGCCGGAGCGTCGTCCTGAACGCCCGCTGTCGATGCCGCCATCGGCGCGTCGCCCTGCGACGTCGCCCGGTCGATCGGTCCCGCGTCGACGGCCGGAACCCCGGCGAACAGCGCCGCCACCAGGAAGATAGCCGTCGCGAGACCGACACCCAGCGATCCGTTCATCCTGTCCTAGTGGTCGATGGGCGGTACAAAAGGCCTTGCGACCTCGTGGTCGCCCGGGGGTCGACGCCGAGGCGGCGCCGGTCCGCAACGCGATCCGGGTTACACGGGAAGCGATTCGACGTCCCGGACGGCGTCGTCGACGATGCCTCGTTCGGAGTCGTAGGCCACCAGACCGACGTCCGCGAGCGCGGGGAGGTGGATGTGGTGGAGCGAGACGTGGATCTCCCTGATGCGGTCGGTCGTGACGTCTCCAGTTCCTTCGCGGTCCGCGACGCGCCTCGCGACGGTTCTGGCGTCGATCGGCGTCGACGCGTCGGCGAGGACCGACAGCGCGAGCCGCCGCCGCTCGCTCGCGATCGCACGGAGAAGATCCTGGGTGGACTGACGACGACGTCCGGACGTATCGGCCGCGGAGTGTAGTGATGAGTCGCTCATAGTTTGGAATCCCACTCGTATGGAGTGTCAGAGGATCCGGATCGGTGTAACCCGTTCTTCTAAGATATTAGGCTATGATAGCGGTAGCGATACGATCTGCGGCGTCCGCGGACCGAATCGGGCGGCATTCCGAGCGATACGGCACGCACTCGCCGGCGAATGCGCCGCAACCGATTCCGTCAACGGAAACTCCCTTGTGTAGAGAAGCAGTATGCTAGAGTATGGCACTCGGGGAGAAGCTGCGGCGGACGCTCGACGCCGTCGAACGAGTCGGAGCGCCCGGCGAACCGGTGACGGCGAGCGAACTCGCGACGGTGATGGGGTGCACGCGTCGCACGGCGTACGATCGCCTCCAGCGGCTCGCGGACGAGGGGGAGCTGGAAACCAAAAAGATCGGCGCTCGAGGACGAGTTTGGTGGCGCCCCCGGCGGTCGACCGGTGACGACAGCGACGCGGCAGGGGTCGCGCGAGAGGGTCGCGGCTTGACGGATCAGGGGGACCAGCAGCAACGGCTTCAGCACCAGCGGGATGAACTCCGGCGCGAGCTCGACGACGTCTTCGAGCGCATCGACGACGCGTTCTACGCGCTCGACGGCGAGTTGCGGTTCACGTACGTCAACGAGCAGGCCGAGGAACTTCTCGAACGCGGTTCCGACGACCTGCTCGGCGCTCGGCTCACCGACGCGTTTCCCGGGACCGAACTGGCCGATCAGTACCGAACGTGTCTCGAGACCCAGGAGCCGACGAGCTTCGAGACCTACTCCGAGAGGCTCTCGTTCTGGCTCGAAGCGAACGTCTATCCCTCCGAAAGCGGCCTTTCGGTGTACTTTCGCGACATCACCGAACAGAAGCGGCGCGAGCAGGAACTCGAACAGTACGAGCGGATCGTCGAGACGGTCGACGACGGCGTCTACGCGCTCGACGACGACGCCCGGTTCGTGATGGCGAACGAGGCGCTCTGCGAGATGATCGGCCTCGATCGGGAGGACCTGATGGGTGAGCACGCGCGCATCGTCTTCGAGCACGACGCGTTAGCGGAGCGCGCCGCCGAAGCGGCGTCGCGGGTCAGCAGCGGCGAGCGCGACGTCGCGACGATGGAGTACAATCTGGTGACCGACGACGGTGATCGGATCCCCGTGGAGACCCGATTCGGCCCGTTCCCGTTCGGCGACGGCGAAGGTCGCTGCGGCGTCGTTCGCGACGTGAGCGATCGCAAGCGGCGCGAGCACAAACTCGAACGGCAGCGAGAACGGTTGGAGGCGCTCAACGAACTCGACGCTGTCGCGCTCGACATCACCGAGGCCGTCGTCGACCAGACCACCCGCGAGGAGATCGAACGCGTCGTCTGCGAGTCCCTCGCGTCGTCGGACTCCTACAAGTTCGCGTGGGTCGCCGGCGTCGATCCGTCGACCCAGTCCGTCGAACCCCACGTCGAGGTCGGCGTCGACGGCTACCTCGACGGCGTTTCGATCTCGGTCGATCCGGAAGACCCGACCGGGCAGGGGCCGGCCGGAAGGGCGGTCCAGACGCGGGAAATACAGGTCGTCGACGACGTGCTCGAAGATCCGGCGTTCGAGCCGTGGCGCGACATCGCGCGCGAGTACGGGTACCGGTCCAGCGCGGCCGTACCGATCACCCACGAAGGATCGGTCTACGGCGTTCTCGGCGTCTACGCGGACCACCCCGACGCCTTCGGGGGCGAGGTGCGCCGGGTGCTCCACCAGCTCGGGGAGGTGACCGGTCACGCGATCGCCGCCGTCGAGCGCAAGCGGGCGCTGCTCGGCGACGAACTCGTCGAAGTGGAGTTCCGCATCAAGGACGTGTTCGAGTCGCTCGGCGTCGACGCCGAGACTGACGGTCGGATCACGTTCGATCAGACGGTCCCGCTGGCCGACGACGAGTATCTGGTCTACGGAAGCGTGACCGGCGGCGCAGAGGGGATTCTCGAGGATCTCGCCGCAGCTCAGTCCCACTGGGGTGACCCCTCGTACGTCGACGCCGAGACCGGGAGATTCGAGGTGACGCTCGACGAACCGCCGGTGCTCACGACGGTCGCGTCGCTCGGCGGGCGCGTCGACGAGGCCGTCATCGAGGACGGCGACTACCACATGAAGATCCACCTCTCGCCCGGCGTGGACGTCAGGCAGGTCATGGACTCCGTTCGGGACGCCTATCCGACCGCCGAGTTCGTCACGCGCCGGCAGATCAGCCGAGACGACGATACGACCGACAGTATTCGTGAGGTTCTCGGCGAGGAACTGACCGATCGGCAGCGAACCGCTCTCGAGGCGGCTCACTACGCGGGCTTTTTCGAGTGGCCGCGCGAGAACTCCGGCGAAGAGGTCGCGGCGTCGCTCGGCGTCGCGGCGCCGACGTTCCACCAGCACGTCCGCACCGCCGAGCGGAAGGTGTTCGCGTCGCTGCTGGGCGGCGTCGCGCCGACTGACGACTGACCGGTGCCCACCTTTGATGAGTATCCGTGCGGAACCGTGACCCATGGGGTACGAAACGACTTCACCCGGCCACGTCGGATCGGCGATCGACGGCGAGAAGGGGGGCATGTGGTTCATGCGCGACCCGCTCGGCACCGAGAATATCGGGTTCACCGTACTGGAACTGGAACCCGACCGGAGCGGCAAGGAACACGACCACGGCGAGGACGGCCAGGAGGAGATATACTACGTCACCGAGGGCCGGGTCGAGGTCGACGTCGGACCCGACACCGTGACGCTCGACGAACACGAGGCGCTCCGGATCGACCCCGAAGAGCGCCGCCAGATCCACAATCGCGGCGATGCGACGGCGCGGCTCGTGCTGGTCAGCTCGCCGACCGACGAGGGGGCGACCTCGACGCCCTGACGGCTCCGCGGCGACGGCCGCCGAACCGCGACTCCGATAACGCCAAAGCCGCCCGGCGAGAACTGCGTCGCATGATCAGCAACGTCGCGCAGGGCGTCCGGTCGTTTACGAGCAACGCGTTCCTCGTCGACGGCGAGCGCACGGTTCTCGTCGACGCCGGAGCGGGGTTCGACGTCGTCTCGGCGATCCGCGATCGGACGGATGCGCTCGACGCCGTCGTTCTGACCCACACCCATCCTGACCACGTGGGCAATCTCTCGGACGTCGTCGCGGCGTTCGACGCGCCGGTTTACGGCTTCGACGTCGGGCAGCAGGGCGTCGGGCGGGAACTCGGTGACGAGGAGACGATCCGGCTCGGCGACCACGAGTACGTCGCGCTGCACACGCCGGGCCACAAGGACGACCACCTCTGTCTGTACGCCGCCGACCCCGGGATCCTCTTCGCGGGCGACCTGATCTTCCAGAACGGCGGGTTCGGCCGCACCGACCTCGAAGAGGGCGACCGCGAGGCGCTGATCCGGAGCATCGACCGCGTGCGCGAGCGCGTCGATCCCGGTCTGCGAGCGTTACACGCGGGGCACGGGTCGAGCGTCGAAAACGAGCCGTACTCCCACGTCGAACTGGCCGGGAAGATGGCGCGACAGCGTTGAGGAAGCATCGGTACCGGTCGTTGGGACCGACGCCGCGGCGTCGGTTCGTCCGATCGCCGTCGGCGCCTCAGTCGACGACCGCGAGCAGTTCGTCGTAGGCTTCTTCGTAGGCGTCCGCGACGGCGTCCGGATCGGTTCGGCGCTCGTCGGGCAACGCCGGCAGCTCGACGCGAGCAAGCGGATCGATCTGCTCGACGACGTCCTCGACGCGTCGCTCCAGCCGGCCGTCGCGCGCGCTTCGGCTCGCAACGTCGCAGGCGCGCAGGTAGCGCTCGCCGTCGTACGCGCGCATTCGGGCGGGTTCGACCACCGCGACGGCGTCGAACTCGACGTCTTGCAGCGGTCGCGCGACGTCGCCGTAGGACTCGATCACGGCCCGGTCGCGGCCCCCGATCCGCTCTGTGAGCGCCTCGAACGCCGGCAGGTGGCGCCGGCGCGTCGCCTCGTTCAGTTCGTCGACGGTCGCGACGCGGGGCGCGTCCGCAAGGGCGAGCGACTCGCGCGCCGACGCGGGCACGTCGGCGTCGGCGTTGACGACGAAGGAGTCGGCGACGCGGTCGAGCACGAACTGCCGCCGAGCCGCTCCGATGAGCCCGGTGCCGGAGCCGGGCGCGGGCCGCCAGAGCCGGTGGACCGGGTTGATCTCCTCCGGTTCGACGTCGGCTGCGCTGGCCTCAGCCAGGCGCCTGGCGTCTTTCCCGTACAGCCGGCCGTCCGCGACGGCGCGCCGGTAGTCGTCGTGGTCGAACCAGTAGTCGTTGCCGGCGCGGGGCTTGAATCCGACGGCGCCGGTGCGGGCCAGCAGGCCGGTCGAGAACGTCGTCTTGCCGGCGTCGACGCGATCGCCGCCGGCGACCAGCAGCTTCATTCCTCGGTTGCGAGCCCGTAGTAGCCCGGCTCGTCGTCGTCGCGCGGGTCGGCGACGACGAGGTCGTCGGCGTTCGAGATGATCCAGGGAATCGCCCAGTCGAGCAAGATCGCCTCGGTCTCGGCGTCGATCTCGGCGTCGGGATCGAGCTCCTGGAGCATCCGCGCGATCTCGTAGACGGTGTACATCTGATCCGGTTCGAGCAGCTCTTCGGGGGTGTAGAAGTCGCAGGGGTGGAGCTGGTCGAACTCGTTTTTCGAGACTGGCATGGACGAGCGTAGGAGCGACCGGTCGGTAAAAGGCCCGATTTCGGCGTCGGGCCGGAAGCGAGTCGGCGGCCGCCCGCCGCCGAACGTCCGCTCTCGATCAGTTGTCGAACGGGAGGTCGTCAAAGGAAAACTCCTCGAGCGAGAGATCGGTCCCCTTGCTCTCGCCGGGCAGGATGTCGCCCAGCGCCCCGCCGATCGCCGCGACCGACCAGATCACCGACACCTGACACAGCGTCTGCCAGGGGTCGACCCAGTCGACTCGGCCCCACAGCGTCATCGTGAACGCCGCCGTGACGAACGCGACCGTCAGTACGCCGGCCAGCCGCCGCGGCACGACGCCGAGGATCGGGTTCGTGATCTTCACCTCCTGGAGGTCGGCCCAGTACAGCAAGCCGATCGTCATCACGACGACGAACGCGAGGTTGCCGACGAAGAACATCGGACGCGTCGCGAAGAACGCGCCGATCTCCGAGACGTCCTCGACGAGCATCGGCATCGAGATGAGGATGCTCCCGACGAACGTCTCGGCGACGTCCTGAGACGTGTACTTGTCGATGGTCCTGCCGAACGTCGCGCCGCCGGGAATGCGGTGGGCCATCCGCACCGTCCGGGAGAGCTGTTCGTGCTCCTCGGGGTCGTCGACCGTCCGCCGGAGCGCCTCCAGCTCGTCGAGCAGATCGGCGACGTCGGGATTTTCGGGGATGTCGTCGTCGCGGTCACCGCCTCTGGCGGGGCCCGCGAGGCCCCCGTCGGGCATCGACGAGTCCGCGCCCTCAACGTCGGCGACGCTGCTCTCCTGCCCCGCGTCGCCGTCGCTCGCTGGCCCCGCGTCGCCCCCGCTTTCCGGCCCGGCGTCGCCGTCCCGCTGGCTATCCATGCGCAAGGACAGCGACCGGCCCGACAAAGCGTTTGCGTCCGCGAACAGAGCGGTGCGGGACCGACGCACAGCCCCGTCAGCCTTATATATGGCTCGGGCAAAGCCCCACTGTCAGATGCCGAAAACCAATGTCAACGTTCCGGAGCACCTGGAGATGCAGATCGCGCAGATGGTCGAGGAGGACGAGTTCGTCGATCGCGAGGAGGCGATCGAGGAACTGCTCTCGACGGGGCTGAAAGCCTACAAGACCAGCGGCCCGATGGACGACGAGGACCAGGGGTTCGAGGACGACGGGATGATGGGCCACGACGACGAGTACGTCTTCTAGTCTCTCGCGTTTCGCGCGCTGGGCCGAACGCCCGACCCGTAGCGACGACGCCCCTGACTCTTCGTCGCGCGACCGCCGCGCCGCGGAAACGTTGTGCCTTTCACGGTCGCCGTTGACGCCGACACATGGTCAGCGTCACCGTCTGGAACGAGTACCGCCACGAGCGAGAGGACGACAACGTCGCCGAACTCTACCCCGAGGGGATCCACGCCGCGCTGGCCGACGCCCTGGAAGAGCGCGGCCACGACGTCCGCACCGCCACGCTCGACGAGGACGACGAGCACGGGCTCTCCCGGGACGTGCTCGACGACACCGACGTACTGCTATGGTGGGGCCACATCGCCCACGACGAAGTGAGCGACGAGACCGTCGACCGGGTCGTCGAGGCGGTTCGCGACGGGATGGGCTTTCTCCCGCTGCACTCGGCGCACTACTCGAAGCCGTTCAAGCGCCTGATGGGCACGAGCTGTTCGCTCAAGTGGCGCGAAGCCGGCGAGCGCGAGCGCCTCTGGACCGTCGAGCCGGGCCACCCGATCGCGGAGGGGATCGACGAGCAGATCGTCGTCCCCGAGGCCGAGATGTACGGCGAGCGCTTCGACATCCCCCAGCCCGACGCGCTGGTGTTCGTCAGCTGGTTCGAGGGCGGCGAAGTGTTCCGCTCGGGCTGTTGCTACCGCCGCGGGAGCGGCCGGATCTTCTACTTCCGACCGGGCCACGAGGAGTACCCGATCTACGAGCAAGAGGAGATTATCACGGTGATCGACAACGCCGTCGAGTGGGCGGCGCCGACCGACGGCGTCGATCCGAACTTCTCGAACGTCGAGGCGGCCGAGCCGATCGGCGAGGAGTGAATTAGTCGAAATCGGGGAGGTCGTCGGGCGCCTCGTAGTCGGCGTCCCAGTCGACGTACTCCTCCTCTAACACGTCCGAGACGATCTGGCCGAACTCGGTCATCGCCGCGTTGATGCCCGAGACGGTACCCCAGGAATCGAGTTCGGGGTGGTACTCGCGCTCGCGCCAGTCCTCGGGGATGCCGGGCGCGCTGTAGCCGACGCGATCCGCAAAATCGTCCCAGAAGAAATCGAAGGAGCGGAACAGTTCGAGGTCGCGGGCGATCTCGAACTCCTCGGCGTCGAGATCCGTGTGCGCGCCCCACTGATCGAACGCCTCCGCCCAAGCGCCCTCCCGCAGGAAGGCTTCGAGGTCGTCGCGGTGGTACTCGGGATTCTCTTCGAGGTGGTCGCCCTCGTAGTCGTCTGGCACCTGTTCGACCAGCTCCGGGGGTTCGGGCGGGTCGACGTCGAGGCTCATGCCGGGACGTTGGATCGACGGGGCAAAAAGGGTTCCTCGGGAGGTACGTCCGGGATCCACCGGGGAGATCGTTCGCGATCGCCGTCAGTGGTGGTGGAGCGGCGCTTGCTCCATCTGCTCGCGGAGGTCCTCCAGCGCCGCCTTCTCGACGCCGCGCTCGAACTGCGCGATCAGCGTCAGCACCTCGGGTTTGGGGACCTTGACGCCGTCCTCGCGCAGCACGTCCTCGGGGCGCTCGCGGAGTTCGCGGATCGTTCCGACCGCCAGCAGGTAGGGGATCGCCCACGCCGCGAGCGTGTTGCCGCGGTGCTCGGGTAGAGCTTCGAGGTACACCTGCGCGTCGTCGAGATACCCCGACGCGCGGTCGGTGACGCGCTCGACGACCGACGCGACCGGGCCGACGTTGTGCGAGTCGCAGACGGCGTCCTGCTCGACGCCGGCCTCGGAGAGCCAGGCTTCCGGCAGGTAGACGTTGTTCTCCTCGCGGTAGTCGTCGGTGACGTCCTTGGCGACGTTGACCAGCTGCAAGAGGAGCGCGAACGACCGGGCGTTGGCCTCCAGAGTGTCCTCGCGCTCGGCGTCGACGCCGCGGGCCAGCAGGTTCGTGACGAGGTCGCCGACCGTCCCGGCGGCGTACCAGCAGTACTCCTCAAGTTCGTCGACCGTTCCGATGCGCAGACCGCCGTCGTCGGCGTAGCGGTCGACGAACTCGGCCATCCCGCCGACGAGTTCGCGGACCGGGCCGCGGATCGCCTCGCGGTCGGCCGGCGGGAGCGACTCGTAGGTGCGGACGATGCGGGGCGCCGCGGCGACGACGCGCCAGTCGTCGGCGTCCGCGCCGGGCTCCTGGGGAATCCACTCGTCGACGTTCCGGCGGAACCGGTGGATCGGCGCGTCCTCGGGGAGTTTGACGCTGCGGTGGGGCGTGGCGTCGGGATCGACGCTCCCCGGCGCGGACCCGCCCTCGACGTCGACCGATCCCCCGTCGGTGGTCGTCTCGAGGGCGCGATCGCCGGAGAGCGCCTCGTCGTACTGCTGTAGTAACTCGCGCTGGACGTCCGGCGGGATGTGGCCGGCGTCCTCGACGGTGTCGGCGACGCGACAGAGGAGATACCCCACGCAGATCCGCGAAGCCATCGGCTCCTCCAGCGCGTCGATCGTGATCGCGAACGTCCGGGAGACGTCCGAGACGGCGTCGAAACACCACGCCAGATCCTCGTCGAACGTCGCCTCCATGTGGGCGTCGGCCATGCTCGTACTATCGTCTCTAGGGTTCCACAATAAAAAGGCCTGAGGCATCGGTCGACCACGGAGGGCGAGTTCATCACGGTTTTTGATGTTCGTAATGGGAACTGTGAAGTCGGGCGCCCCGAAGGTACGCACATGGAGTTCGGACTCAGCCAGGAACAGCGCCAGATCCGCGACACGGTCGCCGAGTTCGTCGACGAGGAGGTCGTCCCGCGCGCGGCCGAGATCGACGAGACCGACGAGTTCCCCCGCGATCTGATCGAGGAGATGAGCGAGCTCGGGCTGATGGGGATGCCGTTCCCCGAGGAGTACGGCGGCGCGGGGCTGGACTACCACAGCTACGCGCTCGCGCTCGCGGAGATCAGCCGCGGCAGCGGCGGGCTGGGCACGATCGTCGCGGCCCACACCAGCCTCGCGGGCAACATGCTCTACGAGTTCGGCGACGACGACCAGAAGGAAACCTACCTGACGCCGCTGAACGAGGGCCGCGATGTCGGCGCGTTCGCGCTGTCGGAACCCGGCGCCGGCAGCGACGTTCCGGCGATGGAAACGACCGCCGAACCGGCGGAAGGCGAGGACGAAGCTGGTGAACCCGACGAGTACGTCGTGAACGGCGGCAAGCTCTGGATCTCGAACGGCTCGGTCGCCGACACCGTCGTTCTATTCGCCAAGACCGACGAAGACGCCGGGAACAAGGGGATCTCCTCGTTCGTCGTCCGTCCCGAAGAGGACGACGGGTTCCACGTCGAGGGGACCGAGCACAAGCTCGGCGACAAGGGCTGTCCCACCGCGGAACTGCGCTTCGACGACGTGCGCGTTCCCGCAGAGCGGCGTCTCGGCGCGGAGGGCGAGGGGTTCGTCCAGGCGCTCAAGACGCTCAACGCCGGCCGAATCACGATCGCCGCCCGCGGCGTCGGCATCGCGCAGGCCGCGCTCGACGCCGCCGCGGAGTACGCCAACGAGCGCGAGCAGTTCGACCAGCCGATCGGCGAGTTCCAGTCGATCAAGCACAAGCTCGCGGACATGGACACGAAGCTCCAGGCCGCGCGCATGCTGATGCACAAGGCGGCGGACATGAAGATCCGCGGCGAGGACTACGTCAAGGAGGCCGCGCAGGCCAAGCTGTACTCGTCTGAAATCTCCCGGGAGGTCGCCAACGAGGGGATCCAGATCCACGGCGGCTACGGCTACACGAAGGACTTCCCCGCCGAGCGCTTCTACCGGGACGCCAAGCTCAACGAGATCTACGAGGGGACCAGCGAGGTCCTGCGCAACACGATCGGCGACCGGGTGCTCGACGGTCGCTGAGAGCTACCGCGCTTCCTCCGCGCTGGCGTCGTCCCCGCTTCCGACCTCGCCGACGTGCTCGCTGATCCACGCGACGTGCTCGTCGAGCCGACGCCGACCGCCCTCCGTGAGCGAGTAGCGATCCGCGAGTCCCTCGGTGCGGACCTCCAGAAACCCCGAGTCGACCAGCGATTCGAGGGTGCCGTAGAAGCTCTTGGGGTCGATGCGCTCGTCGTAGTGGGCTTCGAGGCGCGTTTTGAGCTGCTGGCTCGACAGCTCGCCCGCGCCGGCCAGCAGGACACAGAGGTCGCGCCGACGCCCGCTCCGCAGGAACTTCGTCATGCGCGAGAGGCGGCACGCCGGGGCATCAAAGCTTGCGCTTCGCGCGCCGAACCGCGTCTGCGGGACGCCCGACGGTCCGGGAAACCGACAGCTACGACTATACCGATTCCCAACTCCCGATCATGACCGACGCCGAGGACACTGCGGAGGCCAACGATATCGCGGCGCGCTACTACGTCGCAGACGGCGAGCGCGTGCTCGCGTTCGACCGCGACGGGCGCACGGCCGCCGTCGCCCAGAACGTCGAGGGGTACGCCATGCTGAAAGTGCGGCCGACGCCGGAGGGCGACGAGCTCGAACGCTACTACGGCTTCGACATGGCGCTGGACCACGCCGCGGAGCTGCTCGGCGTCGCGCCGGGTAAGCTGCCCATCCCGGACGATGCGGCCGATATGGGGATGTAAGCGCCGGATAGTTCCCCTTTATTTTCCGTAACATCAAAATCCACTTATCGGAACAGATCGAAGCCCGTCCGTGACCGATCCCGACGTTGATGGCCGCTCGACCGCGAGGCGAGCGTTGCTCGCGAGAGGTACTGAAGTGAGATAGGGCGGACGCCGTAGCTACTCGACTATCCGAGCGCGTTGGGTGGTAGAACTACCTACCCCAGCACCATGTACGCGAACAGCAGCACGAAGTAGAGTACGACCAGACTGCCCAACACCTTCATGCGGAACACTTTGATGTCGTCCGTCTCGCCGCGGTAGGCGTCCTGGAACGCCTCGCGCTCGGCGTCGTCGATCCGTTCGGGGTGGTCCAGCCCCTTGTGGAGCGTGCGGTGGCGCTCCTCGTGGAACGCCCGATCACAGTACGGGCACCGGTGGGCGGAGGCATCGTCCGGGACGTTCACGAGGGGAGACTGTTCGGACATGGGTGAGAACGCGAGTGGGATTCGCCGGGGGTCAGATCGACGCGCCGACGTAGAGGACGACGACCAGGAACACCCAGACGACGTCGACGAAGTGCCAGTACATCGAGACGGTGCTGACCGAGACGTGGCGCTCCGAGGAGTACTGGCCGAACAGCGAGCGGCCGAACACGATGCCCAGCAGCACCGCGCCCAGCGAGACGTGCAGGCCGTGGAGGCCGGTCAGCGCGTAGAAGCCGTTGTTGAACGCCCCTTCGAGCACGCCGAAGTTCTCGTGGACGAGGAACTCGTAGTACTCGTAGACCTGACCGCCCAGGAAGATCAGACCGAGTCCGAGCGTGGTGCCCAGCAGCGCGACGAAGCGCTTGCGGTTCTCGTTGAGCAGCGCGACGTGGGCGTAGTGCATCGTGAAGCTGCTCGCGATCAGGATCGCCGTGTTGGCGAACACGAGCCAGCCGGTCAGGTGGATCCCGATGTCGCCGAGCCCGCCCACTCGGATGAAGAAGTAGTAGACGAACAGCGCGCCGAACGTGGCGATCTCGGTCCCGAGGAACGTGAGCATCCCCCAGCGCAGCTTGGCCTCGTGTTTGTGGTCGGCCTCGCGATTCCAGAAGTCGCTGACGAAGGCGTGGTACACCCAGCCGTACAGGCCGAGCAGGAACACAGCGGTGCTGGCGACGAACAGGCCCCCGCCGAGCATCGTCGACCCGAAGATGTCCCGCTGGGCCAGCACGTACAGCGCGGCCCCGATGTAGAAGCCCGATCCGCCCAGCGCCGTGATGAAGGGCCACCAACTCGCCTCGCCGAAGCCGCGCGGGAAGTCCTGCACGGCCGGGAGGTGGTGCCCGTGGTCGTCCGACGTGTCGTCCGCTACGGTCATACCGTTGGGTTGCAGTTGGACTACCAAAAATCCATCCAAGCGCGTCCGAGAGCGGACCGCCGGGAAGAAACGCTACGGAAGCCGTCGAGAAGGCGAAAATCCACCAGCGGGGAGTCCGACGAGAGTTACTGGAGGGCAGCCGACTCGTTACCGCCGCCGCTTTCCCCCATGCGACTCGCCATTTCTTCCTCGAAGTTCTCCTGAGTCTGGACGTGGGCGGTGAACAGCATCGTCGAGTGGCCGACGCCGCAGAACTCGGTACAGTAGCCCTGGAACTGGCCGGTCTCGGTCGGCGTGGTCGTGATCGTGACCGACGTTCCGGGCCGGGCCTGCTGCTTGAGGCCGAGCTCGGGCACGTGCATCATGTGGAGCCAGTCCTGGGCGGTGATGCGGAAGTAGACCTGACGATCCTCCGGCAGGTACACCTCGTTAGTGGTCTGAACGCCGTCGTACTGGCCGGTGTAGTTGAACTCCCAGGCCCAGGCGTTCGTCGCGGTGACGTCGATGACGAAGTCCTCGGAGGGGTCGGGCTGGTCGCTCGGACCGACGGTGCTGATCTGCGGGCTGGCCATCACCTGGAACGCAGCGAAGCCGACGAACAGCAGGATGATCGCGGTCGCGATCGTCCACGTGATCTCCAGCCGGCGGTTCTCCTGGGTCGGCTGCGGGTCGTCGTTGTTCCTGAACTTCAGGACCGCGTAGATGAGGATCCCTTCGACCAGCAGGGTGATCGGCAGGGCGACGACGAGCAGCTTGTCGTTGAGCTCCTGGATCATCCGGGCGGACTCCGAAGCCTGGGCGGATGCGGGCGCCGCCACGAGGAGCAACAGCGTCGCCGCGGACAGCGCGATCAGGGCCTTCCGCGTTCTCTTCATGGTGGCCGGAATTTTGGACCTCTCGGTTAAATATGTGCTGACTTCCCGACCGGGAGCGTCCGGACCGCGGTTGAAGGAATGGTCGGATCGCAGACGCGGGCACCGAACGACCGTCGACCGCGACTCTGAGCCTCTCTTCTGCGACCACGAACCCTCCATTTGACCCGGGTTCGAGTCGGGGGAGCCGAGCGGAAGCGCGGCGACTAAATACGTAGAGTCGAAGATACAGGGAAGGAGGAACGATCGTCGTGTCCACTACTACGCCGGCGGAATCGACGGGGGACAGCCGGCCGTTCCCGCTCGTCGGGAGCCACGAGCGGTTCACCTGGTTACTCGCGGCCGCCGTGATCGGCGTCTACCTGCTGATCGTCGTCGGAGCGACGACCGCGCTGACCGACGCCGCGGCGGCCTGTGGCTCGTGGCCGGGCTGTGGCGGCCAGCTGTCGGCGCCGCCCAGCGGCGATCTCGCGATCGCGATGGGGCATCGCCTCGTCGCGCTGGTCGTCGGCGCGACGGTGCTGACGGTCGCGGTCGTGGGCTGGCTCGGCGACGTCGCGCGACGCGTTCGCGGCGCGCTGGCGGTCGCGGTCGCGCTGTACGCGGTGCAGGTCGGGATCGGCGCCGCGACGGCGACCGCGGGCGCGGTCGGAACACTGTCGACGCTACACCTGCTCTTTGGCACCGGCATCTTCGGAGCGCTGGTGCTCTCGCTGGCCTGGACGCTCGAAGCCGACACCGCGATGCCGGAAGACCGCGATCCCGTCGGCCGCGTCGAGGCCGACGCCGAACCTGCCGGGAGCGACGACGCCACCGCCGGGAGCGAAAACGCGGGCGCCGGCGAGTCCGACGCCGCCGACGAAGTGCCGACGCCGGAGCTTCCCGAGAGCGCGCTGGGGCGGGCCAAACTCACCGCGTTCGCGTACTTCCGGCTGATGAAGCCGCGCCTGATGTGGCTGCTCTGTCTCGTCGCGTCGGCCGGCATGGCGCTGGCGGCCGGCGACGGCCTCGCGATCAGGACGATCCTGCTGACGCTGGGCGGCGGCGTCCTCGCGATCGGCGCCAGCGGGACCTACAACCACGTGCTGGAGCGCGACATCGATCGAAAGATGGCCCGCACCTCGGATCGCCCGATCGCGACTCACCTCGTGCCGGTCCGGAACGCGCTCGCGTTCGCCGGCCTGCTGACGGTCGCGTCGCTGGCGCTGTTCCTGCAGGTCAACCTGCTCGCCGCCGCGCTCGGGCTGGTCGCGATCCTGTTTTACAGCGTGATCTACACGCTGGTGCTCAAGCCTAACACGGTCCAGAACACCGTGATCGGCGGCGCCGCGGGCGCCCTGCCGGCGATGATCGGCTGGGCCGCGGTCACCGGGAAGATCGGTCTGCCGGGCCTCGCGCTGGCTGGCGTGATCTTCCTGTGGACGCCGGCGCACTTCTACAACCTCGCGCTGGCGTACAAGGAAGACTACGCCCGCGGCGGCTTCCCGATGATGCCCGTCGTCCGCGGCGAGGCGGTCACCCGCAAGCACATCCTGCTGTACCTCGCGGCGACGCTGCTGGGCGCGAGCGCGCTCACGGCGGTGGCCGATCTGGGCGTGCTGTACGCCGTGACGGCCGTCGCGTTCGGCGCCGCGTTCCTGTGGGCTGTCGTCAGGCTCCACCGAGAGCGCACCGAAGGCGCCGCGTTCCGGGCGTTCCACGCCTCGAACGCCTACCTGGGCGCGCTCCTGATCGCGATCGTCGTCGACGCAATGGCATTCTGAGGCCGTGACGACCTGACGCATTTCCATGACAAAACACGCAACTTCGGACGGGCTGGAACGCTTGCTTCCGGACCGGCGAACGCTCCTGCTGTACGCCGTCGCGCTCAACACGGAGGTGCTGGTCGTCCTGCTGTACCTGCTGGTGACCGGCTCGACGCTGGGCACGTTCGGCATCTACGGGCTGGTCTGGGTCACCGTCGGCGCGTGGGCGATCTACCGCACCGAGCCCGCATCGACCGACCCGCGGCGGCGTCGCGCCGCCGCTGTGATCGCCGGTGCGTACTTCGCCGTGCTAGCGCTCGTCCAGGGGCTGGTCACGCCCGGCCCGACGCTGGCCGCGCGCCTCGGCCTCGACGCCGCGGCGGCGGTCGACGCCTCGGTGTACGCGACCGGGTTCGGGACCACGATCCAGGGGCCGCCGGGGATCACGCCCGCGGTCCACTACACCGGCGCGTACCTCGATCTCACGCTGGTGCCGGCGTACGTCGTCGGCTACGGCGCGCTGGCCTACCTGGTGTACGCGACGATCATCGACGCCGCGCGCGCGTCGGTCTCCGGGCTCCTGGGGCTCGTCTCCTGCGTGAGTTGCACCTGGCCGCTGATCGCCTCGCTGATCGCCGGCGTCACCGGCGGCTCGGCCAGCGCGCTCACCGGCGCCGCGTCGGGACTCGGCTTCGGCGTCTCGACCGGCGTGTTCGTCCTGACGGTCGCACTATTGTACTGGCGGCCGTTCGGTCGATAGCCGCGGAAGAAGGTGACTACGGCGTTACTCGTCCCGGTGGCCCCAGCGGCGTCCTTCTTCGTCGTAACGGGCTTCCGAGATACGGTCGTGCTGATCCCGCGAGAGTTCGACGTCGACGGCGCCGACGTTCTCCTCCAGCTGGTCGGGCGTCCGGGCGCCGACGATCGGCACGCACGTGAACTTCTGCTGGTCGATCAGCCAGCGCAGCGACACCTGCGCGGGCGTGGCGTCGACCTCGTCGGCCACGGCGCGGATCTCGTCGAGCACCTCCCAGCCCCGGTCGGAGACGTAGTACTCGTCGAAGTTGGGGTCGATGTCGCCCCGGGAGTCGTCCGGCGCCTCGACGCCGTCCTCGGTGCGCTCGTACTTGCCCGTCAGGAAGCCGCCGGCTAGCGGCGAGTACGGGCAGACCGCCAGATCCTGGTCGGCGGCGACGTCGAGGTAGTCGACCACGTCGTCGCGGTAGGCGGCGTGGAACAGCGGCTGGGTCACGTCGAACCGTTCCAGGTCCTCGACGTCGCTCTTCCAGAGCGCCTTCGTGAGCTTCCAGCCCGCCATCGACGAGGCGCCGATGTGGTGGACTTTCCCCTCGCGGACGAGCTCGTTCAGGGTCCGCAGCGTCTCCTCGACCGGCGTCTCGTCGTCCCAGCGGTGGATGTAGTAGACGTCGAGGTAGTCGGTCCCGAGTCGGTCGAGCGTCCCCTCGATCTGGGCGCGGATGTGCTTGCGGCCGAGCCCCTGATCGTTCGGACCCGGCTCGCCCCAGCCGTCGAACTCGAAGTACACCTTCGAGGCCAGCACGAAGTCCTCGCGGTCCCGCTCGTCGAGCCACTCGCCGATCCACTGCTCGCTCTTCCCGTTGGGGTTGCCGTAGACGTTCGCGGTGTCGATGAAGTTGATCCCCCGCTCCTCGGCGGCGTCGAGCAGCTCGTGGGCTTCCTCCTTCGTGGTCTCGGTCTGCCCGCCGGTCTCGCGGCCGAAGCGCCAGGTGCCGAAACACAGTTGCGACACTGTCGTCCCCGTCGAGCCGAGTTTCGTGTACTCCATACTCGGGAGTGTGCTACGCTGCGGGGTAAGCGGTGGGGTTGCGGCGGAATCGGCTGGCAGCGGGCCGGCGGATTGCCGTCGACCGCGTCAGCACCGGCGGCGTCCGCGGCGACGGCGGTAGCCAGCGCGGCAGCGGCGTCAACAAGCGCGGCAGCGGCATCGACCAGCGCGACGGTAGCGGCGCCACGACGATGTCCCGACACCGTGGACATTTGTGTCCGGTCGTGGACGGACACCTGTGCCGTCCCGAGTACTGGTGGCGTACGACGAGTCGACCCAGGCGAACTTCGCGCTCCGGTACGCGCTGTCGACCCACCCCGACGCCGAAATCCGCGTCCTGCACGTCAACGACCCGCGGGAGTGGTACGATACTGGCGACGTCGACGGCTACGCGTACGAGGAGTCCTACAGACGCTCCCAGGAGTCCGCGGAGCGACTGCTCGAACAGGCCGAGGGGATCGCACGGAAGCACGACAGGGAGATAACTACGGAGTTGGCTGAGGGCAAAGCCGCTAGAACAATCGTACAGTACGCCGAGAAGCACGGGTTCGACCACGTCGTGCTCGGAAGCCACGGCCGCAGCGGCCTCTCGCGGTTGCTGCTCGGAAGCGTCGCCGAGCGCGTCGTCCGACGGTCGCACGCACCGGTAACGGTGGTCAGGAACGAGCCCACCGAAGCGACGACGGCCGATCGGTGATCCCGTCGTGAATCGTCGACAGGGGGATCAGCCGAAAACGTTGTTGAGCGTCATGGCGATGAAGAACAGGATCACCACCTCATTGACGATCCAGGCGTTGTCGTTCATCCAGTTCCGGATCCTCGGGAGGACGGCCTCCGCGCGCTCGCCGAAGGCGAGCAAGACGAGGGAGGGAGCGGCCAAGACGAGTAGCGTGAGCAGGACGAACGGAGCTGCGTCGGTCACCGGAGCATCCTGCGAGACGAGATAGGAGCCGACGGCGGCCGACGTGAGGAGGTCTGTCGGAAAGAATCCGAGAAGCAGAAAGCCGAGCCGGAAAGAAAAACGAGGCGTCGCGGAGCCGAGTGTGCCCATCCACTGCGGCGGTTCGGACTCCTCTCTGGTGCGGTACGTGTGAACCATCGCGAACAGAAGCGCGATCAGGACGACCGCGCTGAGGGTCGTGTTCGGGGCGCCCTGACCGATCGCGCCGACGCCCAGCACGTACGCGAGTGCGACGACGAAGGAAATCGAGAGCGCCGCGCCGGCGACGAACGCCGCGGAGTTTCGGCGCCAGTCCTCGCTGGTCGCCAGGAAGATGGCGCTGAGGAGTTGGGGCCCGGCGACCATCACGACCACCAGCGGCAGGACTTCGAGGAAGCTCACCGGGAGATCACCGGAGATCGGGACTGGAGCGCAGCGCCGAGCGCGTCCGGCCGTCGGTCGGTAGCAATCAGCACATCGGTCGCGGACTCGTGTGGGGCGCCAAAGCGGTCCCGCAGTGTCACGCCGCAGGTCAGTGTCGACATCGCTCGTACGTCCTCTATCCACGACCGACGGCAAAAACGCACAGTCATAAACCCCTTCGACCGGAATGCCCGGGCAATGACAGTTCGGATCGCAGGGGTCGGACTCGGCGGGCTCGGATTGCTGGAACTGGAGCAGTTCGCGGCGATGGACGACGTCGAAGTAGTCGCGGGCGCCGATCCGTCCGCGGCGGCCCGAGACAGGTTCATCGAGGCGTTCGAGCAGCCGGTGTACGAGTCGACGGAGGAACTGCTCGCCGAGCACGGGGATCTCGACGCGGCGACGATCGCGTCGGTCCACGCCGGCCACTTCGAGCAGGCGACGGCCTGCATCGAGGCCGGTCTCGACGTGCACCTGGAGAAGCCGATGGTGACGACCGTCGACGAGGCCGTCGCGCTGGTCGCCGCCGCCGACGAGCGCGACGCGCTCGTGCAGGTGGGCTACCAGCGCCACGTCGACCCTTACTACGTCGAACTGCGCCGGCTGATCGAGGCGGGCGCCGTCGGGACGCCGCGGATGGCCCACGCCCACCTCCAGCAGGACTGGCTGCGCGACTACGCCCAGAGCTGGCGGGGTAACCCTTCGCTGTCGGGCGGCGGCTTCCTCTACGACTCGGGCTCGCACATCATGGACGCGCTGCCGTGGGCGCTCTCGGGCGAGCCGATCGAGGTCGCCGCGCTGACCGACGACCGCGGCGAGGGGATCGAGATCGACGCGGCGATCTCGGCGCGCTTCGAGCGCGACGACGGCGTCGTCACCGCCAGCGCCGGAGTCTGTGGCGACGGCACGAAAACTCCCGACGTCGACGACGGACTGACGGTCTACGGCACGGAGGGGAGCCTCCACTACGACGGCGACGAACTGATCCACGTCGAGCGCGGCGGCGAGGAGCGTACGGTCGAGGTTAACGGTGACACCGACTTCGAGGTCCTGACCCGGAAGAAACTGGAGAACTTCGTCGCCGCGATTCGCGGCGAGGAGGAGCTGGTCGCGCCGCCGGAGGACGGGCTGCGCGCCATCGCGTTCACCGAGGCGACGGTGCTGGCGGCCGAACGGGGCGAGACCGTCGACGTGCAGCAGCTCGTGGACGCGGGGCGGACGCGCTGAATCCGAACGCGGCGTCGCCACGACAGCGGCGACCGGTGCCACAACGCCACCCAGAGGCAGCGCGACATCGCGTCAGCGAGGCGGCCAAACCGAACTGCCTTTTCACATCGGCTCCCGAGGGTCAGGCATGACAGAGGTGCTCGTCGCCGAGGACGTGCGGAAGCGCTACGGCGACGCCGAGGCGCTGGACGGCGTCTCGCTGACGGTGCGGGCGGGAGAGGTGTTCGCGCTGATCGGGCCGAACGGGGCGGGCAAGACCACGCTCGTCCGCGCGCTGACCGGGACCACGACGCCCACGGAGGGATCGGTATCGGTGTTCGCCGAGGCGCCGACGACCGTCGCCCGCGAGCGGATCGGCGTCCTCCCGCAGGACTTCTCGCCGCCGGGACGGCTGACCGGACGCGAACTGATCGAGTACTACGCCGGGCTGTACGACGACGCGATCGACCCCGACGAGGTGCTCTCGACGGTCGGGCTCGCCGACGACGCCGATACCTGGTACGAGAATCTCTCGGGCGGCCAGCAGCGCCGGGTCTGTCTGGGCGCCGCGCTGGTTAACGACCCCGAACTGCTCTTCCTCGACGAGCCGACGACCGGGATCGATCCGGCGGGACGCCGCACCGTCGCCGAGCGCGTCCGGGCGCTGGCGGCCCGCGGGACGACGGTGTTTCTCACCACCCACGACATGGCCGAGGCCCAGCGGCTGGCCGACCGCGTCGGGCTGCTCTCGGGCGGCGAACTGGTCGCGGTCGGCCCGCCCGAGGAGCTGGTGCGCGAGCACGGCGGCGACGCTCGGCTGTACGTCGAGCTGGACGCCGAAGACGTAGAGGTCGGGGAGGAAACGCGATCCGGGCCCGATCCCGAGGCGGTCGCGGTCGATCTCGCCGACGACGGCGTCGCGGCGACGCCGACGGATCGCGGCGTGGAGATCACCGGGATCGACCCGACCGAGATCGGCCGCGCGGTCGAGGCGATGGAGGCCCGAGGCGTCGCGTACTCCTCGCTGACCTGGCGCGAGCCGAGTCTGGAGGACGTCTACATGGAGCTGGCCGGCGACGAGGAGGGCGGCGCCGGCGGCGAGTTCGGGACGCGCCGCACTGCGGTGCCCGGAGGTGCGTCGCGATGACGGCGACCGGCCGCGTCGCCGCGGAGTTCGACGCCGCGTGGCGATCCTTCCTGCGCCGGAAGACGGCGGTGTTTTTCACCTTCTTCTTCCCCGTCCTGCTGATCGTCATCTTCGGCGCGCTCGTGCGCACCGACCCCGGCGGGAGCGGCCTGTTCACCGAGCCGCCGGAGTACTACGTGCCGGGCTACGTCGCGACGGTCGTGCTCTTCACCCCGCTCTCGCGGCTCGGCAGCACGGTCGCGCGCCACCGCGAGGGCAACCGCTTCGAGAAGCTCGCGACGACGCCGCTGTCCCGCGCGGAGTGGCTGGCGGCGCGCACGCTCGTCAACACCGTCATCATCGGCATCGCCAGCCTGCTCGTGCTCGTGCTCGTCGCCGTGCTGACCGGCGCGGCGCTGCCGCTGTCGCCGCTGCTCGTGCCGTTCATCGTCTTCGGCGTCGTGCTCTTTTGCGGCGTTGGCGCGGTGCTGGGCGCGGTCACCGAGTCTCAGGACGGCGCGGTCACGGCGAGCAACACGATCGGGCTCCCCCTCCTGTTTCTCTCCGACACGTTCGTCCCGCCCGAGCTGCTGCCGGAGTGGTTCGGCCCGCTGCAGAACCTCTCGCCGCTGACGTACTTCGCGCGGGGCGTCCGGACGCTGACGCCCGGTGCGAGCGGCGATCCGCTCGGGCCGCTGGTGATACTCGCGGTGCTGGCGGTGGTCTCGTTCGCCGTGGGTGCGTACGCCATCCCGCAGACGGACTGAGCCGCCGGCGCTACGAGGGCGCGACGGCGCTACGAGGGCGCGACGGCGCTACGAGTAACACGACGGCGCTACGTTTCGTCGAAAGCGTCCGATCGTAACCGGACAACTATCACGCTCGGCTCGGATGACACCAGTATGAACGCCTTGCTGGGAGTGTGGATCGGCATCGCGGTGACGTTCGCGGCGAGGGGCTGGGATATCGAGTGGCACGCCGCCAACGGCGCCCATTCGGGAATCGTGCCGCCCCATCTCCTGCTCGCGCTCGGGTACGCGGTCATGGCCGCCGCCGCGGCGCGGGGACGCCGGAGCGCGGACGAGCGCGAGCGAGCCTACCTTTCGGCCATCGCGCTATCGGCGGGCGTCGCCGCCGTCGGACAGGTCGCCGACCAGCTGTTGCACCTGCTTGCGATCGAGGGCGCGGGAATCGCGCTCGCGCACCTCGCGTCGACGTTCGGCTTCCTCGTCGCGGCGTTCGTCGCCGTCGTCGCGACGGTCGCGGCCGCGCGAAGTAGCAGGGGGAAAGCGGCGTCGTGAAAGCAGCGTCTCGAAAAGCGGCGTCGTGAGATCGGTCGATCAGGCGGTCGGATCGAATTCGCAGGCCGCACCCTCGGTGAGGTTCTCCTCGTCGATGTACGCCGAGAGACAGGCGTAGTTGCAGAACTGGCCGGCTCGCTCTCGGTCGCCGTCCGCGGCCGATTCGAGAAACAGCGGATCGTGGGCGTAGACGTCGCTTCCGCAGTAGGTGCACTCGGTCATGGAGGCGATACGGGACTGCGCGGAAAGTCGTTTGCGGCGAGGACGGTGATCTGCTGGAACTACGGAAGGATTAGGAGCGCCGGCTCGAACGTGTAGCCGTACGCGTGGTTGAGGATGACGTACGTGACGACGCCGAGCACGAGGCTGAGGATCCACGATCCGGCGGCGATCCGCCCGACCTTCGCGTGGGGCGTGTTCCGGAGTTCTGCGGGCGTGTGTGTCAGCCCGAGCAGGAACGCGTACAGCACGACCGGCATCGTCACCACCGACAGCACGATGTGGACGAACAGCATCGCGAAGTAGCTGTAGCGCACCAGATCCGGCACCGTCTCGACGATCGACTTCTGGCCGCCGCCGCCGACCTTCGGGAGGTACATGAGCAAGAACAGGATGATGAGCACGAACGCCGCGCTCATCGCCGCCCGGTGCTTGTCGACCTCGCCGTTGCGGATCCAGTACCAGCCCGCGACCAGACAGATCACCGCCAGCGTGTTCACGATCGCGATCCCGTGACCGAGCAGGTTGACGCCGGACTCGGAGATATCGGGGAACAGCGGGAGCCAGCCCCCGAACGTCCCCGCGACCAGCCCGTAGCCGACGACGGTGAGCAGGATGGTCACCGCCCCGACGTTGTCCTTGACTCGCTGGCGCGGCGTTGCTGTCGCCATGCGCGGTGGTTGGGAGTCGCTCGGTATCTTCCTGTCGCTTCGGTGCCGGATCGTCGCACCGCGGACTCGCGCTGCCGACCCCCGTCGCCACCGTCCGACGCCGAACCCCGCCTCCGCCGCCCGACGCCAGCCCGCCGCCTCCGTCGACCGTCGCCGGTCCGCCGCTTCCGCCGCCCGACGCCGGCGCCGAACCGCGGAACGGCGTCGAGTCGATCGCGTTTATCATCAACGTTTAAACGATTCGGCGGACTACTCGTAGGTATGAGCGCCGACCAGAAGCAACGGTCGATCCGCTGTCTCGTGGCCAAAGTCGGATTGGACGGCCACGACAGGGGAGCACACGTCATCGCGCGGGCGTTCCGGGACGCCGGGTTCGAGGTGATCTACTCGGGGCTCCACAAGGCGCCCGAGGAGATCGTCCAGGCCGCCGTCCAGGAGGACGTCGACGTGCTGGGCATCTCGATCCTCTCGGGGGCCCACAACACGCTGATCCCGAAGGTCGTCGAGGGCCTCGAGGAGTACGGCGCGTTCGAGGACACGCTGCTGTTGGTCGGCGGCGTGATCCCCGACGAGGACAAGCAGGAGCTCAAAGCGCAGGGCGTCGCCGAGGTGTTCGGGCCGGGGACCGAACTCGAGGAGACGATCCAGTTCGTACGGGAGAACGCGCCGCGACGATGAGCGGCGACAGCCAGGGGGAGCGGGTCGCCGACGCCGACGAGCCGCCGGAACTGATTTCGGACCTGCTCGCGGGCGACCACCGCGCGTTAGCTCGCGTCATCACGAAGATCGAGAACCGCGCGCCGGGCTATCGCGACCTCGTCTCGGCGCTCCACGAGCACACCGGCGACGCGGCGGTGGTCGGCGTCACGGGGAGCCCGGGATCGGGCAAGTCGACGCTCGTCGACAAGCTCGCCGAGGAGTACCGCGATCAGGACCTGACCGTCGGCGTCATCGCGGTCGACCCCTCCTCGCCGTACACCGGCGGCGCGGTGCTGGGCGACCGGATCCGGATGGCCTCCACGGTCGGGGATATGGACGTGTTCGTCCGGTCGATGAGCGCCCGGGGGAACCTCGGCGGGCTCTCGACGGCGACCGCGGACGCCGTGAAAGCGCTGGACGCGTTCGGGAAGGATCGGATCATCATCGAAACGGTCGGCGCCGGCCAGAACGAGATCGACGTGGTTCGGGCCGCCGACACCGTCGCCGTCCTCGTCCCGCCCTCCAGCGGCGACACCGTCCAGATGCTGAAAGCCGGGATCCTGGAGATCGCCGACGTGTTCGTCGTCAACAAGGCCGACCTCGACGGCGCCGACCGCACGGTCAAGGAGCTCCGGGAGATGATCGAACTGCGCGACGACGTCAACCCCGTGCTCGGTGCGGGCAAGCACGGTCCGGGCGTCGGATCGACGCCGAACGACGGCGGCGACGAGGGAAGCGAGAGCGCCGCGGGAACACTCGACACGGTGGGGGGAGAGGAAGCGACGTGGACCCCCCAGATCGTCGAGACGGTCGCCACGCGCGGCGAGGGCGTCGACGACCTGCTCGACGCGTTCGCGGCCCACCGCGAGCACGTCGCCGCAACCGGGCGCGCCGAGGAGATGGAACGGACGCGCTACGCCGAGGAGATCCGCACGCTGCTGCGCGACGACGCCGCGGGGCTGCTGGAACGGGAGATCGAGCGCCGCGGCGGCATCGGCGAGTTCGTCGACGCCGTCGTCGCTCGCGAGACCGATCCCTACGAGGTCGCCGACGAGCTGCTCGGCCCGCTGCGCGAGTGCGTCGAGGAGCGAGCGCGCGACGAGGGCTGACCCGGCGGCGCGGCCGTCCCGTCCGAAGCCACCCCATCTAAGTCCGCTCAGAACTAACAACAGGGTATGAAGCTCCGAACCCTCCTCGCAGGTGCTGCCGGCGCCGTCGGCGCGACCGCGCTCGCAAATCGGGCGATCGCCAGGTCCGTCGACGAACCCCAGCCAGGCGTGTACGGCCAACAGCACACCTACCGCTGGCGCGGCATGGACGTTGCGTACACAGAGCTCGGCGATCCCGACGATCCCGACATGGTGCTGTTCCACGGCGTCGGCGCCGCGGCGTCGAGCCGCGAGTTCGCCGACATCGCCGGATCGCTGGCCGAGGACTACCACCTGCTCGTCCCGGACCTGCCCGGCTTCGGTCGGTCGGACCGCCCGCCGCTGGTGTACTCGGGATCGCTGTACGAGGGGTTCGTCACGGACTTCCTGCGCGACCTGACCGACGAGCCGATCGTGCTCGCGTCGTCGCTGAGCGGTTCCTACGCCGTCCAGGCCGCCCGGGACGTCGATGTCTCGCGGCTCGTGCTGATCTGCCCGACCGACGAAACGATGCCCGGTCGGCGCGTCTGGCTTCGAAGCCTGCTGCGGACGCCGCTGGTCGGCACCGCGCTGTTCAACCTCGTGACGAGCAAGCCCGGCATCCGCCACTTCAGCGCCGACCACGGCTTCTTCGATCCCGAGAACGTCGACGAGAGCTACGTCGAGGACCGCTGGCAGAGCGCCCACCAGCCCGGCGCGCGCTACGCGATGGCGTCGTTCATCAGCGGCTTCCTCGATCCCGACGAGAACATCGACGAACACCTCGAAGCGATCGACGTGCCGACGACGCTCGTCTGGGGGCGCGAGACCGAGACGACGCCGCTGAGCGAGGGGCGAACGCTGGCCGAGCACGCCGACGCCCGGCTGGTCGTCGTCGACTACGCGAAGCTGCTCCCTCACGTCGAGCATCCCGACGCCGTCCTCACGCTGCTGGCCGACGACCTCTCGATCGCCCAGCAGGACTGACCGGAAAAGCAGTCGCCGACGCTCCTCCTATCGCCGCTCGAACACAAGCAGCCGCTCGCCCGTCGTCTCGGTCGTCTCGACGTCGACGCCGACGACCTGCCCGGTCTCGACGGCCTCGGGATCGACATCCCGCAACTGGCCGGTGAGCCGCACGGGGCCGAAGTCGGCGATCGCGACGACGTACGGCGCGTCGTCGGCGAAGTTCGGCGTCGCGACGTGCGTGACGGTGTACGTGTCGATCTCGCCCGACGCGGGAAGCCGCTGTTCGGCCAGCTCGGTGTCGCCGCAGTCCGGACAGACCCGCCGCGGCGGCAGCGAACCGTGGCCGTTCGAACACTCCAGGTAGTAGCCCTCGCCCTCGGCGACGGCGTCGAGCGCGTCGTCGAACCCCTCGTTCCGGACCTCCTCGCTGTCACTCATTCTTGGACCTCCATGACGTGGACGACGGCGCTGGCGACCGTCCCGCCGGCGTTGTGCGCGACCCCGACGTCGGCGTCCGGCACGGCGTCGCTGTTGACGTGATCGCCCCGGAGCAGCTTCACGACGTCGGCGATCTGGCCGACGCCGGTCGCGCCGACGGGATGGCCCTTGGCCTTTAGCCCGCCCGAGAGGTTGACCGGATTCTCGCCGCCCGCCGCCGTTTCTCCCCGCGTCGCGGCGTCGATGCCCTCGCCCGTCTCGTACAGGCCGAGCGACTCGATCGCGAGCACTTCGGCGATCGTGAAGCAGTCGTGGACCTCCGCGAGATCGACGTCAACGCCCGATATCCCCGCCTCTTCGTAGGCCTCCGCGGCGGCCTCGTCGGCGGCCGGCGAGGTCGCGAGGTGCTCGCGGTCGTGCAACGCGAGTTGATCCCCGCCCTGTCCCGTCCCGGTGATCGCGACCGGGGCGTCGATCCCGCGGTCGGCGGCGTACTCCTCGCTGACGAGGACCGCCGCCGCGGCGCCGTCGCTGATCGGACAGGAGTCGTACAGCCCGAGCGGCTCGGAGACCATCGGCGCGTCCAGCGCCTGCTCTACGGTGATCTCGCTGTTGTACTGGGCCTGCTCGTTGTCGAGGGCGTGCTCGTGGTTCTTCACGGCGATCTCCGCGAGATCCTCGCGGGAGCCGCCGAACTGCTCGAAGTACGCCCGCGCCATCAGCGCGTAGGCGCCGGGGAACGTCATCCCCTGGCGGACCTCCCAGAGGTCGTCGGCCGCGATCGCCAGCGCCTCGGTGGCGCCCTGCGTGCCGAGGTTGGTCATGCGCTCGGCGCCGCCGACGAGCAACACGTCGGCCTCGCCGTTTCTGATGTCCTTGACGGCCTGTCGGACGCCGGCGCTGCTGGAGGCGCAGGCGGTCTCGTAGCGCGTGGCCGGCGCGCGGATCCCCGCGGCCTCGGCCATCAGCGGGCCCTGGTGGCCCTGGTGCTCCGCGAGTTCCCCCATGAAGTTCCCGTAGTAGAGCGACTCGACGTCGGCCCGGTCGACCCCCGCGTCGGAAAAGGCCTCGGCGCTCGCCTCCCCGAACAGGTCCCGACCGGTCCGTTCGGGCGCGTTGCCGAACGCCGTCACACCGACTCCGGCCACTCGTACGCCTGGCATGTGTCCCGGTAGGCCGTCGAGCGGATATATGTCTTGGGTGCCCCCGGATCGACAGTTCGAGGTAAGAGCGACTTAACGCCGCGTTTTCCAGCGACTCGGTCGCTGCTCTGTCCTCGACGTCGAGCGGCCGGTCGGCGTCGGTCTCGGCGATTCCGGTGGCTTTCTATACGTCGCGCCGCTAGGTGGGCCCATGACGGAGGAGCCCGGACTGAGCGATCAGTACCGGAAGTCGAGTCCGTGGCCGCTGTTGATCGCGCTCGGTCTCCCGCTCTCGGAGATCGGCGTCATTCTGGGGCTGTACCCCGTGGCCGTGGGGGGCCTGTTGCTCCTGCTTGGGAGCATCGCCGGCATCCTCAGGGAGACCGAGTACGTCGGGAGCCCCTGGCCCGTGTTCGCCGGGATGTCGGCGGTCCTGGTCGCGGCCGGGATCGGCGTGTTCTTCTACGTCGGCGGCTCGGTCGCCCTTGGCGGCGGCGCGCTGACGATCGACGGCGGCTCGCTCGCGCTGCGCGGCCTCTCGATCGCGACGGCCGGCGTCATCGGCGTCGTCGGCGCCGTGGTCGGTCGCTCGCGGACGCAAGCGCAGCCCGGCGTGTAGACGGGACGATCGATTCCGTTCTCTCGACCGACATCTTCTTGCCCCGGTGCGACCGTTCTCGAACACGATGAGCGCCGAGCGCGCGATCGTCTTCGACCTCGACGGGACGTTGCTACATTTCACCAGGGACTACGGCGGCGTACTCCGAGACGCCGTCACCGACGTCGTCGGCGAGGTTCCCGAAGGAGGTCTGGAAGCATACGACCGCGAGTTTTACGACCGGTTCGAGCGTTGCGAGCCCGACCCGATCTACGAAGCGTTCGCGGAGTTGGATCTCGACGCCGCGCCCGACGAGCTTCGAGCGGCGCTGCGCGAACGCGAAGTCCGGATGTGCCAGCCCCACGAGGACGCCGCCGCGGATCTCGAACGGCTCGGACGCGAGTTCCGCATCGGCGTCCTGACCAACGGCGTCCCGGAGTGGCAGCGCCACAAGCTGGACGCGTACGACCTCGACGAGCACGTCGACGCGTTCGTTGCCTCATACGAGGTGGGAGCGCACAAGCCCGACGCGGCGCCGTTCCGCTGTGCCGAGGAACGACTCGACGCCGACGAGTACGCGATGGTCGGCGACGACGACGCCGATGTCGACGGCGCGCGGGCGGCGGGTTGGACCGCCCACCGCTACGAGGGCGACGGGTTCGGCGATCTGCCGGGCGCGCTCGACTGGTGAGGCCCGCTGTGTGCGCCTCGCGACATCCGCACCGGTGTTCGACCGGCCAGAAACAGAATCTATTTCTGACCCGCCCCGCAAACGTCGCGTAATGTCACGAGAGCTGTTCGACCGAGACGCGATTCTGGACCTATCGGTCAACATCATCCCGCTGGGCATCCTGGTGTTTTTCTTCGGGCTGTACATCTTCGCCAACCCGTGGGGTTTCGACCCGGTGTTTAGCACCCTCCAGTTCTCCATCATGGGGCTGATTCTGACCGCGCTGCTGGTGCTGACGTACGTTTCGGGGAAGGCCGTCGAGCGCGACGAGCGGCGCTACGGCGAAGAGGAGCACTGACGGCTGGTTCTGGAGCGTCGCCGCGCGGACGCAGTTCTCGACACGTTTTCCCGTCTCCCGGCGCCTTGTCTCCCGGCACTAAACCGTGGTAACTTGGCACACGATTCGTACTAACCGAACACGTTCGACAGTGGAAATACGAACCTTTCTTTAACAAGCAATCCTGACCTCCGTGCATGGAAAACGGACAAGTAATCCTGACGGTCCTCATGGGGGCCTTTCTCGTGGCCGTCGCGGGCGCCCTGTCGCGTCTGGATCAGTGGGATCCGTCTCCGACGGCGGGCGGCGCGGCCGTCGGCGACGAGACGACCCACGGGCATCGGGAGAAACCGAGCGGGATTCTGCGCTGGTTGACGACGGTCGACCACAAGGATATCGGCATGCTCTACGGAACGTACGCCGTCGTCGCGTTCGCGTGGGGCGGCATCGCCGTGATGCTGATGCGCCTGGAACTCAGCTTCCCGGGCGAGACGCTGATCGGCGCGTCGACGTACAACGCCCTGCTGACGAGCCACGGCATCACGATGCTGTTCCTGTTCGGGACGCCCGTGATCGCGGCGTTCGCGAACTACTTCATCCCGGTGCTGATCGACGCGGACGACATGGCGTTCCCGCGGATCAACGCCATCGCGTTCTGGCTGCTCCCGCCGGCCGCGCTGCTGGTGTGGGGCGGCTTCTTCCTCGCACCGTTCGTCGACGCCGTCGCGGGCGCCCAGACGTCCTGGACGATGTACCCGCCGCTGTCCACGTCGAGTACGGCGATGGGAACGCCCGCAGGGCCGAACGGCGTCATCAACGCCGGTGCGGACATGATGATGCTGGGGCTGCACCTCTCGGGGATTTCGGCGACGATGGGCGCGATCAACTTCATCGCGACCATCTTCACCGAGCGCGGCGAGGACGTCGGCTGGCACAACCTCGACATCCTCTCGTGGACGATCCTCACCCAGTCCGGCCTGATTCTGTTCGCGTTTCCGCTGCTGGGCAGCGCGCTGCTGATGCTGCTCGCGGATCGTAACTTCGGAACGATGTTCTTCGCTCCCGAGGGCGGCGGGCCGATCCTCTGGCAGCACCTGTTCTGGTTCTTCGGTCACCCCGAAGTGTACATTCTGGTGTTGCCGCCGATGGGGATCATCAGCTACGTCCTGCCGAGGTTCGCCGGGCGCAAGCTGTTCGGGTTCAAGTTCGTCGTCTACTCGACGCTCGCGATCGGGGTGCTATCGTTCGGCGTCTGGGCCCACCACATGTTCGCCTCCGGCATGGACCCGCGCCTCGAAGCGGCGTTCATGGCGGTGACGCTCTCGATCGCGGTTCCCAGCGCCGTCAAGACGTTCAACTGGATCACGACGCTGTGGAACGGTGACGTCCGGCTGACGGCGCCGATGCTGTTCTGCGTCGGGTTCATCTCGAACTTCATCATCGGTGGGGTGACCGGCGTGTTCCTCGCCGCGGGACCCGTCAACCTGTCACTTCACGAGACCTACTACGTGGTCGGGCACTTCCACTACATCGTGATGGGCGCCATCGGCTTCTCGGTGTTCGTGGGCCTGTACTACTGGTTCCCGCTGTACACCGGCCGGATGTACCAGCAAGCCCTCGCGAAGTGGCACTTCTGGCTCACGATGATCGGCACGAACGTCGTGTTCTTCGCGATGATCCTGCTGGGCTACGGCGGCATGCCCCGCAAGTACGCCAACTACGAGTTCCCGATCGGGCCGACGAACCTGTTCACGGACCTTCACCAGATCGCCACGCTCGGCGCCATCATCCTGTTCGTCGGACAGCTGATCTTCCTGTGGAACTTCGTGGTCTCCTGGCTCGAGGGGCCGCGGGTCACGGACGACGACCCGTGGGACCTCGCTGAGCACGGGATGAAGGGCCGCGAGTGGGACTGGTTCGGCGAGAACAAGCTCCTCCCCATGACCGACGGCGGTGAGGACGACGACGCCGACGTCGCAACCGACGGCGGCCAGCCGGTCGATGAGGCCGAGGCGGTCGACGCCGACGAAGAGTAGTCGCGCCCCCTCGTTTTTACTGCGTTCTTCCGCGTTTGCACTGACGCCGAGCTACCAGTATCGTGACGACGCTACGACATCGAACCGTGTGAGGCGCGCCGCTCGACGGGGAAGAGAAACAGAAAGTGAGACGCCGCAGCGTCAGCTCAGGACGATGAAAAATCCGGTCAGGAACATCATCGTCACGATCGCGCCGAGCACGAGCCCGAGCAGTTCCTTCTCGCTCATAGTACAACTCAGGCGCGACGAGTGGAAAAGCCTATTCCTTCCAGGTCCGACCGTTCGAACGTGACAGACGCCGAATCGACGTTCGAGGGGATCGACGCAGGCGAAGGGCTCGACGGCCGGCGGTTCGTGCTCGGCCTCTACGCGGCGCTGGTCGGCGTCACCGCGACCATGGGCGCGATCCTCTCGGTCGTTCTCACGGGCGTCGAGACGTCGCTGACGCTGTTTGGATTCATCAGCCTCCCGCCGACGGCGCTCGGGTTCGCGCTCTACGGCGGCCTCACGGTCGCGGTGATCCTCGGCGTCCCGCTGCTCGCGATGTTCTACATCTCCGAGAAACGGTAGACGGCGCGTCCCGAGACGCCGACGGAAACGTCAGTCGTCGCCGACTTGCTTCTGGATCTCGTCGACGATCTCGGGATTTCGCAGCGTCGACGTATCGCCGAGTTCCTCGCCGTTGGCGATCTCCTCGAGCAGGCGACGCATAATCTTGCCCGAGCGCGTCTTGGGGAGTTCCGGCGTGAAGATGATCTCCTCCGGACGCGCGATCGGGCCGATGGCGTCCTCGACGCCCTCGACGACGCGCTCGCGCAGCTGTTCGTCGCCCTCGG
>ENA-ORCR01000107-ORCR01000107.1-marine-metagenome-genome-assembly--contig:-NODE-107-length-96526-cov-30.099265_pt1 | contig 96526 bp, 82 predicted proteins | sample MGYA00237782_ERZ508514 | MGnify/ENA primary metagenome ERZ508514 (study PRJEB26185, sample SAMN06268960) | marine metagenome | isolation source: Eden Landing Ponds, San Francisco, CA, USA | place...
TCTCACTCACCCCAGTCCTCTTCGAGCTCGGGGGCCGTCTCGAGGACTGGAGGTTCGGTGTCGACGACTTCGAGCTCCGCACCGCAGGTCGCGCAGTCGACGATCTCTCCGATCTCGATGTCGTCGTGCAGGGATACCTCCGCCCCGCACTCGACGCATTCCGTCATCGTACCCCTACTCGTACACCTATCCACTTAAAGGCTTCGAACTTATCAGAAGGTGGAAAGGCGCATACAGCACTCTAAGCGCATCGAAACGTCGAATACACCGGCAGTCGGATCACAGCATAATTTTTCTGGTAGTTGACCTGGCCGGGGCCGGTCGTCGCAGTCGGACACACTCACACATACGTCGCCACCTCCGCAGTCAGCGCCTCTTCGGCGGCTGCGACCGCGTCGCGGCGGTCCGTGACGCTCCCGCGGTCCTCGGCCAGCCGGTCACGAGCGCGTTCGACGCTCGCCGCGACGGCCTCGGGGGCGGGACCACCCTGTGAGTCGCGCATCGCGACGCTCTCGGCCGGGTCCAGCGTCGCCGCCAGCGTCTCGTGGTCGACGTAGTCGGTGAGCGACTCTCCCAGGACGTCCTCGGCGGCCGCCTCGATGGCCGCGACGTCCGGCTCTTCGTCTAGGTGTTCCGCGGCCGTCGCCACGACTTCGTGGGCAGTCCTGAACGGGAGCCCCGCCATCGCGAGGCGGTCGGCCACGCCCGTCGCCGTCGAGAAACCCGCGCCCGCCTCCGCGTCGAGCACTTCGTCGTTCCACTCGGCAGTCGCTACTGCGCCGGTTGCGACTTCCAGCGCCTCGGGGACGCTGTCGACGGCCGTCCACGCGTGGGGCGTCGCCTCCTGCAGGTCGATGTTGTACGAGCGGGGCAGTCCCTTCAGCGTCGTCAGCAGTCCCTGGAGCGCACCGCTCGCCTCGCCCGCCGTCGCGCGGACGAGTTCCAGCGTGTCGGGATTCTTCTTCTGGGGCATGATCGACGACGTCGACGCGTAGTCGTCGCTGATCTCGACGTAGTCGCGACCGCTGTAGACGACGAGGTCCTCGGCGAGTCCCGAGAGCGTCGCGGCCAGGGTGGCCAACGCAGCTGTCGATTCGACGAGGAAATCGCGCGTCGAGACGGCGTCCATCGAATTGTCGAGCACCGACTCGAACCCCAGCAACTCGGCCGTGCGCTCGCGGTCCACGTCGAAGGGCGTCCCCGCGAACGCGGCCGCGCCCAGCGGCGAGCGGTTCGTCCGGTCGTAGGCCGCCAGTAACCGCTCCGTATCGCGGGCCAGCGCGCTCTCGTAGGAGGCCACCCAGTGGGCGACCGTCACCGGCTGGGCGTACTGCAGGTGGGTGAACCCGGGCAGGAGCGTCTCGCCGTGTTCGTCGGCGACCTCCAGCAGTTCCTCGCGGGCGCCTACCACCGTTTCGAGCGCGTCGAGCAGGTCCGCGCGCAGCCGGTAGCGGATGCAACTGGCGACCTCGTCGTTTCGCGAGCGGGCCGTGTGCATCCGTCCGCCTTCCGGCCCCACACGCTCGATGACTGCCGTCTCGATGGCCTCGTGGACGTCCTCGGCGTCCGGGAGCTCTGCGTGGCCTGTCGCCTCGACGTCGTCGAGCGCTCCGAGGATCGCCGCGGCGTCGTCCTCGTCGATTATGCCCTGTTCTGCGAGCATCACCGTGTGCGCGCGGTCGACGACCAGGTCGGCCTCGAAGATGCGCCGGTCCGCGGCCAGCGAGGACATGAACCCGCGGGCGGGCCCGCCCGAGAAACGGTCGCGGCGGATGGCGGTCCCGCCGGTCTCGTCCCCGGCGCTCTCACCGCCTGCGCCACCGGTCGCGCCCCCGGACTCGGCTGTGTCCTCGCTGTCGGTCATGGTCTCACTCGCTGTCGGGGTTCGCGTTCCCGTCGGTCGCTTCGCCGCCGTCGGTAGCGGCCGTCTCGGCCTGTTTCGCGGCGACGTTCTGGGCGACGCGGTTGGCCAGCCGCGACTGGAAGCCGTGGTACTTCGCCACGCCGGTCGCGTCGTTCTGTTCGATGTCGTCGGTGACGTCCTCCTCGTTGAACGACGCCGCCGATTCGCTGTAGACGGCGTAGTCGCTCTCGCGACCCACCGGACGGGCCTGCCCGCCATCGAGTTTCACGGTGACAGTACCGGTGACCTTCGTCTGGGTCTGCTCGATGAACGACTCCAGGGCCTTCGTCAGCGGCGCGTCGATGAGCCCCTCGTAACCCTTCTGGGCCCAGCGCTGGTCGATCTGCTGTTTGAACGCCCGTTCTTCCTGGGTGAGGACGAGCCCTTCCAGGGCCTCGTGGGCGTTCAGCAGGACCGTCGCCGCGGGGTGCTCGTAGTTCTCGCGGACTTTGAGCCCGAGCATCCGGTCTTCCATCGTGTCCGTGCGGCCGATGCCGTGTTTCCCGGCGCGCTCGTTCAGTTCCGCGATGAGCGCCACGGCGTCGAGTTCCTCGCCGTCGAGTGCGACGACCTCACCCTGTTCGAAGGTGAGTTCGAGGGTTTCGGTCTCGGCGTTGCCGGGTGCCTGGGTCCAGTCGTAGATCTCCTCGCCGGGGACGTGGGCCGGGTCTTCGAGTTCCGACCCCTCGACCGACCGGCTCCAGAGGTTGGTGTCGATGCTCCAGCGGCCGCCGTCGCCGCCCTCGACGGGCAGGCCCTTCTCCGCGGCGTACTCGCTCTCCCACTCGCGTGTGAGGCCGAGTTCCCGGACGGGCGCGAGCACGTCCAGGTCGGAGGCACGCCAGACCGCCTCGAAGCGGAGCTGGTCGTTGCCCTTGCCCGTACAGCCGTGGGCGAGCGCCGTACAGCCCTCTGCTTTCGCGACGTCGAGGATCGCCTCGGCGATGACGGGGCGGGCGAGCGCGGTCCCGAGCGGGTAGCCCTGGTAGGTGCCGTTGGCCTTGACCGACTGCAGGCACAGATCGGCGAACTCGTCTTTCGCGTCGACGACGAAGTGGTCCATGCCGAGCGCTTCGGCGGTCTCTTCGGCCTCGTCGAACTCCTTGCGGGGCTGGCCGACGTCGACCGTGACGCCGATGACGTCGTCGTAGCCGTACTCCTCCTTGAGGAGCGGGACGCAGACGGTCGTATCGAGCCCGCCCGAGAAGGCGAGCGCGACGGTTCCCGACGGGTCGGCTGTCGTGTCCGGTGATGCTGGGTCAGATGTCATGTGTGGTGGGGTTCGATGTCGTGTGTGTCGGGTGAGGTGTCCGCCCGGAACCCGACGGTGGCGGCGATTGGAAACGGAACGACGTGACGATGTGGTGTGAGTAGTGCGGGCCTAGCGGCCCGGTCGTCGTCGTCGCGGGGAAAATCGGATGACGGACCCCGGACTCACCGCCGCCGGCGAGTCGTCGACGTGGGTCCGCGTCATGTACTCGATGATAACCGCAGTTCCGTACTAAAAGGTTCCGAAGCGCCCGCGCGTCGCTGGATCAGGTCGTCTCGATCAGGTCCCGTTGTCCGTCCCCGGGCGACTCGTCGGACCCGTCGCCACTACCGTTTCCGCCGTTGCTCCCGTCTCCGCTGCTCCCGTTCGCACTCTCGTCGTTTCCGTTCCCGCTCCGGTTCTCGCCCCCGCGGTCGTCGCCGTTTCCGTTCTCACCCTCGGACTCGTTTTCGTCGCTGTTTCCGCCCCGATTGTCGCTCCCGTTCTCGTTCCCGGGGCCGGAATCGGTCGGCTGCTGGGACCCGTCGTCGCTAGTGTCGGACCCTGTCTCATTGCTTGCGGGCGCTCCATCCGGCCGATTCGACGTTCCAGTCTCGTTACCGGGCGGGCCGCCGTCCCCAGAGCCGCGCTGCTCACCGGACTGGCCGGGCGAGCCGTCCTCACCCGACTGGCCGGGTGCTCCATCTACACCCGGCTGCCCGGTGGATTCGTTCTCGCCAGCCTGGCCGGGCGGGCCGTCTTCACCCGACTGACCGGGCGGGCCGTCTTTGCCAGGTGGTCCCCGTGTCTCGTTTCCCGGCGGTCCCCGTGTCTCGTTGGCGAAGTCCGGCGGGCCCGCGCCGGCCGGTCGACCGACGTTCCTGCCCGCGATACTGCGTGCAACCTCGGCGACCTCGGGCCCGGTGAGGTTCCGCGCGTTCGACTGGAGCGTCCGGATCGCGCTCACGTTGACGCCCTGCTCCCGGAGCGCCTGTTCGGGGATGTCACGAGCGACGCGCTCGGTCCGGTTGGCCAGCCGCTGGAGTGCGCGTTGCTCGGCGTAGAGTTTCGCGAGCCGGGCCCGGTACTGGCCGGTCGAGAGCGTCCCGTTCTCGTGAGCTCGCCCGAGTTCCGCCTGTTCGGCGTCGAGTTCCTCGAGTCGTGCCTGCAGGTCGTCGGTCTGTGTTCCCAGGACGCGGGCTTTCGCCGCCGACGAGTTCGCGGCTGCGACCCGCTGTCCGAAGGCACGGACCGTCACGTCGCTCTCGACTGCGGCCCGTTCGGCACCCACGACGCCGGCCATCCGTTCGCCCGGCGCCATCCCGGTCTCGTTCCCGGCGGTGTCGTTCGCGGGGGTCGTCTGCGCAGCGGGACCCGACCCGACGCTCGCCACGACCGGCGCCGCGCCGGCGAGCCCCGCTACGACCACGACCACCGCGACGACTGCGACGGTGTCGCCCATCTTACTCCCCCTTGCCGGTCTATTCCCATATAAACCACAGACTCCGAACCCGGATCAACCCCGATTAAACCGAATTAATCGCCGCGTTTCCGGCGCCGAGTCAGGTGTTTCGGCCGGTTGCGGCTCGGTCGGGAGCCGTCCGCCGGGGACTCGGAAGTGTCGCCGCTGATCGACCGGAGTTCCCGGGCGGCAAGTGTGTCGTCGAAACGGTCACAGGGAGGTGTGCATACAACGCTCGCTTCACTCGCATTGTTGGGGGTTGTGCCGGCCACGTTTCGGACCGATGTGACGTCCCGGACAGTCGTCACCGCGCTCGCGTCGCGTCCCGGACAGTCGTCACCGCGCTCGCGTCGCGTCCCGGACAGTCGTCACCGTAATATCGCGCTCGTGGGCGGCGTCGACGACGGCCGCGACACGCTCCGGCGGGACCGTCTCCCAGGCGGTGTGGCCGGCGAGGATACCGAGTCCACCGCCCACCGCGATTTCGTCGAGATAGGTCTCGACCTCGACCGTGCACATGTGGCTGGTCTCCAGGTAGTACCGCGAGAGCGACAGGGGCGGCGTCCCCGGCGGATTGGGCAACGAGCGCACCGTCGCGTCGACGAGCGCGGCGTACTCGTCGGCGACGGCCCGCCAGACCCGCGCGTCACCGGCGTCGTAGGGCAGCGCGAACGTCGTCGGGTCGTAGCCCAGCGCCGCGAACTCCCCGGCGACGCCGGCCACCTCGTCGCGGATCTGGTCGGCAGTTGGCCGGAACACCGCCTCGTCGGCCGCGAAGTCCGCCGAGAGCGAGTCGTCGAGCGTCACGACCGGTTCCTCGTCGTCTTTCTCGACGAGGGTGTGCGTCTCGGTCCGCTCCCCGTCGGTGACCTCGAACTCGTCGCCGGAGTAGAGGCCGTGGCTCTCGCCGGGGAAGACGTGGCCGCTGTCGAGGCGGAGACGCCGGTCACCCGCGACGGCGTCGGCGGCGAGATGGTGGGCCTGCAGATAGCGGTGGCGTCGACCGTGAGCGACGACTTCCCAGCCGGCGTCGACCAGTTCGTCGAGTTGCTCGGCCGTGAGATGCCCCTCGTCGCCCAGCCACGACGGGACGACGGCCAGCGAAGCCGGCACCGATCGCTCCCGGAGTACCGGATAGATATCGTCGTAGTCCTCGGCGTACCCGTCGTCGAACACCAGCGCGAGTCGACCGTCCGTCATACTCTTCCTGTCGCTCCCGGCGCGTTAAGCGTTCGGGCACCGCCGTGGGAAGCGCACCAGAGGCGTCAGTACGGGGAGTCGACTTCGTCGAGATCTGAATCGATACAGTCGCTCGGCGAGGCGACTTACCGCCAGAGTTCGCGCGAGACGACGGCGTCGAGGTCGATGGAGAGCCAGTAGTTCTCGACCTCGTCGCCGTCGGCAGCGGACGAGTAGGCGATGTAGCGCTGGACCTCGTCTGACCGCGACCGGACGATCGACGGGAGAACGTCGTCGGGTGCGACCTGGGGGTTCAGTTCCTGTCCGACGGCGACAGGCGACTCCGTCTCCCCCGGGGCGCGATGCTCGGGCATAGCCGTCCGATACGGGGCACGGCGACGTTGTTACCAGTCCGTTACTGTCAGTCGTCTCTCCTTACCGACGCCGTAAGCGACCGATACGGTTTAGCCGCCGCCGGCCCGCGGGTCGCACGTGTCCGGAACCGTCCACCACGTCGGCACCACCGTCAGCGACCTCGACCGCGCCGTCGACTTCTACACCGAAGTCTTCGACATCGAGGTCGCGAACCGCTTTACCGCCTCCGGCGAGGCCTTCTCGACCGGCGTCGGCGTCCCCAACGCGACGGGACAGTTCGCCCACCTCGACGGTGACGGCGTCGTCGTCGAACTCGTCGAGTACGACCCCGAAGGCGACGAGGCCGCCGCCGAGAGCGTCAATGACCGTGGCGCGAAACACCTCGCCTTCGGCGTCGACGACGTCGAGGATTTCTACGAGAACCTGCCCGAGGACGTCGAGACCGTCAGCGAACCACAGACCTCCTCGACGGGGACGACCATCCTCTTCGTCCGCGACCCCGAGGGGAACCTGATCGAAGTGCTCGACGCCTGAGCACTGCTGTCTGGGGCCTATTCCGCACGAAAACGGGTCGGTCTGCCGGCGTCGGGATTATAGGTCGTCGAGCGCCTCGCCAACCTCGTCGTAGTCGGGGAACTCGGGCCACTCGCCGGCGACCCAGGCGTACTGGACGACGCGCTCCTCGTCGAGGGCGAACACCGCCGGCCGGGGCTCGCTGACCCCGTGCATGCCGTCGAGGTCGTTGACGATGCCGTACTTTTCGGCGACGCCGTTGGCGGGGTCGGAAAACAGCCGGGCGTCGACGCCGCGGGATTCGAGCAGGTCCTTGTGTTCGTAGGGCGTCGAGATGGAGAGCCCGACGAGTTCGTAGTCGTCGCTGTCGAGCCACCTCCGGTCGCGGACCTCGTTCCAGACGTACGTCGCCGGGAACGCACCGTCCATCGAGTGGAAGACGAGTACGACCGGCCCCTCCTCGGTCAACTCCGAGAGGGAGGTGTCCTCCCAGTACTCCCGGCCGACGAGCGGGCGTTCGAAGTCGGGTGCCTGTTCGCCGACGTCCGGGGGGTCGGCGGGCGGGAGGTCGACCACCTCGAAGGGCAGGTCCATCAGCTGGCCTCCTCGGAGGGGCCCTCGCTCTCGGGGCCGTAGGTCCGGTCGAGATAGGTGACGATGTTGGCGCTCTCGGACATCGTGATGCCCGTCGATTCGTCGACGATGGCCGGGACGGTGCGCTTGCCCGTCAGTCGCTTGACGACGTCGCGGTCGCCGTGCATCGGTTCGATAAACCGCGACCGGTAGTCCAGGTCGTACTCGTCGAGGACTCGCACCACCCGCTCGCAGAACGGACACGCCTGTAACCGGTACAGGGTGATGTCTGGGTCGCTCATAGCGGTCACGTGTACGGACGAATCCCGTGTAAGCCCTTCGCCTGTGGGCGTGCGGTGTGGCCGACCGACCTGACGCGGTGTGCCCCCGTCGCGAACGTTCAAGTGCGATCACGGAACCAGCCCGGAGCATGGTCGGCGGCGACGGACGTGCGAGGGAAGCGGGTACGGGAGACGCGCGTGCGGGGAGTACGGTCGTCGGGGTCGTCCTGCTGGTCGGACTGACGGTGACGCTGGCGGCCGCGGGCGGGGCGTTCCTGGCGTTCGGGTCCGCGCTGGGCGAGCCCCCGCCCCGTGTCGCCTTCGAGGCGAGTCTCGACGCGACCGACGGCTGGCCGGACGGGCAGCGACTCCGCCTGGTCCACGAGGCCGGCGAACCCCTCCCGGTCGAGACGGTGGCGCTCGTCGTCGAACTCGACCGGACCGGCGCTCGCGCTCGGCTCTCGGGGTTCCCGACGCGACGGCTCACCGGCGAGAACGTCCGGGGAAGCGAGGTCTTCGACAACGGCTACGCGGGTGTCGACGGTGCGCTCGACGCCGCTCACACGGACGGGGAGTGGGCCAGCGGCGAGCAGACGTCGGTCCGGATCGCACAGGGCGACCTCGACGTGCGACCCGGCGACACCGGCCGTGTGACGGTGATCCACACACCGACGAACGCGATTCTGGGGCGGATCAGGGTGACTGCGGGGGGAGTTTGACATTCGCTGGTATGGCAAGCCTTAATCCCGCCGGCGCGCAACGTTCGGCGTCAATGGACGTATCGCTCGTCGCGTCGATAGTCGCACCCGTCCTCCAGTCGGATGGGATCCAGTTCGCCGGCACGGAGATCCCCAAGAACGTCGTCGGTGCGACGGGGGCGGTCGTGATCGTCGTCCTGATCGCGCTCTCGGCGTTTTTCTCCTCCTCGGAGATCGCCATGTTCTCGCTCCCGCCACACAGACTGGAGTCACTCGTCGACGAGGGGCGACGCGGGTCCCAGACGCTCAAAGAGTTGAAATCCGACCCTCACCGACTACTCGTGACGATCCTCGTCGGGAACAACCTCGTCAACATCGCCATGTCCTCGATCGCGACGGGGGTGCTCGCGCTCTACATGGGTCAGGGGGAGGCGGTCGCCGTCGCGACTTTCGGGATCACCGCCCTCGTCTTGCTCTTCGGGGAGAGCGCGCCCAAGTCCTACGCCGTCGAGAACAGCGAGTCCTGGTCGCTGCGGATCTCCCGCCCGCTCAAACTCTCGGAGTACGTCCTCCTGCCACTCATCGTCCTCTTCGACTACCTCACCCGGATCGTCAACAAGGTCACCGGCGGACGCTCGGCCATCGAGACCTCCTACGTCACCCGCGAGGAGATACAGGACATGATCGAGACGGGCGAACGCGAGGGCGTCCTCGACGAGGAAGAACGCGAGATGCTCCAGCGGACCCTCCGGTTCAACGATACTATCGCCAAGGAGGTGATGACGCCCCGGCTGGACATGAGCGCCATCTCGACGGAGGCGACCATCGAGGAAGCCATCGAGCAGTGCGTCCAGGGCAGTCACGCTCGCCTGCCCGTCTACGAGGGGAGCCTCGACAACGTCATCGGGATCGTCCACCTGCGCGACCTGGTGCGGGACCTGAACTACGGCGCGGCGCCGGCCGACGACCTCGAACTCGAAGACCTCATCGAGCCGACGCTGCACGTCCCCGAGTCGAAGAACGTCGACGACCTCCTGACCGAGATGCGCAAGGAACGACTGCACATGGTCATCGTCATCGACGAGTTCGGGACCACCGAGGGCCTCGTCACGATGGAGGACCTCACCGAGGAGATCGTCGGCGAGATCCTCGAGGGCGGCGAGGAGGAGCCCATCGAGTTCGTCGACGACAACACCGTCGTCGTCAAGGGCGAACTCAACATCGAGGAGGTCAACGAGGCGCTCGACATCGACCTCCCCGAGGGCGAGGAGTTCGAGACCATCGCCGGGTTCGTCTTCAACCGGGTCGGCCGCCTCGTCGAGGCCGGCGAAGTCGTCGAGTACGACGGCATCGACATCCGCGTCGAACAGGTCGAGAACACGCGGATCATGAAAGCCCGCATCACCCGCACCGACGCCTACGACCCCACCGACGACGACACCGAGGCCGAGGTCGAAGTCTCCGACGACGTCTCGACCGACCAGCCCGCGGGCTGACAACAGCGCGTCGCACACCCTGGTCTCGCCACGATACGACGCGCGTCGAAACCCCTTCGTTTCGAGTGGAGATCCATCGGTGAGAACGGCCACTGCTGGCGATTCTCTGTCGGTCGAGCGACCAGTCAGGTGTCGATGTCGGCGCGGCCGCTGGTGGCGCTCCGGACCCGGTCCCGGAGGTCAGCGGCGGTCGCGACGGGCACCCGAACGTCGAATTCGACGGACGCAGCGTAGTCGGCCTCGAACTCGACAGTCTCACTTTCGAGGATGCCGCGGACGGTGCCAGAGTCGTCGTATTCGACGGTGATCGAAAACCGCTCGTGGGGGCGCTCGGTCTCGGTACCGGCGTCGTCGAGCGCTTCCTTGACCGCCCGGGAGTAGGCCCGGGCGAGGCCGCCGACGCCGAGGTTCGTCCCGCCGTAGTAGCGCGTGACGACCGCGACGACGTTCTCGACGGCTTCTTGCTGGAGGACGTTCAGTGCGGGCTTCCCCGCCGAGTTCGTGGGCTCGCCGTCGTCGCTCGACCACTCGCGGAGCGGGTCGGCACGGACCCGATAGGCCGGGACGTTGTGCGTCGCGTCGGCGTACTCCCCGTCGATGGCCGCGACGAACGACTCCGCCTCGTCGACGGTGCGAGCCGGGCGAAGGTGGCCGATGAATTCCGAGCCTCGCACCTCGAAGCGGGCCTCCCCGGGACCGGCCACCGTCCGATAGGCGTCGTCGTCGTCGTCCACTCGCGACGATTGTGGGGCGACGTTGATTAACGCTCGCTTCGCTCGCGTTCGGCGTGGAGTGGGGCCACCGTCGGCCTGCGGGCGTGGTTGCACCCCCCGAATTTGGGTGGCGACGCTGGTCCCACACACCCCATCCGGTCTCCCCCGGACAGCGGAAGTATTTTTGTCGGGCCGCTCCCTCCTTCGTGCATGAATTATCTGGAAGTCGAGGGTGGACGCGAGTTCGTCGCCCGCCTGGACCACGGGGGCGACTGGCGCGCACAGATCGAAGAGTTCGCCGCCGACGAGGGCGTCACGTCGGCCTTCTTCTTCGGGCTGGGCGCCGTCCAGGACGCCGAGATCCTCTTCTACGACCAGTCCGACAAGGAGTACTACCCCGTCGAGTTCGACGAACCGCTGGAGATGGCCGCCTGTATGGGGAACGTCTCCGACCTGAACGGCGAGCCCTTCGCCCACACCCACGCCGTCCTCTCGCGGGCCGACGGCTCGACGGTCGCGGGCCACCTGAACAGCGCGACCGTCTTCGCCGGCGAACTGTACGTCCGCACGTTCGACGCCGACCTCGAACGCGCCCACGACGAGACGACCGAACTCGACCTCTGGCCGCTGTGATGGCGGCCAGCGTGCGAGGTCGGGCCCGTACGCCGTGGACGGCGCCGGCGGCGACGCGAACGACGCTGGCAGTGCCCGGGGAGGCGACGCGATGAGGGAGGCCGACGAGCGCTACTTCGAGCGCCTGGAGCGCCAGCTCGACGAGGCGTTCGACGTGGCCGAGCGCGCACGCGAACGGGGTGGCGACCCGACCGACGGTGTGGAGATCCCGGTCGCACGCGACATGGCCGACCGCGTCGAGAACATCCTCGGCATCGACGGCGTCGCCGAGCGCGTCCGCGACCTCGAGGGCGAGATGAGTCGCGAGGAGGCCGCCCTGGAACTCGTCTCGGACTTCGTCGAGGGCTCCGTGGGGGACTACGAGACGAAAGCCGGGAAAGTCGAGGGCGCGGTGCGGACCGCCGTCGCGTTGCTCACCGAGGGCGTCGTCGCCGCCCCCATCGAGGGGATCGACCGCGTCGAGGTGCTCGAAAACGACGACGGCACGGAGTTCGTCAACGTCTACTACGCCGGGCCGATCCGGTCTGCGGGCGGGACCGCACAGGCGCTCTCGGTGCTCGTCGCCGACTACGCCCGCGCGCTGCTGGGCATCGACCAGTACAAGGCCCGCGACGAGGAGATCGAACGCTACGCCGAGGAAGTGGGACTGTACGACCAGGAGACCGGCCTCCAGTACTCACCGAAGGACAAGGAGACGAAGTTCATCGCCGAGCACATGCCGATCATGCTCGACGGCGAGGCCACCGGCGAGGAGGAGGTCTCGGGCTACCGCGACCTCGAACGCGTCGACTCGAACTCGCCACGCGGCGGGATGTGTCTCGTCCTCGCGGAGGGGATCGCCCTCAAGGCGCCGAAGATCCAGCGGTACACCCGCAACCTCGAGGAGGTCGACTGGCCCTGGCTCCAGGACCTCATCGACGGCACCATCGGCAAGGACGACCACGCCGACGAGGAGGGTGACGAGGCTGACGCGGACGGCGCAGACGGAGGCGACGCGGCGGACGTGGACGAGGAGGGTGGCGCCGCGGAAGAGCCCGCGGGACCGCCGCGCCCGGACCCCAGCCAGAAGTTCCTGCGCGACCTCATCGCCGGGCGGCCGGTCTTCTCACACCCGAGCGAGGCCGGCGGGTTTCGCCTGCGCTACGGCCGGGCGCGCAACCACGGGTTCGCGACCGCTGGCGTCCACCCGGCGACGATGCACCTCGTCGACGACTTCCTCGCGACCGGCACCCAGATCAAGACCGAACGCCCGGGCAAGGCGGCGGGCGTCGTCCCCGTCGACACCATCGAGGGACCCACTGTCCGACTGGCCAACGGCGACGTCCGGCGGATCGACGACCCCGCCGAGGCGCTCGAACTGCGCAACGGCGTCGAGAAGGTGCTCGATCTCGGCGAGTACCTCGTCAACTACGGCGAGTTCGTCGAGAACAACCACCCCCTGGCACCCGCTTCCTACACTGTAGAGTGGTGGCGCCAGGAGTTCGACGCTGCCGGCGCGGACGTCCAGGCGATGCGCGACTCCCTGAGCGTCGACCTCGCAAGCCCCGACGCCGACGAGGCGCTGACGTGGGCGACCGACTACGACGCGCCGCTCCACCCGAAGTACACCTACTGCTGGCACGACGTGAGTGTCGACGACGTGTGTGCGCTGGCCGACGCCGTCGACGAGGGGCGCGTCGCACAGACCGACGGCGCCGTGGCACAGGACCCGAACCGCGACCCGGACGACGACGCTGCTGCTGGCGATACCGGTGATACTGGCGAGGACCACGACGATCTCGGTGCCGCCGGCGACCTCGTCCTCCCGCGTTCCGACACTGTGCGCGAGACGCTCGAACACCTGCTGGTCGAACACACCCAGCGTGAGGAGACCCTCGTAATCCCGGACTGGCGCCCGCTGGTCCGGACGCTCGGTTTTTCCGACGCACTGGCGCGCGAGTGGGAACCCGAGGACATCTCGACGCGCGCTCGCTCGTACGCCGACGGCGAGAACGCCATCGAGGCGATAAACGAGATCGCGCCCTTCGCGGTCCGGGAGCGCGCCCCCACCCGCATCGGCAACCGGATGGGTCGACCCGAAAAGTCCGAGCGGCGGGACCTCTCGCCGGCGGTCCACACCCTCTTTCCCATCGGCGAGGCCGGCGGCTCTCAGCGGAAGGTCGGTGACGCCGCACAGGAAGGCGACAGCGTCGACGGCTCGCAGGGGAAAGTCGAGGTCGAGGTCAGCCGCGGCGAGTGTCGGGACTGCGGGACGCGGACGTTCAAGCCGTGCTGTCCCGACTGTGGCGGCGTCACCGACGCGGTGTACGTCTGTCCCGACTGCGAGTCCGAGGTCGAGGTCGACGAGTCCGGCCGCGCCGAGTGTTCGCGCTGCGAGACGCTCGCCCGGCCCACCCAGTACGAGACCATCGACGTCGGCGCGGAGTTCACGCAGGCGCTCGCAAACGTCGGTGAGCGGCCGACGGCCTACGACGCGCTCAAGGGCGTCAAGGGACTCTCCTCCCAGCGCAAGACGCCCGAGCCCATGGAGAAAGGCATCCTCCGGGCGAAACACGACGTCTCGGCGTTCAAGGACGGCACCGTCCGCTACGACATGACCGACCTGCCCGTGACGTCGGTGCGACCCGCCGAACTGGACGTCACCGCCGACGCCCTGCGGGCGCTGGGCTACGAGGAGGACATCCACGGCGACCCGTTGCGCCACGACGACCAGCTGGTCGAGTTGAAAGTTCAGGACATCGTCCTCTCGGACGGCGCTGCCGAGCACATGTTGCAGACGGCAGCGTTCGTCGACGACCTCCTGGAGCAGTACTACGGGGTCGAGCGCTTCTACGACTTCGACGAGCGCGACGACCTGGTGGGGGAGCTGGTGTTCGGGATGGCACCCCACACGAGTGCCGCGACCGTGGGGCGGGTCGTCGGATTCACGTCGGCCGCCGTCGGCTACGCTCATCCCTACTTCCACGCCGCGAAGCGGCGCAACTGCTTCCACCCAGAGACGAAGATCCGGTACGAGGACGAGAACGGCGAGCAGCGCCACGAGCGGATAGAAGCGTTCGTCGAGGAGCGCCTCGAAGACCCGCGCGAGGACGACTTCGGGGCGCTCGTCACGGAACTCGACGGCGAGGTCACCGTACCGTCGATGACCGACGACGGTCGAGAAGTTCGGAGGCCTGTCGAGGCAGTGTCGAAACACCCCTCGACCGACCATCTCGTTCGATTCGAAACCGAGGGCGGCCGGTCGATGACCGTCACGCCGGATCACTCGATCCCGCGGTGGGTCGGCGGCGTCGAGACTATCGAAGCACATGAACTGACTGAGGGTGATGCGATTCCCGCGTTCGAAGAGGAGGCAGACACAGCCGGTTCGGCGGCTTCGACGACTGCGGCCGACGGTGGCGCTCCGAAACTTGACATAGTAGACCGAGTCGAGTACGTGACGTCAGATGTCGAGTACACGTATTCGGTCACGGTCAGCGATACGCACCGTCTCGTCGCAAACGATCTCGTTGCAGATCAATGCGATGGGGACGAGGACTGCGTGATGCTCCTCATGGACGGCCTGTTGAACTTCTCCCGACAGTATCTGCCCGACCAGCGCGGTGGGAGTGTCGCGGAGGACTCACGTCTCGTCGCCGTCGACCCGGAAGGGGACGTCCGCTTCCTGACCTTCGACGAGTTCTGGAACGAACTCGAATCACCGGTCGAGACCGACGGGAAGTTCCGCAAGCGGACCTGTTACGCCGAGGGCTGGCAGACCTTCGCCTTCGACGACGACCACGAGGCATCGCTGGAACCGGTCGAGAAGGCGATCCGGTATCGAGCGAGCGACGACGAACAGCTGGTCCGAGTGGAAACGCAGTTCGGCCGCTCGCTGGACATCACGGAGAACCACAGCCTGTTCCGGTACAACGACGGCGTCGAGGAGGTCGCGGGTTCGGATCTCGGAGCCGGAGACCTCGTCGTCGCACCGCGTGACCTCGCTGTCGAGTCGAGCGAGACGACGATCGACGTCGCCGAGTGTGTCGACGACCCGTACGTCGTGATCGACGACCGCGTCGAGGACCTGTTGCGGACGGTCTGGGAGTCGACCGCCCACGGGAGCGAGGCACACGCCGCGTTCGGGTCCGGCCTCTCCTACCGGTTGCGGAAATCGAAAGTCGCGCTTGAGCAGTTCGAAGAGATACTCGACCACGGCGGGTTCGTCGTTCCGGACGACATCGAGGTCGGGCTCTACGGGTCGGAACAGGGGATCGAACGGACGATCGACGTCGACGAGGACTTCGCGTGGTTCCTCGGTCTGTTCGTCGCGGAAGGGACGACGTCGAGTTTCAACCCCTGTATCCACAACGCCGACGAGGACCTCATCGACCGCGCGGCCGACATCGCCACCCAGAAGTTCGGGGTCGAACCTGGACGGCGGTGGTCGAACCGGTCGTACGAACTCCAATTCCCGGCGGTCTTTCGTGAAGTGCTCTACTCGCTCGGGTTCGAGGACGCCGACTCCTACGATTCGAGCGAGAAGGTCGTCCCCGACTGCATTCTGCGGGCACCTCGCGAACAGGTGCTGGCGTTCCTGCGCGGGTTCGTCGCCGGTGACGGGAGCGAGACCAGCGACGACAACGTGACGACAGTCGCCTTCCACACGACCAGCGACGACGTCAAAGACGGGATCGTGTTTCTGCTGCACCGACTCGGACTCGTCGCGAACGTCTCGGAGCAGACAGACAGAGACGGAAACCGACAGGACATCTACACGGTGACCGTCTCCGGTGGCGCGAACGACAACCCGCTTCACCGGATTCTCGACGGTGACGATCCGTACCACCCGAAGAGTCTCGTCGTCTCGGTCCCCGACGCGCTGATGGCTGTCCGGGGGATGGACATCGAGGGCGTGAAACAGACGATCCCGAATTACCTCTGCCAGCGCGACAACGTCTCACTGGAGAAACTGGGTGAGATGGTCGACGAACTCGACAGTCGTGACCTGCCAGCCGAAGCCGAGGAGAAACTCGACGAGATCCGTCCTCTCGTCGACGGCGACCTCTCCTATCTCCGAGTTACGAACACCGAACGCGTCGACTACGAGGGATACCTCTACGACCTTCAGGTCGGTGGCGACCCGGTGTTCACCGCGAACTGGCTGTACGCGCACAACTCCATGGATGCGCCTCTTGTCATGTCATCTCGCATAGATCCATCGGAGATCGACGACGAGGCCCACAACATGGACATCATGCGCGAGTACCCCCGCGAGTTCTACGAGGCGACCCGGGAGATGGTCGACCCGGGCGAGGTCGAGGACGTGATGAAGATCGCAGAGGAGACGCTGGGGACAGACAGAGAGTACACCGACTTCGCGCACACACACGACACCTCGAACATCGCGCTGGGGCCGGACCTGTCGGCGTACAAGACGCTGGGGTCGATGACGGAGAAGATGGACGCCCAGCTCGCGCTGTCGCGGAAGATCCGGGCGGTCGACGAGACCGACGTCGCCGAGCGGATCATCGAGTACCACTTCCTGCCCGATATCATCGGCAACCTGCGGGCCTTCTCCCGACAGGACGTCCGATGTCTGGACTGTGGCGAGAAGTACCGCCGGATGCCCCTCACCGGGGAGTGTCGGGAGTGTGGCGGGCGGGTCAACCTCACCGTCCACGAGGGGTCGGTCTCGAAGTACATCGACACCGGCCTCGAGGTCGCCGAAGAGTTCGGCTGTCGGGAGTACACGGTCCAGCGCCTGGAGATACTCAACCGGCGCATCGAGCGCATCTTCGAGGACGACACGAACAAACAGAGCGGCATCGCCGACTTCATGTAGCTATTCTGCCCCGGCTGCGGTGCTGTCGCCGGAGGCACTTTCTTCCACCGTGGTCCATCCCGAAACAGTTGACATCTTCGCACCCTGTACGTTACAGCCGACACGAAATCGATCGAGGTGTCCGTTCACCGGCACGGAACACCCGACTGTCGTGCAAACCATCCGATTCGCGTCCCCGGAAAACGCGAGCGCTTTAGTCACCCGCTCGATTACCTTCGCTCGTGCAGAACGCACTCCTCGTCGCTGACGACCTGACGGGCGCGGTGGACACGGGCCACGGGTTCGCCGCCCGGGGTCGCTGGGTCAGGGTCCGGCTGCGGGGGGAGCACGGTACCGACTCGACCGCGACGAACAGGGACGTCCTCGCGGTCGACACCGACAGCAGGGCAGCGAGTCCGAGCGTCGCGGCGGAGGCCGTCACGCGCGCGATCGGCGCCTACCCCGCCGACCGCGTCTACAAGAAGGTCGACTCCACGCTCCGGGGCAACGTCGTCCCCGAAGTCGACGCGGCCGTCGCGGCCACCGACGCCGACCTCGCGGTGGTCGCGCCGGCGTTCCCGGCGACCGGTCGGACGACCGAGGGCGGTGTCCATCGCGTCGACGGGACGCCCCTCGCCGAAGCGGGCTACGGCGTCCCCGAATCCGACCTCCGGACCGCTTTCGCGCGGTCGCGCTACCTGGTCGACCACCTCGGCCTCGACACCGTCGAACGGGGTCCCGACGCCGTCCGGGAGGCGCTCGCGTCCGCGACGGAGGCCGGAGAGCCGGTACTCGTCACCTGTGACGCGACTACCGAAGCACACCTCGACGCCGTCGCAACGGGAGCCGCCGCGCTCACAGGAGACGGGACAGTCGACGACGCCAGGAGGGTCGACGACGCTGGGAGGGTCGACGACGCTGGGAGGGTCGACGACGCCGGGAGGGTCGACGACGCCGGGAGGGTCGACGACGCCGGGAGGGTCGACGACGCCGGGAGGGTCGACGACGCCGCTACCGGCGACACCCGCTCGGTCCTGTTCGTCGGGAGCGGCGGGCTGGCGAAACACGTCGCGGTGCCGGGCGAGCCCGGGCCGGCGTCGGTGGTCCAGCCGGTGACGCGACCGGGTGCGCTGGCGGTCGTCGGTAGCACGAACGAGCGGACGCTCGTGCAACTCGCGGCGGTCCCCGACGAACTGGTCGTCGCGCTCGACCCGGCAGCGGCCGTCCGGAACCCCGAGGAGACGGGGCGGCGCGGCGCCGTCCGACTGGGGCGACTCCTCGACAGGGGCGACCGGGCGGTCGTGACCGCTGCGACCGGCGAGGCGGACGTCGAAGCGGCCGAACGCGTCGCCACGGAGACGGGTGCAAACGCGGGCGAGCGGGTCGCGACGGCACTCTCGGCGGCGGCGAGCGGCGCGGTCGCGGCGGCCCAGCCGGGGAGTGTCCTCCTGACCGGCGGTGCCGTGGCCCGTGCGGTCCTGACCCGGCTCGAAGCGCCGGAACTGGCACTCACCGGCGCGGCAGTCGCCGACGGCGTCCCCGAGAGCGTCGTCGCGACCGGGCCCGCACAGGGCACACGGGTCGTCACCAAGGCCGGCGGGTTCGGCGACGAAAGGACTATCCTCAACTGTCTGGACGCGGTGTGACCCACCATGGACCGACCGACAGTCGCCGTGACGATGGGTGACCCCGCAGGAATCGGCCCCGAGGTTATCGTCGCGGCCTATCCCGACCTGCTCGCCGACGCGCGGCCGGTCGTGGTCGGCGACGCCGACGTGTTACGCCGCGCTGCCGATATCGTCGGGTGTGACCTCGACGTCACGGCCGTCGACCGGGTCGCCGACGTCACTACCGGGACTGACACCGGTTACGACGCCGACTCAGACACCGACGCTGGACCCGCCCACGACGCTTCCGGGACGCTCCCGGTCGTCGACCTGGACAACGTCGACGTCGACGCGCTGGCCTACGGCGAGGTACGCGAGGCGTACGGCGCGGCGAGTCTCGCCTACGTCGAGCGCGCGATCGAACTCGCGACGGCGGGCGAAGTCGACGCCATCGCGACGGCGCCGATCAACAAGCAGTCGACCCGGCTCGCGGGGAGCGAGTACGCCGGCCACACGGGGATGCTCGCCGACTACACCGACACCGAGACCTACGCGATGATGCTCGTCGAGGACGACCTGCGCGTGACCCACGTCAGCACGCACATCCCCCTCGTGGAGGCCTGCGAGCGCGTGACGCGAGGCGCCGTCCGGGACACGATCGACGTCACCGTCGAGGGGCTCCGTGACCTGGGTGTCGACGACCCGACCGTGGCCGTCGCGGGGCTGAACCCCCACGCCAGCGACGGCGGCCTGCTGGGGACGACCGAACAGAGCGAGATCGAACCGGCCGTCGAGGACGCCCGCGAGGACGGCCACGACGTCGTCGGACCGGAGTCTCCCGACACCGTCTTCGCGCGAGCGGCCGCCGGCGCCGCCGACTGCGTCGTCGCGATGTACCACGACCAGGGCCACATCCCCATCAAGATGCTCGGGTTCGCCAGCGGCGACACCGTCTCGGGCGTGAACGTCACCGTCGGCCTGCCCATCGTCCGTACGAGCGTCGACCACGGCACCGCCTTCGACATCGCGGGCGAGGGGAAGGCCAGTCCCGCGAGTCTCGTCGACGCCGTGGCGCTCGCTGCCCGCATCGCCCGCAACCGCGCCGACCGGGAGGGCGACAGCTCGGCCGCGGAGGTTCCCGAGGGTCGATGAACCTCGATTTCCCCGGCGCCGAACGCCTGCGCGGGGCGACCGACCACGCGGTCGCGGACCTCCCGGAGTTCGCCGTCGCCCACCGCGAGCGCGACCTCGAATCCGTCGACGACCCACGGGCCGCCGGGCGGGACGCGGTCGCCGAGATCGACGCGTTCGATACCCTCCCGGACGGCGCGACGGTCGCGGTCACTGCGGGGAGTCGCGGTATCCACGATATGCCGGCCGTGCTCGCGGGAGCCGTCGCCGAACTCCGCTCGCGGGGGTACGAGCCGTTCGTCCTCCCGGCGATGGGGAGTCACGGCGGCGCGACCGCCGAGGGCCAGCGCGAGACGCTCGAAGCACTCGGCATCACCGAAGCGTCGCTCGACTGCGAGATCCGCTCGTCGATGGCCGTCACGGAGGTGGGTCGAGACGCCCTCGACCGGCCGGTCTACGCCGCAGACGACGCCCTCGACGCCGACGCCATTCTCCTCGCGAACCGGGTGAAACCCCACACCGACTTCCGGGGGCCGGTCGAGAGCGGTCTCGCGAAGATGGCGGTCATCGGCCTCGGGAAACACCGCGGGGCCGCCTCGCTCCACGACGCCGCCATCGCCACGGACTTTTCGGAGGTGATCCGCGACCGCTTCGACGTGCTGCGCGCGGAGACGCCGGTCGTCGGCGGGGTCGCCCTCGTCGAGAACGCCGCCGACCGTGCCGTCAACGTCGAGGGGATCGACGCCGACGCGATCCTCGACCGCGAACCCGAACTGCTCGACCTGGCGCGCGAGCACTTCGCCGAACTACCCGTCGACGACCTCGATCTCCTGGTGGTCGACGAACTGGGCAAGGACAGGTCGGGGACGGGCATGGACACGAACGTCCTCGGGCGCTACGACTTCCACGGCGAGGCCGAACCCGAGCGCCCGACCGTCACTCGCGTCTACGCCCGGTCGCTGACGGCGCCGTCACACGGCAACGCCATCGGGATGGGACTGGCTGATTTCGTCCATCGCGACCTCGCCGCCGAGGTGGACTTCGGCGATACTTACGTCAACGTCGTCACCAGCGGCGAACCCCGGCGAGCGAAACTCCCGGTGGTCGTCCCCGACGACGCGACGGCGCTCGTCCTGGCGTGTGCGACCACCGGCGTCGCCGACGCGGGCGAGTTGCGCGTCGCGCGCATCCCGAGCACGATGGACCCCGACGCGCTGGTCGTCTCTGAACCCGTCGCTGCCGAACTGCGCGAACGCGACGACACGACTGTCGGGCCCCTCGAACCGCTCGCGTTCGAGGACGGGCAGTTGCCGGCCGACCCGTACTGAGAGGGTGTTGCAGTGTCCGGTCTCACGTTCGCTCGCGAGCGGTACGCTCGTCGCCGGGACGTAGCGGTCACAGACGACCGAGTGGGGCTCTGTGACGGATTCTATCAGTCGTGGACTATCGAGGGAACTCGGAGGGCAGTCCCTTCCGAAGCCAGCCGGCGAGCTCCTGCCGGTTCCACAGCCGTTAGGTGCGCCGGGACGAACATCCGACGAGATGACCGAACTCGACCTGCACCCGCTCGGACTGGGTACCTGGCAGAACGACGACCCCGAGGAGTGCGCCGAGAGCGTACGGACGGCACTCGAAGTGGGCTACCGGAACATCGACACCGCACAGGCCTACGGCAACGAAGCGGCGGTCGGCCGCGGCATCGCGGAGTCGTCGGTCCCCCGCGAGGAGGTCTTCCTCGCGACGAAAGTCCAGACGGGCAACCTCGCGTACGACGACGTCCACGAGACGACCCGGGAGAGTCTGGACCGACTCGACACGGACTACATCGACCTGCTGTACGTCCACTGGCCGGCGAGGACCTACGACGCTCCCGAGACGCTGCGGGCCTTCCAGGAACTGTACGACGAGGGGACGATCCACCACATCGGCGTCTCGAACTTCGAACCCGAACATCTGGACGAGGCTCGCGAGATCCTGGACGCGCCGATCTTCGCCAACCAGGTGGAGCTACACCCCTACCTCCAGCAGGAGGAGTTGCGGGCCTACGCCGACGAACACGACCACCACGTCGTCGCCTACTCGCCGCTGGCCCGGACCAGCGTCCTCGACGACGAGGTACTGGGTTCGATTGCCGAGAAACACGACGCCTCGGTCCCGCAGGTCGTGCTGGCGTGGGAACTCGACGTCGGCGTCGTCACCATCCCGAAGGCCACGAGCGCCGAGCACATCCGCGACAACTGGGGCGCCTACGACGTGGAACTGGACGACGAGGACCACGAGCGCATCGCCGACCTGGATAGCGGACAGCGGGAGATCGACCCCGACGGCGCGCCGTGGGATAACTGACGAGTTACGCCACTCTTCCTCTCCGCCCGTTCGCGGAGGGAAGCGTCTTTTTGCGTCGGTCCCACAGTAGGCGTATGGGACTGCTCGACGGGTTGAAGTCGGCGCTGGGGATGAAAGCGGAGGCCGACGCGACCCGGGACGCCGACCCCGAGGACCTGTTCGGGATGAGCACCGCCTACCTGACGATGGAGGCCGACCTGGGCTACGACCACGCGGGCACGGCCGCGCTCTGTTTCTCGGGGGTCGACAGCACCGACTTCGAGGACGCCGTCGAGAACGTCGAGGCCATCCTCGAGGCCGGCGAGGTCGAGACCGGCACCGACGCCCGCTTCACCGAGGACGACCACGGCTACGAGTGGGTCGTACTCGACGACGACGACCCCGAGGACCTCGTCACGAGCATCCACTTCGCCGCCGACGAGTTCATCGAACGCGGCTACGGCTCGCGACTCCTCGCGGCGGTTTTCGGCTTCGAGAAAGGCGGCCAGCGCGCCTACTGGATCTATTCGTTCCGCCGGGGTGCGTACTACCCCTTCGCACCGAAAGGCGACCACGAGCGCGCCAGCGACGTCGAGTTCAAACTCCAGAGCGTGCTGGACGGCGAACTCTCCGTAGAGGGGGACAAGGAGTACTGGTACCCCCTCTGGCCCGACCGCCCCGGCGGCCACCCCTGGGAGTGACCCGGCTCCGGACTGGGGCCAGAGCCGGGTGGCGCCGCTATAGACCGCTGTTGCTCACATGAGGTGCCTGTCGAAGAACCCGTCCACGAGTTCGGAGACCGCGGGGTCGTCGAACCCGCCGTGGCCGCCGCCGCCCACGACGTGGTAGGTGACGGGGACGTCGGCGTCCGCCAGCGCCGAGACCAGCAGGTCGCTCTGTTCCCGGGGGACGACGCCGTCGGCGCTCCCGTGGACGACGAGGAAGGGCGGTTCGGTCCCGTCGACGTGGGTGAGCGGACTGGCCCGCCGGGCGCGCTCGGACCGCTCTCTCACAGGCCCGCCGAGGAGTTTCCCCTCCGGGGAGTCGGCCGTGGTGTGGTCGCGGTCGCTCCCCTGGTCGCCCATCGCGAGCAGGTCCGCCGGCCCGAAACAGTCGACGACGGCGTCCACGCGGTGGGACTCGTCGGGGTGGACCTCGGGGTCGCCAAAGTCCACTTCGGGCGCAGTCCCGAGGAGTGCGGCGAGGTGGGCCCCGGCGGACCACCCCCACGCGGCCACCCGGCCGGGGTCCAGGCCGTACTCGTCGGCGTGGGCCCGGAGCCACCGGACGGCGGCCCGGCAGTCCCGGACCTGGGCGGGGAACGTCGCCGCGTCGGTCAGCCGGTAGCTCACGCTCGCGAGGGCGTAGCCCCGGTCGACCAGCCGGAGGGTGTCGCCCGTCTGCGTCCGGTCGCCGGACTGCCACCCGCCGCCGTGGATCGAAACCACCAGCGGCGCAGCCGACCCCCGCTCGGGGACGTACAGGTCGAGCGCGAGCGACCCGCTCTCACGGTCCGCGTACTGCAGGTCGCCGTGTTCGCGCATACCCGGCCGGTTCCACCGCCTCCCGTTTCAACCTTCGGACAGGAGTGATGAACGTCCCCGCGCATCCTCGCGTTTTCACTTTCACCACGGTGTTAACGAGCTTTTATGTAACGGGGGGCACAACGGCGGGGTATGGCGACAGACGACCTCGAAGACCTGCCGGGCGTGGGTCCGGCGACCGCAGAGAAACTCAAGGAGAACGGGTTCGACGGCTACCAGGGCATCGCCGTCGCCTCACCCGGCGAACTGTCGAACACCGCGGACATCGGCGAGTCCTCCGCGGCGGACATCATCAACGCCGCGCGTGACGCCGCCGACATCGGTGGCTTCGAATCGGGGGCCCAGGTGCTCGAGCGGCGCCAGCAGATCGGCAAGCTCACCTGGGGCGTCGAGGAGGTCGACGAACTCCTCGGGGGCGGCGTCGAGACCCAGTCCATCACCGAGGTGTACGGCGAGTTCGGCGCCGGCAAGTCCCAGGTCACTCACCAGCTCGCGGTCACCGTCCAGCTCCCCCGCGAACACGGCGGCCTCGAAGGTAGCGCGATGTTCATCGACAGCGAGGACACGTTCCGTCCCGAGCGCATCGGGCAGATGGTCCGCGGGCTCCCCGACGAGGCCATCGAGGACGCGATGGTCCTCCACGGGATCGTCGAGGAGGAGGGCGCGGGCGACGCCGGCGACGAGGAACTGGTCGACGACCTCGTCGAAGCGATACTGGACAACATCCACGTCGCGAAGGCGTTCAACTCCAACCACCAGATCCTGCTGGCCGAGCAGGCCCAGGAGATCGCCAGCGAGAGCCAGGACGAGGAGTTCCCCATCCGCCTCCTGTGTGTGGACTCGCTCACCGCGCACTTCCGCGCCGAGTACGTCGGCCGCGGGGAACTCGCCGAGCGCCAGCAGAAACTCAACAAGCACCTCCACGACCTGATGCGGGTCGGCGACCTCCACAACACCGCCGTCGTCGTCACCAACCAGGTCGCCTCGAACCCCGACTCCTTCTTCGGCGACCCGACCCAGCCCATCGGCGGCAACATCCTCGGCCACACCTCGACGTTCCGGATCTACCTGCGCAAGTCCAAGGGCGACAAGCGCATCGTCAAACTCGTCGACGCGCCGAACCTCCCCGACGGCGAAGCCGTCATGCGCGTGGAGGGTGGCGGGCTGATGGACGAGTAGCCGTCCCCGGGAATCACCACTGAGAATCGGGAACGAGCCCTTTTGCTCCGCGAGCGCGTCAGTCCGGGTATGACGACCGGGTCTGACAGCACTGTAGAGCGGCCGAGTGTCGCGGGCGACGTGCTCGCCGCTGCGGCGTTCGACGCGCTCCCGGCACAGGTCGCGGTCCTCGACGCGGAGGGCGTCATCGTCGAGACCAACCGCTCGTGGGCCGAGTTCGGGCGCGACAACGGTGTCCGGGGGCCGCCCGAGATGGTCGGCGAGGACTACCTCGCAGTCTGTGGGGCCGACGACGGGGACGAGACGGCCACAGGGCTCGACGACGACGAGGCGGCCACAGGGCTCGACGACGACGAGACGGCCACCGAAGCCGCGGCGGGGATCAGGGCTGTGCTGGCGGGCGAGCGTGCGGAGTTCACGCTGGAGTACCCGTGTCACTCGCCGGACGAGCGCCGCTGGTTCCTGATGCGTGTCATCCCGCTGGGCGGCCGGCCGGGCGCGCTCGTCATGCACGTCGACATCACCGAGCGGGTCGTGGCCGAACGGGCTGTCGCGAGGAAAAACGAGCGGCTCACGACCGTCACCGACGTCTTGAGTCACGACCTGCGCAACCCACTGAACGTGGCACTGGCCCGGGCGGGCCACCTCGTCGAGGACCAGTCGGCCGACGCCGCGACAGTCGCGGAGCAGGCGGGGGCCATCACCGACTCGCTCGATCGGATGGACGCGATCATCGACGACGCCGTCACACTCGGCCGCGGGTCGGACGACGCCGACCTCGAACCGGTTGACCTGGGGACTGTCGCCCGCGACGCCTGGGCACAGGTCGAGACCGGCGACGCCACCCTCCGGGTGCTAGACGACGTCACGGTCCGGGCCGACCCCGGTCTCCTCGCCCAGTTGTTCGAGAACTGTTTCGCCAACGCGGTGGAAAACGCCGCGGACCCGACGGTGACCGTCGAACTCACGCCGGGCGGGTTCGCCGTCGCCGACGATGGGCCGGGGATCGACGAGACGGACCGCGGACGGGTCTTCGAGGCCGGGTACTCGACAAACAGGGCCGACGGCGGGACCGGCCTCGGACTCGCGATCGTCGACCGGATCGCCGAGGTCCACGGCTGGGACGTCCGCCTCGCCGACGCTGGCGACCCCGGGTCGGCCGACGCTGGCGACCCCGGGTCGACCGACGCCGCCGGCGCGCGTTTCGTCGTCAGTGGTGTCGTCGTCGAGCCCTGACGGGCGTTCGCTGCCCGCGACCGGTTCGGCGTCCTCCTTCTCCGGGGCCACAATGCACTTGGAGCGGCGTTCCCAACGGCGGGTATGGCGATCACGCTGTACCAGCTCGACGGCTGTCCGTACTGCGAGAAAGTGGCCGACCGACTCGACGAACTCGACGTCGACTACGACACCGAGTGGGTCGAGGCGCTCCACTCCGAGCGCAACGACGTGAAGGAAGTCTCGGGCCAGCGCGGCGTCCCGGTCATCGTCGACGACGAGACGGGCGTCACGATGGCCGAATCCGACCGTATTCTGGAGTACGTCGACAGTAGTTACGCCTGAGGTCGCCGGAGCACACCTGACCCCGGCGGAGCACGCCAGACCACGGCGGAGAACGCCTCGCCGGTGGGCGAAAGTCTACAAACCGTCCCGCCCACCCGCCGGGTATGAGCGAGCGACTCGCGGGTGACGTGGCAGTGGTAACGGGCGGTGGCGCGGGCATCGGCGAGGCGGCCTGTCTGCGCTTTGCCGAGGAAGGTTCCCACGTCGCCGCGGTCGACTGGGACGGCGAAGCGGCACGGGAGACCGCCGAAACTATCGAGGAGGCCGGCGGCCCCGCGGCGCTGGGCGTCGAGACGGACGTGAGCGACGAGGCCGCCGTCGAGGCGATGGCCGACACCGTCGCCGCGGAGTTCGGCCGGGTGGACGTCCTCGTCAACAACGCGGGGATCCGCGTCGACCCGAAGCCGCTGACCGAGGCCGACGAGGCCAGCTGGGACGAGATCCTCGGCGTGAACCTCAAAGGCTACGCCTTCTGTGCCAAACATCTGCTCCCGCTGATGGCCGAAGACGGTGACGGCGAGAGTGCGGACGGGGACAGCGACAGGACAGCGTCCGGAGACGTCGGTCGCGACGGTGGGTCGGTCGTCAACGTCGCCTCGATCGGCGCCAGCTGGGCGCGGCCGGGGTGGACCCAGTACGACGCCACGAAGGGGGCGATCGTCTCGATGACCCAGGACATGGCCTGTGACCACGCCGAACGGGGGATCCGGGTCAACGCCGTCTCGCCGGGGTGGGTCATCACCGACTACCACGTCGGCGACCGCACCGGCGAGGAAGCCCAGCGATACATCGAGGAGCACACGACCCGCGGCGGCCACGACGGGAACATCCTGAAACGGGCGGCCAGACCCGACGAACTCGCCGACGCGATGCTCTTTCTGGCCTCCGAGGAGTCGTCGTTCCTGACGGGCGTGAACGTCCCTGTCGACGGCGGCGCGTCGGTGGTCTGAGCGGCGGTGTGTCGGTAGAGCGGCGGACCCACACAGCACACGTGTTTCGTGACGGCGAGTGAGTGCGTTTATGGTGTGTGCTTCCCTCGAAGCGACCAGATGGAGGCGACAGCGTGGCCGTAGGCTCGGGCAGCAATCTGATACTGCTCGTCGCGGGGATAATCGGCATCGGTGTCCTCGCGCAAGTGTTCGCCGCCCGGTTGCGGATCCCGAGTATCATCTTCTACCTCGGTGCTGGCCTCGTGCTGGGGCCGGGACTGGGCTGGATCACCGTCGACTCCTTCGGGAGCGGACTGACGACCATCGTCGGACTGGCGGTCGCCATCATCGTCTTCGAGGGCGCCTTCCACCTCCACGTCGACCGTATCCGCGAGGCGCCGGCGGCGACGATCCGCCTCGTGACCCTCGGCGCCGTGATCGCGCTCGGCGGCACGGCCGTGGCCGTCCGGTTCGCCTTCGGCGCCGACTGGGAACTCTCCCTGGTCGTCGGTGCCCTGCTCGTCGCGACCGGCCCGACCGTCATCGCGCCGATCCTCCAGGTCGTCCCGGTCAGAGACCGGGTCGCGGCCGCACTCGAAACGGAGGGGATCGTCAACGACGTCACCGCGGCCATCGTCGCCGTCGTCTTCTTCGAGGCCGTCAACCCCGAGTCCGGCACCGAGGGTCTCCTCCAGGGGTTCGTCTTCCGCCTGGGGACGGGGCTCCTGTTCGGCATCCTCGTCGCCGGCGTCGTCTACTACCTGCTCCGCTATGTGGACCTCTCGCCGGGCGACGCCCCGCGCAACGCTCGCCTGCTCGTGCTCGCGGGAGCGCTGGTCGCCTACGCGAGCGCGAACTCGGTCCCGGGCGCCAGCGAGGCGGGCGTCGCCGCCGCCGCGACCGCCGGTTTCCTGCTGGGCAACGCCGACGTCCCCTACGAGGAGGAGATCACCGACTTCAAGGGCGACATCACGCTGCTGGTGCTCTCGTTCGTGTTCATCGCGCTGGCGGCGTTGCTGGACATCGGCGCGCTCCGCGATGTCGGCCCCCGCGGGCTAGCGGTCGTCGCCGCCGTCGCGCTGGTCGTGCGCCCCGCGCTGGTGTTCATCTCGACCGTCGGCGGCCGCTTTACGACCGCCGAGCGGACGTTCATCAGTTTCGTCGGCCCGCGCGGGATCATCCCGGCGTCGGTCGCGACGCTGTTCGCGGTGGAGTTGAGCAACGCCGGACTCGCCGAGGAGGCGAACATCCTGCTGGGAACCGTGTTCCTGACCATCTTCGTCACGGCCGCCGTCCAGGGCGGTCTGGCGCGACCAGTCGCGAAATACCTGGACGTGATACCCATGAGAGTCATCATCGTCGGAGGCGGGAGGGTGGGCCGAGCGCTCGCCGAACGCCTCGAGAACCGCGGCGAGAACGTCGTGATAGTCGAAGAGGACGAAACGCAGGTCGAACAGATCCGCAACGCCGGCTTCACCGCCGTCATCGGTGACGGCACCGACACGGACGTGTTGGGCGACGCCGGCGGGGAGAACGCCAAGACCGTGGTCGCCGCGACTGGCGACGACGACGTCAACCTGCTCGTCTCGCAACTCGCGAGTTCGAAGTTCGACGTCGAGAACGTCATCGCGCGGGCGAACAACCCCGACAACGTCGACGCCTTCGAGGACCTGGGCGTGCGGACCATCTCTTCTGGGATGGCGACGGCGTGGGCCATCGACAACCAGATCGAACGCCCCGCGATCGCCCACTGGATGACCGACGTCGGCCGCGAGGGCGACATCCAGGAGATCGAGGTCACCAGCGACGAAATCGCCGGCAAGCCCGTCCGCGAGGTCGGACCGATGCTCCCCGACGCCTGTCTCATCGCCCTGGTCAGCAGCGGTGACCACACCGACGCGATGGTCCCCACCGCCGACTACGTCATCGAGAAGGGCGACCACGTGACGCTCCTGGGCCGCACGGAGTCGGTCCGAAAGGGCATGAAACTCGTCAAGCCGGACTGACCCGCGCGTCTTTTCTCCGAATTCCCCGTCCACCCGGTTGGCCTACGGCAGGTGGAACTCGATCGCCGCGCCCTGGCCGAACCCCACACATTCGGTCGCCAGGCCCAGGTCCGCGTCCCGCCGGTTCATCTCGTGGACCAGCGTCACCGGGAGCCGCGCCCCCGAGGCGCCGAGCGGGTGGCCGATGGCGATGGCGCCGCCGTTGACGTTGAAGATGTCGTCGTCGAAGCCGAGTTCGCGCTGGCAGTACAGCGTCTGACTGGCGAAGGCCTCGTTCAACTCGACGAGGTCGTACTCGTCAGTGTCGCGACCGGTGCGCTCGGCGAGCCCTTCCACGGCGGGGACCGGCCCGATGCCCATGACCGTCGGGTCGACGCCCGCGACGTGGTGGTCACCGACTTCGGCGAGGACGTCCAGCCCGTGTTCGTCGGCGAACTGTCGGCTGGTGAGCATCGTCCCCGCGGCGCCGTCCGAGACCTGCGAGGCGTTTCCGGGGGTGATCGTCCCCTCTGCCTTGAAGACGGTGGGGAGCCCCGCCAGCGTTTCCAGCGAGGTGTCCCGGCGGATGCCCTCGTCTTCCTCGACGGGGCCGTCGTCGGTCTCGATGGCGACGAGTTCGTCGTCGAACCGCCCGGAGTCGGTCGCGTCGGCGGCCCGCTCGTGGCTCCGGAGGGCGTACTCGTCCTGGGCCTCGCGGGCGACGTCGTACTCCTCGGCGACTTTCTCGGCGGTCATGCCCATCTGGAGTTCGCCGACGTTGTAGTGTTCGGCGAGACGCGGGTGGACGTTGTGGGTGTTCTCGCCCATCTTCACCCGGGACATCGACTCCATCCCGCCGGCGATCACACAGTCGCGCTGGCCGGCCCTGATGGCGTCGGCGCCGCGCATGACCGCCTCCGCCGAGGAGGCACACCAGCGGTTGATCGTCGTGGCGGGGACGCTCTCACCCAGTTCCGAGAGGAGCGCGACGACGCGGGCGACGTTGTTCCCCTGCTCGTCGCGTTGCTGGGCACAGCCCCACAGCAAGTCGTCGACCTGTTCGCCATCGAGTCCGGTGGCTTCGAGCATCGCGTCTATCAGCGGGATCGAGAGGTCTTCGCTGCGAACGTCGGCGAGGGCGCCGTCCTCTTTGCCCTGGGGGGTCCGCCGGGCCTGGACGACGACCGGTGTCCTGTCTTCCATACCCCCGGAAAGACCGCTATCGTGTTAAAGCCTGACAAACTCCGGGCCGCGTGTGCGGTGTTGATCCGACAGCTGCGGCTCGGAGGACGGCGATGATGCTGTAGCTCGGAGGACGGCGATGATGCTGTAGCTCGGAGGACGGCGACGGCGCGACGAGGGCATCAGGGCGCCAGGGCAGTGGGACGGTGGGACGGCGGTAGTGGTCTACCGGGCTACGCGAACTCGGCCACCAGCAACAGCACGCTCGGCGCGACGATCAACACGAGTCCGGCGACGACCAGGGCGGCCGGGACGAGCCACGTCACCTCGGTGAGGAGGAACACGCCGATCCCGGCGAGCACGAGGAGCAGTCCGACCACCCGAAGCAGCCACGTGAGCGCTCCCTCTAACCCGAGGTCCTCCGCGACGTCCACTACTTCGAGTGCTTCTTCCATAGCGTCTGTCACGTCGTCTGCCCAGGGACAAAAAACTGTTGTGACGGGACGAACGACGGAACCCGGTCCGGCGTGGCTGGTGTGGGGGGTCCAGTCACCCGCCGGCGGCCGGGCCCGCGTCACCGGAACCGTCCGTCGCGTCGGCAGCGTCGCCGACGTCGGTCGCAGGGAGTCGCAGTCGGACGACGGCCGGGTCGGCGTCGGGGTCGACGGCGAACTCCCCGCCCGATTTCTCGACGGCCCAGCGGACCAGCCAGAGTTCGATGCCCTGGAGGTGTTCGAGGGGGGTCTCGGCGTCGCGGCCGACCACCCGGAGGTCGGACGGACGGAGTCGGCCCCCGTAGTCGCGTACCTCGACGACGACAGACCCGTCCTCGACGGCCACCGCGACCACACATCGCGCACCCTTGGTCCCGCCGACAAGGCCGAGCAACTCCCGGAGCGCCGCGTCGAGTGTGGTGTGTGCGACGACCCGTGCCTCGTCGGCACCGCGGACCGTCAGGTCGGTCGACGGACGCTCGGCGCGCAGCTCGGCCGCGGTTTCCTCGACCAGGGCGACGACGTCGACCGGTCTGGTGGTGGTGTCGTCGCCCACGATGGCCGCGTCGAACTCCTGGATGCGCTCGGTGAGTCGGAGCAACTCCTCGGTCGCCTCGCGGATGGCCGCCGCTTCGGCCGCCGTCTCGGCGTCTGACTCCTCCAGTCGGGTCACACGCGCCAGCACGACGTTCAGCCTGTTGCGCAGGTTGTGGCGCAGTACTCGATTCAACACCGAGAGGCGCTGTTCGCGCTCGCGTCGGTCGGTGACGTCGCGCTGGATCCCCAGCAGCGCCAGCACGGTTCCGTCGTCGTCTTCGACGGGGACGACGGTGACCCGGTTCCAGAACGGCGTCCCGTCGGCGCGGTAGTTCCGCAACTCGACCGAGACCGGTTCCCTGGCGTCGATACCCTCGCGGAGTCGGGCGACGGCCCTCTCGTCGGTGTGTTCGCCCTGGAGGAACCGGCAGTTGCGGCCGAGCGACTCCGACGCCGAATAGCCCGTGGTGCGCTCGAACCCCTCGTTGACGTAGACCAGCGGGTTGTCGTCCTGGTGTGGGTCAGCGAGCGTGATACCGACGGGTGCCTCGTCGAGTGCCCGCTCTTTGACGTGGAGTTCGCGCTGTGCCGAGGCGACGAGCGCGTAGACGAGCACCGCGCTGGCGAGGATCTCGACGGCTCCCTTCACGGCCTGGAGTTCACGCAGCAACTGCGGGTCCGTGACCAGCCGGGGCAACACGTAGTCCGAGACGACGAGCAGGGCGAGACCGAACGTCGCGTAGAGGGCCGCGATGCGCACCGGTGTGAGTCGGCTACCCAGCCGTGTGACCCGGGATCCCGGTCGAAGCGAGCGCACGTCTTTCGAATCCCCGTTCCCCGCTCAGAGGGGGTGCGAGACCATAACTGTTGGCACCAATTCCACATCAGACTACATTAACTCGGGTCGGGTCCGGGGACGGCGAGCGGGGCGAGCGAACGGCTTCGCGGCACTTATGCCGTTCGGCCCCGAACGCTTCGGGGAATGACCGATCCGGATCTCGCGGTCGTGGAGTTCGTGTTGACTGTGGGTGTCTACAGCGACGACCGGGACCTGGAACCGGACGACCTCCCGCCGGCCTACCGGGCGGTGTTCTGGAGCGACGGGACCATCGAGCGACCGCTCTCGCCGACCACCACGACGGCCCGCGAGGCCACCGGCGTCGAGCGTCCCTGGGACGCTATCTCGGGGCTCCTGTTCACCGACCGCGACGACTTCTCGGGCACCATCACCTTCACCGACGAGGCGATGGCCGAGGAGTGGTTCCTCGACCGCGTCGACGCCGACTACCTCCACGACAACCCCGTCCTCGCCGCCGCGTACGAGGAGGAGTTCGACGGCCTGAGTTACGAGGCCGCCCGCGAGGACAACCGGCCGATCCGCGCCGACCGCGTCTGGATCGACAACCTCCTCGAGGAGTACTTCGACGACGAGGACGACGAGGAGATGTTAGACCTCGTGGACGTCCGCGCCCCCGAGGAGGTCGAGATGACGATGGACCAGCTCGTCCTGACGCCCGACCAGGAACGCGAGATCCTGAAGATCGTCAAGGCCATCGAACACCGCGACTACCTCGCCGACATCGGCCTCCGGGAGATCGGCAAGCTCCTGTTCGTCGGCCCGCCGGGCACCGGCAAGACCTCCGTCGCGCGGGCGCTCGCCTCGGAACTCGACCTCCCGTTCGTCGAGGTGAAGCTGTCGATGATCACCTCCCAGTACCTCGGCGAGACGGCCAAGAACGTCGAGAAGGTCTTCGAGGTGGCGACGCGGCTCTCCCCGTGTATCCTCTTCATGGACGAGTTCGACTTCGTCGCGAAGACCCGCGCCAGCGACGAGCACGCCGCCATCAAACGCGCCGTCAACACGCTGCTCAAGTCCATCGACGAGGTCTCGCTGATCGAACACGAGGTGCTCCTCATCGGCGCGACCAACCACCCCGACCAGTTAGACGCCGCGGCGTGGCGCCGCTTCGACGAGATCGTCAACTTCCCCAAGCCCGACGACCAGATGCGCGCCGACATCCTCGAGGTCGTCACCCGCCGGATGGACATCGAGGAGTTCGACCCCATGGAGATCGCCCGCGAGACCGAGGGCCTCACCGGCAGCGACCTCCGACTCGTCCTCCGGGAAGCGGTGCTCGACGCCCTGACCGAGGAGCGCACCACGCTCACCCAGCAGGACCTCCTCGACGCCGTCGAGGACTTCGAAGAGCGCGACAACCTGAAAGACCTCGACATGATCGAGGGCGACCACGACGCGCTCGTCGCCGGCGGCGACATCTCGGGTGCTTCGGACGGGTCCGGCTCCAGCGCCGCGTCGGATGGCGGACACAGCCACGACCACGACCACAGCCACGATTGAGCCACCCAGGTCGTCGGCCCCGGCGAGTCGACGACGGCCCGGCGCCGATTCACCCGTTTTCTCGTGAGTCCGGCCGGTGCCGCCGTTCGAGCGAGAATCCCCCGCTCAGCGACCACGAGCGATTCGCGGGTCTGCACCTCGCTGCGAGCTACGGCCGAACCGACGCCCAGCGACGGGGACACGGCAGGTCACGCCAGATGGGACGTATCGTCGCGCCGAACCACGTCGGGCGACCCCGAGACGTCGACCTCGGTGACCCCGCAGTTGTCGGGGGACCACTCCCGGGCGAGGGTCGGCACGTCGCGGCCGGTGATATCCGCGACCACGGCCCGCAACGGCCCGCCGTGGGTCACGACGGCCACGGTCTCGTCCTCGACACAGGTCAGGAGCGACTCCCAGCCGGCGACGACGCGTCGGCAGAACTCGTCGAGTGACTCCCCGCCGGGCACCGACTCGACGGCGACGAGCGACCCGGTCGGGTCGAACCCTTCGTGGCGGTCGGCGATAACGGCCCTGTCCAGTCCCTGGTAGTCGCCGAAGTCGCGCTCGCGCCAGGCCTGCTCGAAGGAGAGCGCCGCGTCCACGCCCGGCCGGTCACCGTCGCCCTGTCGGTCGCTTTCGCCACCGCTCGGCCCGTCGCTTCTACCGCCACCGGCCGAGCGCGTCCCCTCGCGCACGAGGCGGGCGGTCTCCTGGGTACGCCGGAGGTCCGAAGAGAGGACGCGGTCGACGCCGACCGAGCGGAGGTAGACGCCGGTCTCCCGGGCCTGGTCGCGCCCGCGGCCGGTCAGCGGCGTCGACGCCCACCCCTGGATCCGCCCCTCGCGGTTCCAGGTCGTCTCGCCGTGGCGGACGAACAGAACGCGACTCATCGGTGTATCATCTCTCGTTCTCGCTCTCGTCCTCGCCCTCGCTTTCGCTTTCGCTTTCGGTCGTGTGCCCGGTCACACTCCACGCTAGGGCTCCTCGCGTTCGAACTCGTCGGGCGGTTCCGCTACCTCGTCGTCACCCTCGCGCCAGTCTCTCACGACGACGGCCAGTTCGTAGAAGACCACGAGACCGACGACGAGCACCGCGATCTCCTCGACCGGGAGCGCGAGCGCCTCGACGCGCTGGACGAGCGTCGGGTTCGGGCTCCCGAAGTAGCCGACGACGAACGCCAGCGGCCAGGCGAGTGCCCGCCCTCGCGACAGCGCACGGCGAACCCGCACACTCGCGCCGCCACTGCGGAGACTGTAGCCGACGAGTTCGTACAGCGCGACGAGACCCACCCCGATGACGAGCGGCGTCTGGGTGGTCAGCCCCGAGGAGGCCAGCCAGTCGGTGAAGACGGCGGGGAGGCTGTCGTAGTAGCCGGCCGGTACCGGAGCCGAGCTCGCGAGATAGCCTGCGAGGAGTGCCAGCATCCACGCGACCGGCCGCCGGGCGCGCAACTCCGCCGCCGAGGGTATCGGCGACTCCTGGGTCCACCGGAGCACCAGCAGCGTCCCCTCGAAGAGGACGATCATCGTCACCGCGACGAGGATGGGCGCCATGCCGGTCGGGTCCGGACTGAAGATGAACGCGACCGTCGCGAACCCCCCGTAGAAGTAGAGCCGGCGGTCGGCCATCCACTTGCGGGTCGTCACGCCCATCATCACCGCGAGCATGATGAGCAGCGGGATCTGGAAGACGAGCGCGAAAAAGCCCAGCATCATCACGATGAGATTGAACGTCTCCGTGAGACTGAACGCGACTTCCGCCGCCTGCTCGGTGTAGCCGGTGAAGTAGACGAACATCGCCGGCAGGACGAGCAGGTAGGCGAACGCGACCCCGACGAACGCGAGTATCAGGCTCACCGGGACCGACGCGAGGTAGTAGCGCCGTTCCCTGGGGTAGAGCCCGGGCTTCATGAACAGGTAGGACTCGTAGACCATCACCGGGAGGGCGACGATGAACCCGCCCAGCGTGGCGACTTTCAGCCGCGCGAACATCAGCGCGAGGGGGTCGAACACCCGCGGACACGCCGCGTCGCTCCCCTCCGGCGGCGTGGGACAGGCTTCGAGCGTCCCGGGCAGAAACGAGTACCAGAGGAAGTTGATGAGGTACTCCGCGAAGGGGAAGACGACGCCGCTGACCAGCGCCGCGATGACGATAACCACGCCGAGCCGGCGGATCATCTCCTCGATGTGCTGGTCCAGGGGCATCTCCTGGTCGTCCGGCGCCCCGACCGGCTCCGCCGAACCACCGCCCCCCGGGCCGTACGGGTCCACGTCGTCGAACGCCTCCCCTCCATCGGACTGGAGTTCCTCGGGGACGACCTCGTCGGGAAGCGTGTCCTCGCCGAAGGGGTCGTCGGGGCCGAACTCGTCGTCGGGGACACCTTCGCCCGAACGGGTCGCGTCGCTATCGGCGGGACCATCGGGTCCGTCCGAGGGCGGAGTCGACGCGTCGTGCCCCTCGTCGGCCATTCGTCGCTCCGTTTGCGCTCCCCTGTTGTAAGCCTTCTTTTCCCGACCCTCTGGCTCAGTTTCCGGCCCCCTGACGCGGCGTCGGTTTCCGGCCCCCTGACGGCCACACGGCGCTCGCGTGCTCGTCTCGCTATGAATAGATTGATAACAGGCAGTCGGTTACGTTCCGGCGAGATGGCCAGCGCCGTCGACGAGGACACCAAGCGAACGGTGGCGCGGGGACGGGCGACCGTCGGGTCACTCCTGACCAACGCCCGCGACGACCTGCGCAAGTCCTTTCTCGTCTTCGTCGTCGGCTTCATGGGGACGTTCTGGGCGCTTCGCCTGTTCATCTGGGACACCCTGAAACGCGACCTGAACACCAACCCCAACACCGAGATCATCGCCGTCACGCCCTTCGACGTCATCCTCCTGCAGGCCAAGATCGGCCTGTTCGTCGGCGTGTTGATGGCGCTCCCGACCGTCGTCTACTTCGGTCGCGACGCGCTCCGGGCGCGTGGCTGGTGGCCCGCCGAGGACATCGCGCGCTGGAAACTCGTCTTCCCGACGCTCCTCTCTATCGTCCTCTTCGTCGGCGGGATCGCCTACTCCTACTACGTCTTCTTCCCCGTGATGCTCGGCTTCCTGGCCGGGAACGCCGTCAACGCCGGCCTCCAGCCCTCGTGGTCGATCGTCAAGTGGACGCAGTTCATCGCCTTCCTCGGGCTCTCCTTTGGTATCGCCGCACAGCTCCCCCTGATGATGAGCGGGCTCTCGTATCTGCGTATCGTCAGCTACGAGGCGTTCCGCGAGCGCTGGCGCCACGCCGTCGTCGCGATCTTCGTCTTCGGCGCGTTCTTCTCGCCGCCCGACCCGATCACCCAGATCATGTGGGCGGTGCCGCTGATCATCCTCTACGCGTTCAGCCTCCAGCTGGCCCGCTTCGCCGAACTACTCCGGCGCTCGACGGACGAACTCCAGCTCTCGCTGGTCGCCCGCGCCCACTGGAACCAGCTCGCCGGCGCCGCGGTGCTTGCGGGTGCCGCGGCCTACTTCTTCCTCACTCGCGGCGGGATCGCCGCGGTCAACGACCTCGTCACGTACCTCCCCGAGGACTACCAGGTCACCGTCCCCACTCCCGGCGAAGCGACCGGGCTCGACCCCCAGATCGCGGCGGGTATCGTCGCCGCCGTCGTCGGCGCCATCGCGGCGGGCATCGTCCTGTTCGTCTTCGCCTCCCGCGCGCTCGAAGCTGCCCGCGACCCCTACGAAGCACGCGGGTCGCCGGCCGACATCGACCTGATGACGCTCGACGCCTCGGCCATCGGCGTGACGCCCCCGGAACGGTTCGAGGAGATGGACGAGGGTGAGGCGACCGAACTGGCCCGCGAAGCGCTCCACGACCACGACGACCCCGAGAAGGCCCAGGCCATCCTCGACCGCTACGACGAGGTCCAGGAACGCCTCGAAGCCGAGAAAGAGGCCGAGGAGAGCGAAGACGGGGCCGGTGCCAGCGCCGAGGAGGAGTCGGGCGCGATGGCCTCGACGACGACCGGCGTCGTGGACTCCTTTACTGAAGGGGAGACCACCGAGGAGGACATCGGCGGTTACTACTACGACATCGCCTTTATCCTGGAGAGTCTCACCTCGCGGGCGTTCCGCATCGTCGGCCTCTTCGGCGTGGTGATGGCCGCCTCCTTTATCTTCCTCTATCGCGGCGGCATCGGGGTGATCCGCGAGGAGTTCCTCAAGCAGATGCCAACCGAGCAGGCAGACCTCGTCGAGATCGTGGCGCTCCACCCCGTCGAGGCGCTCATCTTCGCGATCAAGTTCTCGACGTTGCTCGGAGCGGTCGCGACGCTGCCGCTGGTACTGTACTACGTCTGGCCGCGGCTGAAAGAGCGGGGGCTGGTTGGCGGGGACCGCCGGGTGCTCGCCGCCTGGGGCGGGACGCTCCTGGTCGGGATGGTCGGCGGGAGCCTGCTGGGTTTCTTCGTCGTCGCGCCGGCGATCATCTCCTATCTCGCACAGGACGCCGTCGAGGCGCACATGATCATCAACTACCGTATCAACAACATCGGCTGGCTGGTCGTGTTCACCACCGTCGGGATCGGCCTGCTCGTCGAGATCCCCGTGACGATGCTGCTCTTCCACCGCGGCGGCCTCGTCACGTTCACGACGATGTTCGACCGCTGGCGGTCGGTCGTCATGGCCATCGTCGTCACCGCCGCGCTGATCACGCCCTCCAGTCTGCTGACGATGCTCGTGTTCGCGCTCCCCATCGCCGTCGCCTACCTGGTCGGCCTCGCGTTGCTGTGGGTCTACACCCTCGGCGGCCGACGCACGCCCAGTCGCGAGGGGAAAGCCGCCGACTGACGGCGTTGACCGTCACTTCTCTCAGAGCGCGTCGCCCCGCGGGACGCCGGTGAACTCGAAGCGAGCGCCCCTCCCGTCTCCGCGCTCGACGAGTTCGACCGTCCAGCCGTGGGCCTCGGCGATCTCCCGGACGATGGCGAGCCCGTAGCCGGTGCCGTCTTCGTCGGTCGAGACGCCGTGGTCGAAGACGGACTCACGGCTGTCCTCGGGGATGCCCGGGCCATCGTCCTGGACGTAAAAGCCAGTGTTCTCGTCGAGTGTCCCGACTTCGACGGTGACGTCGTCGCCCCCGTGTTCGACCGAATTGCGGAAGAGGTTCTCGAAGACGCGCCGCAGGCGGTCGGGGTCGCCACCGATCCGGTAGGCCCAGTCCTGTTCGAGTGACACCGCGGTGGTGTCGACGGTGGCCCAGGCCTCCGTGGCGACCCGAGAAGCGTCGAACCACTCCAGGTCCTCGACGCGCGCCCCCTCGCGGGCGAACGTGAGAACGTCCTGGATGAGCTGTTCCATGCGCTCGTGCATCTCCGAGACGTCCGCCAGGTTCTCCTCGTCACCCCCGGCCCGGTAGAGCTGCAACCGGCCACGAGCGACGTTGAGCGGGTTGCGCAGGTCGTGACTGACGATCCCCGCGAACTGGTCCAGCCGCTCGTTCTGTCTGTCGAGTTCCCGCTCGCGGCGCTTCTCCTCGGTGATGTCGGTGGTGATACCCACGATGCCCCGGACGCCTCCGTCGTCGTCGTACCACGGTGCTTTCGTCGTCTTGAAATACAGCGGGCGACCGTGTGGCGGCTGGACCCGCTCGACCTTGTCGACGAGCGGTTCGCCGCTATCCATGATGCGGTCGTCCTCCGCGACCGACTCGGCGGCGCCGTCGGCCGGGTAGAGGTCGAAGTCCGTCTTGCCGCGGACGTCCTCGGGCGTGTGGAGGATCTTGCCCTCGGGTGACTCGATGAACGGTTCGACGACGTCTTCGCTGACGAGGACGTGCCGGCCGCGCGAGTCTTTGAAGTACACTGACATCGGGATGTGTTCGAGCAGCGACCGGAGCATCGACGCCTCCTCGCGGTCGGGTCGCCGGTCACGGTCGGTCCCGCGGCCGTGTGCGACCACCGTGTCGCGGGTGCCGTCGGGCGTCGTCGCGACCAGGAACCCCCGGCGGGTGGCCTCGTCGGCGACGACCCGTACCTCCGATTTGAACCCGTCGCCGTCGGTGTCCCGACAGTGCCACTCGCGGGTCTCGTAGTGCCCGCGCGTCGCGCCGGCGACGAGTGACTCCTCGGGGCTGGCGTCGGAGATCCACTCGAGTTCTTCCTCGCCGGCCGCGCCCCGCCCCTGCCCGCGCAGTTCCGCGCCGATGTCGGTCACGTAGAGGTCTCCGAGCGTCGCCTCGGCGAACCGCTCGCGGTCCCATCCCCACGCGTCGAAGAAGGCGTCGTTGGCGTCGACCAGTCGCCGGGTCTCGAGGTCGAACTCCACGACTGCGCCGTCGGCGAAGTCCGCCAGTTCCCAGGCGACCGCCGACGGGTCGTGGTCGACGAGGTGGCGGACGCGAACGGCACAGGTCCCCTCGACCGCTCCCGTGGGGTCGACGTGGTCAGCGTACGCGTCGTCGACGACCCGCGCCAGCGTCTCGGGGTCGACGTCCGCCGTCGCCACCAGTACCGGGACCGTCAGCAGTTCGTCTCTGATCCGGTCGTAATCCGCCGTGTCGACCACCGCGAGACAGCCGACGGATCCGTCGCCGACAGCGGAGAGCGCCGTATCGACGTCCGCGACCCCCTCGGTCTCGACCGCTCCGCCGTCGACCGCGTCACAGATCCGGTCGTGACTGCTGTCGCCCGCCCCGACGACTGCGACGTGGATCGGCGCGCGGTGGCTCTGCTCCATCGTCCGTACTGTGACCCTCGGAACTGTAAAGCTCCCTGCCCTAATATCGAATGTGATACCCGAAGAGAGTGGAAAACATCGTCATTCAGTCTTTTACTGGGATCTATCGGATAATTATCGGCGCAGTGTGCCAGAATTATCATAGTTGGTTCCATCAGTCGCCGGGGTGGCCGGTGGAAACAGTTGCCCAGCGGTCGTCCCGGGGTCGCGGGCGGAGGGGTGAAACGGGCGCCCGGAGTGTGCCTGTTGAGCGAGCCAGTCGAGCAGGACCACTCAGCCGCTGGGGACGCCGGTGAATTCGAAGCGCGCACCGTCGTCGCTCTCGACGAGTTCGACGGTCCAGCCGTGGGCTTCGGCTATCGCGCGGACGATCGCGAGTCCGAAGCCGGTGCCCTCGTCGGCGGTCGAGACGCCGCGTTCGAAGAGGTCGTCGCGGACTTCCTCGGGGACGCCCGGGCCGTCGTCGTGGACGTAAAAGCCCGCGTTCCCGTCGAGTGTGCCGACCTCGACGGTGACGTCCTCGCCGCCGTGTTCGGCCGAGTTGCGAAAGAGGTTCTCGAACAGGCGGACCAGTCGGCTGGCGTCGGCCTCGATGCGGTACTCCCAGTTCTGGACGAGCGTCGCGTCCCCGGTGTCGACGGCCTCCCAGGCCTCCCACGCCTGCGGGTTGCCGTCGACCCACTCGGGGTTCTCGATGTGACTGCCCTCGCGGGCGAACGCCAGCACCTCGTCGATGAGCTCCGCGATGCGCTCGTGCATCTCCGCGATCGTGTCGAGTTCCGACTCGTCGCCCGTCCGCCGGTAGAGTTCGAGCCGTCCCTCGGCGACGTTCAGCGGGTTTCGGAGGTCGTGGCTGACGATACTCGCGAACTCCTCTAGGCGCTCGTTTTGCCGGTTGAGTTCCCGCTCGCGGCGTTTCTGGTCGGTGATGTCGACGGTGATGCCGACGACGCCCTGGACGCGACCCTCGTCGTCGTACCACGGCGCCTTGTTCGTCGAGAACCACAGGTCCCGGCCGCTGGGCGGCTGGACGTGTTTCTCCTGGCCGCGCAGTGGTTCGCCGGTCTCGACGATGCGCTCGTTGTCGGCGGTCGCCCGGACGGCCATCTCCGGCGTGTACAGGTCCCAGTAGGTCTTCCCCTGGACGTCCGCGGGCGTGTGCATGATCTTGCCGTCGATCCCCTCGATGAACGGTTCGACGAGCTCCTCGCTGACGAGGACGTGTCGGCCCTTCCGGTCCTCGAAGTACACCGACATCGGGACGTGTTCCATCACCGACTCCAGCATCGACGCCTCGTCGTAGTCCGTCTCGCCGGTCCCCGTCCCCGCCCCCCGACCTTCGGTCTCCGCTTCACCGGGGACGGTCGCGACGAGATAGCCGACGTCGGCGGTCGGGTCGACGACGACCTGGACTTCGCTCTTGAAGTAGCCGCCGTCGGCGCCCTCGCAGTGCCACTCGCGCACCTCGAAATCGCCGTTCTGTGCGTTCCCGACGAACGTCTCGACCGCGCCCCCCTCCGTGACCCACTCCAGCTGGTCCTCGCCCGCGTCGCTTCCGCCGTGCCCGCGGTGTTCGTCCGTGATGTCCGTCACCCGCAGGTCCGAAAGCGTCGCGTCCGCGGGGTCGACGGCCCAGGCGTCGGTGAAGACCTCGTTTGCCGCGAGCACGTCGAACGTCTCGACGTCGAACTGGACGACCGCCCGGTCGACGAGCGTGGCGATGTCCCAGGCGACCTCGTCCCCGTCCCTGTCCTCGTCCCCGCCGGTCAGTTCCCGGACGCGTTCCGGGACCAGCGTCGTCACCGGCCCGTCGGCGTGGACGAACGCCGCCGCGTCGTCGGTGACGGCCCGCTCGGCAGTCTCCTCGTCGGTCGCCACCACCACGACCGGCACGTCGGCGGCAGCTGTGTCCGCGTCCACGTTTCGGTGCCCATCCCCGTCCGCGTCCACGTTTCGGTCCCCGTCCCAGTCCACGCCCACGTTTCGGTCCTCGTCGACGCTGGCCCCGGCCTCTCGCTCCCGGACCGCACGGTAGGCGTCCGCGCCGTCACAGACGAGACAGACTACCGCTCCCGACTCGACTCCGGACAGTGCCGCCGCCAGGTCCGCCGTCGCGACCACCTCCTCGACGTCGAGATCCGTCTCGCTGTCGAGTGTCACGGCGAGTGACGACCCCTCGGCCCCGGCGTCGGTGACGACCGCGACCCGCGTCTCCCGGTGTACCGACTCACCCATTGTTCCCTGTCTCATTATATAGTTCGTCGTATAAATCCATCGACGGTTCGGACAGTCGAGGCTCGCGGAGCCGACCCGGGGCACCGCCGTCCCCGGTCTGTCCTCGACTCAGTCGTCCGTCGCGGTCGCCCGTTCGAACTCCTTCGTGTCGTACATGTCGTCGATCTCGTCGGCGTAGCGCTCCCGGATATCGCGGCGTTTTTTCTTCAGCGTCGGCGTCAGGAGGCCGTTCTCCTGTGTGAACTCCTCGGGGACGAGTCGGAACTTCTTGATACGTTCGTGGGCCTCGAAGTCACGGTTGACGCGCTCGATCTCCTGTGCGACGAGTTCCCTGGCGGTGTCGCTCTCACAGATCGCCGCCCGGCCGTCCGGGACGGAGACGCCCTCCGACTCCGCGAACCACCTGATCCCCTCGCTGTCGGGGACGACGAGCGCGCTGACGAATTTCCGGTCCGACCCGAGCACCATCACCTGCTCGATGAGAGAGATGTCGCCGAAGCGCTCCTCGATCGGCCCCGGCGGGATGTTCTTGCCCGTCGACAGGACTATGAGCTGTTTGGCGCGTTCGAGGAACCTGAAGTACCCGTCCGGGCGCCGCTCGACGATGTCGCCGGTCCGCAGGTAGCCGTCGTCGGTGAAGACGTCGTCGGTCTCCTCCGGTCGCTCCCAGTAGCCGTCGGTCACGTTCGGCCCCGAGACGAGCAGTTCGCCCACCTCCCCGTCGGCGTCGAACTCCGCGTCGATGTCGGTGTCGACTCGCACGTCCACGTCCTGGACGGTCGGCCCGATAGTACCGGTCTGCGGGGCGGTCGGCGGGTTCGTCGTCACGACCGGTGCCGCCTCGGTCAGGCCGTAGCCCTCGTAGACCGGCAGCCCCATCCCGTGGTACAGCGTCGCGAGTTCGGCCGAGAGCGTCCCCCCGCCGCTCACCATGAAATCGAGGTTGCCGCCGAGCGCCTCGCGAACGTCCGAGAACACGAGACGGTCGGCCACCGCGTGTTTCGCCGCGAGGAACTGTCCCGGCTCGTCGGCGCGGTGGAAGTCGCGACTCACGTCGGTCGCCCACGCGAACACCCGCTCGGCCACTGCCGAACCCTGTGCTTCCTCGCGAATGGCGGCGTACATCTTCTCGAAGACCCGGGGGACGGCCACCGCCGACGTCGGCTGGACGGCCTGGAAGTCCGCCTTCAGCGTGTCCGGACTCTCGGCGTACGCGACGGTCCCGCCGGCCGCGAAGATCAGGAAGTGACCCGCCAGTCGCTCGAAGACGTGCGCGAGCGGCAGAAAGGAGACGGTCGTCGTGTCGGTGTCGATGCACTTCTCCGGGGGTTTGTCCCGGCGCGGTCCGTACCGGCGGTAGACCTGGTTGACGTTCGACCGGAAGTTGCGGTGGGTGAGTCTGACCCCCTTGGGCTTGCCGGTCGTCCCGGAGGTGTACACCAGACTGGCGAGGTCGTCGAGTTCTCCCGCCCGGAGCCACGACTCGAAGGTCGTCTCGTCGAACGTCCGGGCACCGCGCTCGTAGACGTCGGCCAGCGTGTAGACGTCGTCCGCGTCGGCGAACTGACCCGGGTCGTCCATCACGACGTGAAATTCCAGGTCGAGGTCGGCGTCGTTCTCGTAGACCCGTTCCAGACACCGTTCGTTCTCGACGACGACGCCCGATGCTCCAGGGTCGTCGAGCAGGTACACCGCCTGCGACTCGGAAGAACTCCTGTAGACCGTCGTCACGACCCCGCCCGCCGACAGGATGGCGAAGTCACACTGTGCCCACTCCACGCGCGTGTCGGCGAAGAGTCCGACCCGGTCGCCGCGCTCGACACCGAGGTCGCGGAACCCGGCGGCGAGACGGCGAACCACCCCGCCCATCTCGTCGTACGTGAGCGTCTCGAACGCGCCGTCTGGCGCGACCGGATACGCCACCCCGGTCAGTGACCGGTCGTAGACACCGCCCTTGTACTGCTGGGCCGCCAGGTCGGCGTGTCGCGACGCGGTCCGGTCGAACATCCGTGCCAGAGTCGTCTCGCGCAACACGGTATCGTCGAACGATCGTTCCTCGTCGACCGAAGCCATGCCCTGTCATTGCCAATTATTCGTGAAAAAAGTGCAGGTGGGGCCGAACGGGTCCAGCCCCGTCTCGCCGACAGAAATATATTCGCAGGCGAATCTCACACGAATACATGCCCAAGATTAGCGTCGAGATACCCGAGGAGTTGCTCGCCGACCTGGACGACCACGTCGGCGACGACGCGAAGTTCGTCAACCGGAGCGACGCGGTCCGCGCCTCGATACGGAAGACACTCGACATGCTCGACGAGATCGACGCCCGTCACGGACGGATCGATGAGGAGTAGCACCGTTCGCACGGGGCTGGTCGCGCTGTTCGTCACGGCGCTGGTCACCGCCCAGCTCGCCGCCGCGAAGGTACTCGCCGTCTCACTGCCCGTCGACCTCCCGCTGGTCGGCGCCAGCGTCTTCGTCCCCGGGGGCGTGCTGGCCTACGCGGTGACCTTCTTCGCCTCCGATTGCTACGCGGAGATATACGGCCGGCGGGACGCCCAGACGCTGGTCAATATCGGCTTTCTGATGAACTTCGTCATGCTCGGGCTGGTCTACTTCGCGGTGACCATGCCCATCGCACCACCCCAGGTCACGGGCGCCAGCCAGTCGCAGTTCACCGCCGTCGTCCAGTCCGGGACGGCGATCGTCGCCGGGAGTCTCTTCGCCTACCTCGTCAGCCAGAACTGGGACGTCGTCGTCTTCCACTGGGTCCGCGACCGCACTGACGGCGCCCACCTCTGGCTCCGTAACCTCGTCTCGACGGGGACGAGTCAGGCTATCGACACCGTCATCTTCGTCGGGATCGCCTTCGCGGTCGGTCCCGCCGTGCTGTCGGGTGCCTCGATCCCCCCTGTCGAGCAACTCGCGGGGCTGATGGCCGGCCAGTATCTCGCGAAACTGGCCATCGCCGTCGTCGACACCCCCTTCGTCTACGCCGTCGTCAGCAGCGTCGGCGCCCACGACGCCGGTGCCGACGCCACCGCCTGGGCGCGGTGACTTCCGTTTTGATTGCGTGTCGGAAAATCTCGCGAATCCGCTTCGCTCGTCCGTGATCGGTCTGTAAAGGGTGTAGAGGTAACAATTCGAGAGAGTACGGCTCCCGCGACCGCAGTCAGGACCGTCGTGACCGCTCTCGTGATCGTGAGATGGAAGCCCTCGGCGTGCTCGCGGGTCGCTTTGCTCCCCGCTCGCGTTAGAGGCGCGTAGCGCCTCGCAGCTCGCGGTCACTGAGCGGGATATCCGCGCTCTCAGCACCGCCTGCTCACGGCTTCGCCGTTCGCTTCGAGGAGCAGGGCGCCTCGCGTCGCGCGGATAGAGCCCGCTCAGGCGACTACACTCGCTTCGCTCGCCGAAAGACGTCGCTTCGCTCGTCTTTCGAGCCCTCGCTCACTGCGTTCGCGAGGACGCCGCGAGTCCGCCTCACGGGTCGTTCCTCCCCGTTCGGCCAGTGGCGCGTCGCGCCACGCACGCCTCGCCCTTCCAGCCCGTCAGGAAGATGTTGGTGGCACCGGCTACCGACCGTTCGCTGTCGAGACGGCCTGTGTAACCAGAATTCCCCTGGCGGCCCGAGGGATTTCATCGCACTACGTCAACTGCGGTGCTGTCTGCGGGCACACGTTCGCTCACGGCCACCCCACCTGAAACAACCGCTCAGTTCACACTCTCCAGTGACCGTTTTACGACACGCACGTCTCGCGAGAAACCCGTCCCGTCTGAACGAGCCCTCGCGAGAACGAACCCCCGAAATCACTCGACGGGCTGGGCGAACCCGAAATTGGGTTTTACCTCGTCGACGCGAACGTCGACCGTCTCACCCTCGCTCGTGCCGGAGACGAACAGCGTGTAGTCCTCGACTTTCGCGACGCCGTCGCCCTCGCTCCCGACGTCGACGATTTCCACCGTGAGCAAGTCACCCTCGCGGACGGGTGCGGTGAGAAAGTTCTTCGCGACGAGGTAGAGTTCCGAGGAGGAGTCCCGTGAGGCGTCCGGTCGGACCTGCCGGACGTACTCGAAGTCGTCCTCGAGGTCGGCCTCCAGATCCGCCAGGTCCTGGCCGTCGAAGACCTTGACCGCGAGGTCGCCACCGGAGGCCAGCACCGCACGAGCGACCGTCGCCGCCTGGCGAGCGAGGTGGACCGACCGCGCGTGGTCGAGCTCGTACTCGCCGGTCATGTTCGGCGCCATGTCCGAGAGGACGACGTCGACCGGGCCGCCCTGATTTCGGTTCCCGTCGTCACCGGTGGCGCTGTCGGCGTCGTCGCCGGTTCCGCCGCCGGCGTCTCCACCGACCCGCTCGATCACTCGTTCCACGGTCTCGCCGTCGGTCATGTCCCCGCGGACGTACTCGACAGTCGCGTTCGGGTCCTCCAGTGGGTCGATGCGCTGGCGGTCGACCCCGACGACGGTTCCGCGCTCGCCCACTCGTTCGGCGGCGACCTGGAGCCAGCCGCCCGGGGCTGCGCCGAGGTCGACGACCGTGTTTCCCTCGCCCAGCAATCCTGCCGTCTCGTCTAACTGCTGGAGTTTGTACGCCGACCGGGCACGGTAGCCCTCCTGTTTGGCCCTGTTGTAGTATTCATCCCGGCCTGTCATGCGTACCTCACCAAATACCGTGACGTATCCCGTGTGGGAACTTCCGGTGAATTCGCGTTCATACGGGAAGAGACGCCGTCGAGGCGGAAAGGGACATCGGATGGAGCCAGCGTCGGGGTGGGTTTGCAGTTCGGTGCCGGAAATCACACGACACACGTCCCCCTGACTCACCGTTACGTCTATACTGTATCGTAACGTACCAGATCGTAACGATGAAGACAGTCACCACGCGCATCCCGGAAGATGACGAGGAGGCCCTCGCCGAACTCGAAGCGGAGATGAGCGCCGACCGATCGGAGGTGCTCCGGCGACTGATCCGACAGGGGCTCGACGACTGGCGTACGGAGCGGGCGCTCGACCAACTCCGCGACCACTCCATCACGCTCCGGAAAGCAGCCCAACTAGCGGACGTTCCGTACGTCGAGATGCTGACGCTCGCCGCCGAGGAGGGCATCGACGTCGGGTACACCAGCGACGATCTCGAACGCGACCTCGACCGCATCTGATGGTTGTCGTCGATTCCTCCGCGCTGATCCCGCTCGCATGGGTCGGCCGACTCGACCTCATCTCGACAACCTTCGACGACATCCGGACGACCACAGAGGTTCGGGAAGAAGTTCTCACCGAGGGAAAGCGCGGTACGGCGGCGCTCGATGAGTTTCTGGAGGGCGTCGCTGTTCACGACACGTCAGACAGGGCCGACGAAGTGGCGTCGATGGAGGGAATCGCGGTGGCCGACGCGTCGGTGATCCTGCTGGCTGAGGACGACGAGGAGATCCTCCTCGCCAACGACAAGGGGCTGATCGAGGTCGCCCGGAGTCACGGCGTCGAGTGCTGGTGGGTGACGACGCTGTTGCTCAGTTGTACCAAGAACGGCGACCTGACGGCGGACGAGGCGACCGACGTCCTGTACGACCTCGTGGACGAAGGGATGAATCTCCATCCGAAAGTCTACGCGCAGGTGCAGAAGAAACTCCGCGAGTTCGAGGACTGACCGGGAGAATCCGCTCCGTCGACCCGCTGTCCCCCAGAGGCCGGGTCGAACAGTGGCACGCTTTGAACGGTATCGTCGTGGCTCCCGCTGGTCGTGGAAACCCACCCCGACCAGCGGGACGCGTGTATGGCAGGTCATCTCCGCTAGCTGTCCCACAAAGCGGACGATGTCTTGGGTATCGTCGTAAAGGGCAATCTGCCCAGTGTCGCGGAACGTCTCGACGGTAAACGGGACTTACACGAGCGTCTTGTTCGCCAGCCGACCTGCGCCGATCCAGCGTCCATCCCCGAGCAACCCGTCGGCACTAAGTAACCCATCCGGGGATGCCGCGACCGAAAATGGCTTTTCAAGATGGTTTTATGAATGTCACGTATGCCCACGGTCGAGACGAACGGAATCGAGACCTACTACGAGGGCTACGGAAGCGGCCAGCCGCTCGTCGTCCTTCACGGAGCGACTGCGGATCACCAGGTGTGGGCCGAGCAGTTGCAACCACTTACCGACGACTACCGCGTCATCCTGTACGACCTCCGCGGGCACGGGAAGACTGGTGGATCAGGCCTCGACCGCTACACGGTCGACACGTACGTGGACGACCTCGCCGCCTTCGTCGACGCGCTCGACCTCGATCAGCCGGTCGTAGTCGGGCACTCACTGGGCGGTATCGTCGGCTACGGGTTCGCCGACGAGTATCCCGGGAAACTCGCTGCCCTCATCACAGTCGGGGCGTCGACGCCGGAAATGTTCTCGACACGTGAGCGACTGTTCAAGACTGCGCACGTCCGGGTGATAATGCCGCTCATGGGAAACGAGCGGCTTCTGAACGCCGTCATGTGGACTCAGCAGAGAGTCTCCGGTGACGATTCGACGGTAGACGTCGACGAGTTACAGCAAATCCGGGAGGCCCACGAGTGTGATACGCCGGAACGCCCGGCGAGCGAACGCTCGAAAATCCTGTACGCGGCGCGGAAGTACTTCACGTCGAGCTGGTCGTGGCAGTTGTCCGGAGTCCCTGTCCTGATGCTGTACGGCGAGAACGAGCCGTTCATCGAACCACACGCGGACTTCCTCGAGAACCAGCTCGAAAGCTGCGAGACGGCTGAGATTCCGGGTGCGAGCCACAACGCGCAGGTCGACAATCCGACGTTCATCCGTACTCGAACTCGGGAGTTCCTCGGCGACGTGTTCGCCGACCGCGAGCAAGCGGCCACGAGTTAGTAGGCACAACAGACCGGGACGAATAGTTGTAGTAGTCGTCTTTGCCACTCATGCGTCCATCACCGGCGTCCCTGGCTTGTACCGCCTGGAAGCCGCGGACGAATTCGCGTTCATAGAAGCATGGACGCCGTCGAAGCGGAAAGGGACATCGGATGACATCCTCTGCGCCGTGAACGGCGCGGTTTCTCGAGCGGTGGGATATTGTGGTTCGCGGGTCACCTGCTCTTGTGGGGCTACTCGCCCGGTCGACTTGTCGAACAGGCGCACCGCTGGCTGTGCCATCCAGCCGTTATCCCTATCTCCCCCGTCACAGGCAAGACTCGGGAGTACCTTTTTGAGATTCGACCCTTTCGAGAGACGAATCCGGTTGTGGTCGGGGTCGTGCTTGAAGCCGTCCTCTTTGAACGTGACCGTCGAGCGTGGGTGGTCGTCACCACGCTTGCGGTAGCCGGGCGGGTTCGCCGTTTCATCGCCATTCGAACGGAGCGTGTACCACGAGTCGAACGCTTCAGCCAATTGTTCGAGAATTGCCTGACTGGATTGTGCGTTCAAATCCGCGTAGCGTTCGTGGCTCTTGAGGTACGCTTTGAGAACATCGTCGTCCGGAATCGTGCCTGTCTCACTCCAGATACGGTCACAGGTCCACCGGGCGACGTTCCAGAGTTTCGAGGCGGCAAACCCGAGCGAATCGAGGTCCTCACGCACCTGCTGGTGGTTGCAAATGGATGCAACGTAGGTGCGAGTGACCCCAAAGAACAAGCGAAACCGAGCAGTACTCGCACCCGAGAGATGACCGACGCGGACGAAAGCGCCGAGTCGACGCGGTCGTACCGGGCACTACTCGGACTGGGTGGCGCGCTGAGCCTCTGCTGTCTCGTCGCGGCCCCGGCGGCGACCGGTGCGGCCGGCGCAGCCACCGGCGGCGGTGTCGCCGCTGCCCTCGGTGGGAGCGTAGTCCAGATTCTCGTAACAGCCGTGACCGTCGGGCTCCTGGCCGGCTTCTTCCGGTTCCGGACCGGCGGTGAGAGCTGTGGCGCGTGAATCCGACTGTCAGCGTCCGCACGCCTCGCAGCGCCGTCGCTGATAGTAGAGCAGTCCGCCGAAGGCGACGACGGTCACCGTACCGAGCACCGGCCGCAACGGGTCGAAGTAGGTCATCAGCGCCGACGAACTGAACAGCGCCAATAGCACGGCGTTGCAGATCGGGCAACCGAACGCCAGGAACCCGCCGACGATGCCGCCGGCGGCGTAGCGGTCCCCGATCGGATCGTCGCTCAGCGACCGCTGGTGGACGAAGACGGCGGCGAACGTCGCCGTGGCGACCAGAAACAGGTAGTCCGCCGGGGTACGCTCCACCATGCGAACGTAGACCGGATTCGGAACCAGTCCGGTCACGACCCCGAACAGCAGGAAGGTCCCGACGCCGACGCCGGCGCTTCTGACGAGTCGCGGACGCGGGAGTCTCGTCACCGACGTTCCCCCCGTCGTCGAGTACCGTCGGTCCACAGGGTGTGTGCTCTCTCGATCAGCGGGTGTCGATTGCTTCGTCGCATGGTCATGTCGGATCGATCGAACAGGTTCGCGGATCGCCCGCTCTAGCGAGGAAAAAGAGAAGCAGAACGATGCCGCCCACGCGGAGAAGGTTTCCGTCGAACGGCAGCGCCGCCATCGCGCCGACGAAGCCCAGCGCGCCGAGGACGCCCGCACCGCAACTCGCACAGCCGGCGGCGATCACTCCGGGCACGACGCCGACGATCGTCGACGCGCCTCGACGACGCGCGCGGCGTACCAGCGCCAGCGCGTTCGTCGTCGCGATACCGGTCAGGACTGCGTACCCAGTGACCAGGGTGAGACCCAGTGCACCGGTACTCAGGTACACTTCCCGAGTGAGCGCGCTGACCGCGTAGACGACATCGGCCGGGTCGTTCGTGAGCACCTGGACCGAAAATTGCGGAAACGAGCTCAACACCAGGACGACGTACGTGAGGGCTGTCCCGACGGCGGCCGACAGCAACCGCACGTCCGATGTGAGCGGGTAGACGAGCGCGCGGCGGAGACTACGTGCCCAATCGCGACTCGCACTGGCGCGGTTCTCGCTCACGCTTCCATCACCTGGTCGATCGCGTCGGCGAAGTTCTCGTAGGGATGGGCCCCGACAAGCTTACCAGCAGCCCCGGACTCGCGATTGTAGATAACGAACCCGGGCGTTCCCCGAATCCTCGCCTCCTGGGCCACGTCGAGATTCGGGTCCATGCTCTCCCGAATCGCGTTCTCCCGCTCCTCGCGGCAGGTGTCGACCGAGGATACGTCCACGTCGTCTGTCCGTTCGGTGACCTGCGTGAACGTCTCGTCGTCAGCCCAGTCTGTTCCGGACTCGGACTGTTCGTCGAAGACCGCCGAGTGCCAGTTCCAGAACGCGCCGGGATTGCTATCGGCGACCTGCGACCACACACAGCGCCCCCAGACCGCCGCTGGCGTAGAGTACTGTCCGATGTTCGGGTAGGAAAGCACCACTAGACGTGCGTCGCCGGTATCGAGGTAGTGTCGACCGATGTCGGGGAACGTCTCCGTCTCGAATTTCTTGCAGAACGGACACAAGTAGTCCGTCCAGTAGTAGATGTCCACTACGGCGTCGCGCTCGCCCGCGATCGGCCGTCCGGCGAGTTCGACGCCGAAACTGGTCGTCTCAGTGCTGCCGTGAGAGGTAGCCGGGACGTAGTGTTGCTCGCTCGCTCCGGACTGCGACGCGACATATCCGACGCCGCTCCCGAACACGAGTATCCCGCCGCCAGCGAGAAGGGCTCGTCGCCGAGTAATATTGCTCTTGCTGTCCATCGTTGTGCAATTCCAGCTTCCTCGTTTGATAGACGTTGCGGTCCGTCGAGAGGGCTGGAACCCGAACAGAGGACAATTAGAGTTCCGGAACTGCCGTGAACAGGAGAACGAACGCGTTTACGGTCAGTAACACCAGCACGAGCCACTGGAAGATCCGCTCGGGAATGTGGTCGAAGATGTACACGCCGACCCAGGCACCGAGGAACACCATCGGCACGGCGACGGCAGCCTCGATCAGCAGTGGCGTCGTCACCGCCCCCGTATATGTGAGACTCCCCAGCCGATACAGCATGAGCGTCCCGAAGAAGGCGGTGAACGTGGCCTTCATTTCTTCGTCGCTCCAGAATCCGCTCGCCGACATGAACGCCCCGTAGACGATCATCGGTGGGCCAGGAACGGCGACGGCCCCGCCGAGGATCCCTGCAAGGAGACCGGCCGTCGCGCCGACGATCTTCCCCGGCCGGTATTCGCGTGCTTCGATCCAGTCCGTGACGACGTCGAGTTGCTGGGTCGCACCGACGATGACGACGGCGAGCACGAGAACCGCCCCGATAGCGACGCGCATCTGTGCCTCGTCGAACCGACTGAACACGTAGATCCCGAGCGGCAGCCCGACGACGAGTCCGCCGACTGGAACGATCCACTTGCGCCAGTCGAACGCGTCCCGGACGCTCCACCAGACGCGGGCGTTGCTCACGACTGCCGTCGCCGTGAAGATGATCGATGCACTCGAGGGTGACCGGAACAGCGGTATCAGACCCATCGACACCTGTGCGAAGCCGAACCCGGCGATCCCGTGGACGACGGACGCGACCAGAATGACGACCGCAGACAGCCCCGTCGTCACCCAGTTACCCGTCATCGCTCCGCCCCCACGGCCGAGTCGAGGTACTCATCGGTTCGACCAGTCCTACGAACGGCCAACGGAGGGGCGTTATCCTTGCAGACGAAACGTTCCCCGTTCGTCTCACGTTCGAAGCCCTCACCTGACTGCGCAACAGTTCGCACTCGGATCCGGGATCGACCGGCTATGCGTCTGCCGACGGTATTGTTCAGTCTCTGGAATTGCAAGCACAACTACTGAGTGGCTGACGGTCGTCCGTCCACACACGCCACGATGAACGAGACCGAATCCCCGACCGGAGCGTGGCGCTCACTCGACGGCGAGGTCGTCGAACAGGAGACGGGCGGTCCGGACCTCGTATTCGGCCACGTCAGCGACCTCCACGGCCAGTTGACGCCGCGCCACCAGGTCTACTACGACAACCCGACGTCCGGCCCGGAGTTCGACTTCGGCGAGGAGGGCTGGGTCGTCGAACGCGGCGGCGGGGTGGCGCACCTCGCGGCGAAACTCGACGAACTCCGCGGGGCACACGACGTCTGCACCCTGATGAGTGGGGATACGTTCCACGGTTCGGCCGCGACGACCTACACCGACGGGCGGGCGATGCTCGATCCCATCAACGAGCACGTCGAACCCGACGTCTACGTCCCCGGGAACTGGGACTACTCGAACGAGGCCGCCGAGGACGGCAACTTCGTGGAACTGATGGACGCGCTCGACGCGCCCGTTCTCGCGACCAACCTCTACGACTGGGAGACCGACGAGCGACTGTACGACGCCTACAGCGTCCTCGACGTCGGGGGACTCTCCGTGGGCGTCGTCGGGATGACGAACGTGTACGTCGACCGCATGGCCCCCGCGTTCTACGAGGGGAAGTACCGCTTCGGCAAGCACCCCGCACTCCTCGAAGAGTCCGCACAGGCCGCCCGCGAGGACGGCGCGGACGTCGTGGTCGCGGTCACCGAAATCGGCCTCCCCTGGATGGTCCAGGCTGCGAAAGACTGTACGAGTGTGGACGTGATGTTCAGCGCTCACACCCACGAGTACACCTACGACCCGATCGTCGTCGAGGAGACCGAAACCGTGGTCGTCGAGTCCGGGATGGGCGAAGCGCTCGGCCGCGTCGACCTCCGAGTCCGCGACGGGGAGGCACAGTTCAGACACCACCTCTACTGCCTCACCGAAGACGGCGAGTACACGCCGGACCCGGACGCCGATGCACAGGAGACCGTCGAGTCGGTACGTGCGCCGTTCTTCGAAGAAACCCCGGAATTCGAGCGCGGCGCAGGCACGCTCGACCGCCCGCTGGATACGGTCGTCGGCCGGACGGAGATGCCGCTCTACCGGCAGTCGTTCCTCGAGAGCGCCTGGAACACCCTGTTCAACGACGCATTGCAGGCGTACTTCGACACCGATCTGGCGGTCTGCCACGGGTTCCGCTACGGGACCGCTATCCCGCCCGGCGAGATCACGCTCGGCGAACTCTACACGTTTTTCCCGATGGCGACGCCCGTCGCCCACGGTGTCGCGTACGGCCAGCAGCTCACGTCCCACATGGAGGAGTTCCTCGAGGACAACTTCACGCCGTACCCCTACGACCAGGAGGACGGCCGCGTCCGGAACTTCTCCTCGAACGTCGAGGTGACCGTCGACCCGACGGCCAAGCGCGGCCGTCGCCTCGTCGAGATGCGAATCGACGGCGAACCGGTCGATCCGGAAGAGACGTACTCGGTGGCGACGTTCCGCCGGCCCGGTGACCCAGAACGCGACCTCGGCAACTGCGGGTTCCCGTTCCAGGACGTCGAGGTCGACGACGGGACGATCCCGGTCGACGTTATCGTCGAATACCTCGAAGAGCACTCACCAGTCGACTACGAGGTGATGGGGCTGGTCGAGACCGCAGAGGATGGCGGCCGTACGCAGAACACGCCTGCCGACGGGCCGTACCCGTTTATCCAACCGGGCGTCGACTATCAGGACGGTGAGGCCTACTGCGAGACGTCCATGATTCCCCGCGGGAACGCCTTTCCTGAAGAAGGGCGGAACCGAAAGCGCTAGACAGCCACGGCACTTGCGCCAGATCCGACGAACGGCGAACCAGACACTACACAGGTGAATTACGATGGTCAAGAACATCACTGCGGAACAACTCGCGGACAAGATCGACGCCGGCGAACAGTTCACGCTCATCGACACGCGTCCCGAAGACAGCTTCGAGGCCTGGCACGTACGTGACGCGGAGAACGTCCCGTACGACCCAGAGGTGGGACTGAGTGAGGGCCAACTGAACGAGGTGAACGCGCTGGTCGACGGCCGGCCGGTCGTTGCCATCTGTGGCAAGGGGCTGACGTCGACGCCGTTCGCGTTCGAACTGGACGAGCACGGCTACGACGACGTCTCGATCGTCACTGGCGGGATGGAGGAGTGGAGCAAACTCTACGAGGTCGCCCCTATCGAGACGTCCAGCGAGGACCTCGTCGTTCGGCAAGTCCAGCGCCGAGCGAAGGGCTGTCTCGGCTATATCGTCGGCTCGAAACGAGCAGAAGAGGCCGTCGTGGTCGATGCGACCAGACAGACCGACCGGTTCAAAGTTGCTGCCCAGAACGCTGGGATCTCGATAACGCGCGTGCTCGATACGCACGTCCACGCCGACCACATCTCGGGCAGTTCGGCACTCGCCGACGAGGTCGGCGTTCCCTACCACCTCGGCGAAACTGCCAGCGAGCGCGGTGTCGAGTACGAATACGAACCGCTAGCAGATGGAGCAGTCGTCGAAGTCGGTGACGTCGAGATCGAGGCGCTCCACACGCCCGGGCACACCTCGGAGATGATGAACTACCTCGTCGACGGCGAACTCCTGTTGACGGGCGATACGCTGTTCGTCGACTCCGTCGGGCGGACGGAACTCCAGTTCGGCGAGGACGACGCCTCCCGTGGAGCGGAACTGCTGTACGACTCGCTCCACGAGACCATCCTCGACCTCCCGGACGACACGACGATCCTGCCGGGCCACCTCACCGTCACGAGCGACGGGCGCTACGAGAACGGCTCGCCGGGCGAACCGCTCGAGGCCCGGCTCGGGGATCTCCGCGACGAACTCGACTTCCTCGGGCTCGACCGCGAAGCGTTCCTCGAGCGGTTAACCGAGGACGCCCCGGAGAAGCCCCCGAACTACGAGACAGTTATCGCCATCAACACCGGCAAAGAGACCGTCGACGACGAGGGCGAGGCGACGGAACTCGAACTGGGGCCGAACAACTGTGCCGCCTAGAGGAAAGAACCCGCTCTCCCGTCGCTGACCCCTCCAGCTGACGGGGGCGTCCACTCCCGGAGCACTCGCAGGTTGTGCCGGTCGGCTACCGGGCTCCGGCGACGGTGGGGGTCGCGAGGTGACACCCCGTTCGACAGTTACGGCCGAGCCAGATACGTCCGTCAATCTCACTGCGGCGTCCGGGACCATTCGACCACCCCCTGTGACGGCGACGACCAACTGGATGTACGAGGGTCAATTCCCGGGACCCTACGCGTTCGGGAGGGTGACACGCTCAGCGTCGAACTGACCGACGACCGCCAGGCGGGGACGACGATTCACTGGCACGGGATTTCAGTCCCGAATCCGGTCGACGGCGAAAACAGCTCGGACGGACCGGGTGGCCGGAACAGTTGCTGTTTCAGCCTATACACCACACCACCAACACCCGCTGTCGGGGCACCCAACCGTTAACCCCGTGGGCGAGGTATGATATTCCATGGGATACACAATACAGACTTCAGTCACCGGTGATTTCGACGACGTCGTCGACACGACGATCGCAGCGCTCGAAGACGAAGGATTCGGTGTCCTCTGTGACATCGATATCCAGGCGACGCTCCGGGAGAAACTCGGCGAAGAATTCCGTCAGTACCGCATTCTCGGTGCATGCAATCCCCCGCTGGCATACGAGGGACTGACCGAAGAAATCGAACTCGGCGCACTCCTCCCGTGTAACGTCGTCGTCTACGAAACCGATGACGGCGACGTCGTCGTGAGTGCCGTCGATCCACAGCAACTGGTCGGCATCGCGGACAACGATGCCCTCGACTCGATCGCGAGCGAGGTCACCGAACGATTCGAACGTGTTCTCTCGGCCGTCGCCGACGAACTAGGATCCGCGTCTGAGGCCTGATCTTCGATGTCTTCATCGAACCAGCTCGATACCACGACTATCGTCCTTCTCGTCGTCGGGGCAATCATCGTCCTACCCTTGCTCACGATGGGGGTGGGATTCGGCGGGATGATGGGTTACGGTGGAATGATGGGCGGATACGGGACGACCAGCGGCTGGTGGCCACTCGTCGGGATGCTCGTCCAGCTGGTCTTCCTCCTCGTCTTGCTCGGTGGTGGATATCTCGTCTTCCGTCGCGTGACGGAATCGCAGTCGTCGCGGAATCCCGCGATGGAGGAGTTGCGCGTGGCGTACGCCCGTGGTGATCTCACCGACGAAGAGTTCGAGGCGCGTCGGAACAAGCTCGACCGCTCGGAGTAATCGGCTCGACCACTGACCCCGGCGACACTGATATACGGTTCCTTGGAATCCGAAATCTGTGACCCTCGCGACTTTTGGATGTGAATAGAAATGTGCAAAATGAACAAGACCATATTGGCCACCATGGCCGAAGTACTCCTCTTCACGCGGGAGACCTGCGGGGCGTGTGCAACACAGCGAGAGCAGAACGAGGGCATCGAGGATGCGTATCCGGGCGTCGAGTTTCGGGAGGTCGACATCCGGACCGATCTGGAGACGGCCGAGGAGTACGGTGTCGGGAAGACACCCACGACACTCGTGTCCGCGAACGGGGACCAGACTGACGAGTTCGTCGGAATCGTCGGGCGGAACGAACTGGAGGCGGCTCTCGAACGCGCAACCCGGCAATCGACCGGACTCGCGCAACGGCTGACCAACATCGTACGCGGATGACGGAAACCACACAATCAGATATGAACTACAGTAGACGCCAGTTTCTGGAAGCGCTCGGGGCCGGCACAGTCGCGACGGCGGGACTGATCCGGCCAGTCGCTGCACAGGAGACGCCCGTCGTCAGGATGGGCAACAACTACTTCGACCCGGTCGGGCTCCACGTCGAACCCGGAACGACCGTCCGCTTCGAGATCGCAACCGGAGCGCACTCGGCAACGGCCTACGAGAGCCGGATTCCAGCCGACGCCAGTGCGTTCGATAGCGGGGTCGTCTCGTCGGGCGGATTCGAGTACACGTTCGAGGAACCGGGCACGTACGACTACTACTGTATCCCACACGAGTCGGTCGGGATGGTCGGTCGCATCGTCGTCGGCAGTCCCGGCGGGCCGGCCGAGGAGAGTCCGATTCCGGCCGGTGACGTGCCCGAGAGCGACGCCATCGTCGAAGAAGGCGCGATAGCGTCCGGGTCCACCAGCGGAGATGACGGGAACTCCGGTGGCGGAACGATGGGCCCGGGAATGGGGGGTGGTCGAGGGATGATGAACGGGCGAAACGGCGGGATGGGGAACGATCGAAACGGCGGGATGATGGGCGGCCGGAGCGGCGGCTGGTTCGGCGGGCTACCGTTCGTCGGCGGGGCACTCGGAGTGCTCGGAGTAGTCGGCGCACTCCTCTACTGGGCAACGAGCCGAGGTGACTCACCGCCCCAGAGCGACGATTCCGCGATGGAAACTCTCCAGCGTCGGTACGCACGGGGAGAGATCGACGAAGCGGAGTTCCACCGTCGCCGGGAACGGCTGGAGGACGGGAGAGAGGACCCGTCCCAGTGAGGCGAGTCAGCGTACCCGCAGGTCCTCTCGACGCCCTCGGCACGGACGAGAGTCTTACTGCCACCGACCGCCGCCGGAGTTGTCGTGGTCGTCTCCATGCGTGGAAAGACGTTCTACTGGTTCAACCGATTCGCTGTTACGCAGTTCAGTGGTACGTGGGGCTACGTAGCGGCAATTCGGTCGTACCCGGTCTCAGATACCGAGGTCGCGAAACGTCCAGTCGTCGGGCAGGTCGGCGTCGAAGCCGGTCTCGGCTACGAGGTTCCGGATACGCTGTTCGACCGATTCGTCCAGTTCGAACGCGTAGTCGAGTTCCTCGTGCCAGTCCCAGTACCGCGGGGTGCTCGGCCAGTAGTCGTCGGTCCCCAGCCCGTAGACGCAATCGAGGAAGAACCGGCGATAGGACGTCTCCGTGCCGGGGCGGCTGGCGGAGGATCCGTCGATGGACTCGTCGCGGACCAGTCGTTCGAGCGCGTCGACCGCGGCGTACTGATCGGCGTAGAAGGCGTGTTCGAGCACGGGATTGACCGAGTAGGCGACCTCGGGTACGCGTTCGCGGAGGCGGTCGACGACCGCGTGGTCCGGGTGGCCGATCCCCCACCCGTACGCGTGGGTCTCCTCTACCGCAGTATCGTCGACATCGGTCGCCTCGACCGCCACGGCGTCGAGATACTCCAGTGCGGTCACCGGCACTGCTTCGACGCCGTCGGTCACTCGCGTCCGGATAACGTGCCGGCCGACGGCGTTCGCGATCGCCGGCGTCGCGTGCGAGACGTCGTCGCCCTCGGCGGGGTCGTAGGCTGCGACGACGTCGGCGAGGAGGCCCCAGCCCTCCGAGCGCGTCGCCGCGTCCAGCCCGTCGGCAACCGGTTCGTAGTACGACCAGAAGACGTCGCGGTAAGTGTCCCCGCCGTCGTCGGCGTCCAGCGCGCTCGACTGCGCCGACTCGAAGGTCGCGACTGCGGCGAAGACCGCGCCGAACTCGCCGTCCGATACGCGTTCGATCTGGTCGTCGAGTTCTGGCACGGACGCGTTCCGGCCGGTGGTCGAGGACGACGTAGCGGTCTCAGCGTCCGAAGCGATATCGACATCGGAGGCGCCCCCGAAGCTCGATGCGGAGCCCGAGACTCCGCCGGTTCCGCCGCAGTCGTGCGTGCGGAGTCGCGTCAGCGTCTCGAACGACTCTCCGCAGTCCTCACACTCGTGGGCCATAGTAGCCCGTACAGCGGCCCCGAAAAAACGCGTTGTCCGTCACGCCGGTGTCGGCGACGGAGATCAGCGCGCCGTGAGCCCGACGCCGTCGGCGAGCAGTTCGTGCGAGCGGAGTCCGTCCGCGTGGTCGGCGACGACGTGCTGGAGCATCACTTCGTCGACGCCGACACGCTCGGCGAACTGTTCGAGCAGGCCCGCGAGCGTCTCCGGACTCCCGGAGATCGCCCGCGGCCACTCGTCGTCGTCGAGCGTGGCCGGCGTCGGGTCGGGAACGCCACCGAGTTCGTCGATGGCCTCCTCGACCGACGGCGTCGTCCCGACGACACCCCGTTCCATCCGTTTGTACGACGCCTCGGTGACCGCCCGGAGTCGCGCGGCGGCCTCGTCGGTCTCGGCACAGATGGCGTTGACCGCGACTATCCCCTCGGGTTCGTCGACCCCGCCGGCGAGTCGCGACGGCTGGAACTGCTCGCGGTAGGTCTCGAACGAATGCACGGCGAACTGCGGGCGGATGAACGCCGCGAAGCAGTAGGGGAGACCGAGTTCAGCCGCGATCTCCGCGCTGGACGGGCTCGACCCGAGCACCCACGGAGCGGGCGGGTCCTCGCCCGAGCGCGGGACCGACAGGTCGCTGTAGGGGTGGTCGTCGGGATAGTCGTCGTAGAGGTGGGTCGCGACGGCCTCGATCTTCTCGGCGTGGTCCTCGTCGGGGTTCTGGACGTGTCGCTCGGTCCCGAGAGCGCGGTCGGCGGCCGGCGACCCGTTCGCGCGTCCGAGTCCAGCGTCGACGCGACCGGGTGCGAGCGCGTCCAGCGCACCGAACTGCTCGGCGACCTTGAACGGGCTGTAGTGGTTGAGCAACACCGCGCCCGACCCGAGCCGTATCGCGTCGGTCTCGGCGGCGAGATGGCCCAGCAACACTTCGGGCGTCGTACCCGCCAGGGTGTCGGCCATACCGTGGTGTTCGGCCACCCAGAACCGCTCGAACCCGAGGCGTTCGGCCTGCTTCGCGGCCGCGACGGTGTTCGCGTACGCGTCGGTCGCAGTGCCGTCGTCGGGGACCGGCGAGAGGTCGACTGCGGAGAGGTTCACGTCCCGACCTACCGTGTCGACGCCGAAAGGGATGCCGAATCGGCGGACAGCCGGGACCGGACGGTCCCCCATCGCGAGGGCGCGTTCCACTCCTGTGAAATATTTCTGCCAGGTTTCGAGCCCTGGTTCCCGGTCCCGTCACCGCCCCCGTCGGCGATTCCGCCGACACGGAGACCGTCGGCAGACCGGGACTCGACCGACCGGCGCCAGTCGGCCGGCGAGCGGAGTCTCCGAGACACCCCGACGACCGGGTAAATATACGCGGAACGATACGTATATCTGGAAAAATCGCTTTTGCCGCCAGGCGACCCACTGAACGACATGGTCACCCGTTCGGAGATCGCGTCGCTCGGCAAGCGCGTGGGAGCCGAGTTCAGCGACAAGAACGTCACCTTCCTCGCGGGGAGTATCGCGTACAACGCGTTCGTCTCGCTGGTGCCGCTCCTGCTGTTCGTCGTCCTCTCGCTCGCCGTCGTGGGCGCGGGCTGGGAAGAGCGGTTTCTCGCGCTCGTGACGACGAACGTCTCACCGACGATCGGGGCGTTCATCGAGGAGATCTTCCGACAGGAGGCCAGCGGCGCCGCCGGTTCGTCGGTGGTCGGGCTCACGGTGCTCGTCTGGGGGGCGCTGAAACTCTTCCGGGGCCTCGACACCGCCTTCGAGGCGATCTACGAGGTCGACGCCGACGCGTCGATCGTCGACCAGTTCCGGGACGGGCTGGTGGTCCTCCTGTCGCTCGTGCTCTCGGTCACGGCGATCCTCGCGGCCACGACCGCGTTCAGCGCCGTCGTCGACGCGGCCCCGGTCCTCAGACTGGCGCTCCCGCTGGTGTTGACGGCCGGCCTCGTCGTCGCGTTCGCCCCGATGTACTACGTCTTCCCGAACGTCGACGTCACGGTCCGGGAGATCTTGCCGGGCGCTCTCGTCGCCGCCGTCGGCTGGGCGCTCCTCCAGGGCCTCTTCCAGGTCTACGTCGTCGTCTCGACCGGCGGCGCGACCAGTCTGCTCACCGGCGTCATGCTGGTACTCACGTGGCTGTATTTCAGCGGCGTCGTCTTGCTTCTCGGCGTCGTCGTCAACGCCGTCGTCGGCGGTCACACGGACGACGAGAGCGCCACCGGCGACACCAGCGCGACCCCGATCCCGGGCTCCGCGTCGGGGTGAACGGCCGTGGCCGCTCGCTCTCGTCCCGCGGCCGTTGCGTGCATCGGCCCCACAGTCGCAGTTGGGAGTCGAGAGGATAGCTCCGTGGGCCGTTCTCACGGGGCTGGATTCGGGGCCGTTCTCACGGGGCTGGATTCGGGGCCGTTCTCACGGGGCTGGATTCGGGGCCGCGTTCATATCCGTGGGCGACGAAGCTAGCGTATGGGAGACCACGGACCCTTCGACGCGTTTCGCGAGGTCGAACTCGGCGGCGAGACGTACCGGATGGCGGACCTGACCGCACTGGAAGACGCGGGGCTGTGCGACCTCGACAGCCTGCCGGTGAGCATCAGGGTGTTGCTGGAGTCGGTGCTCAGGAACGCCGACGGGGAGACGATAACCGAGGACGACGTGCGCGCCGTCGCGAGCTGGGCGCCGGACGTACCGGACGTCGAGTTGCCTTTCCAGCCCTCGCGCGTCGTGCTCCAGGACCTGACCGGCGTCCCCGCGGTCGTGGACCTGGCAGCGCTACGGTCGGCAGCCGACCGGAAAGGGATGGACCCGACGGTCGTCGAACCGGAAGTCCCGGCGGACCTCGTCATCGACCACAGCGTCCAGGTGGACTACTTCGATTCGGCGGACGCCTACGAGAAGAACGTCGAACTGGAGTACGAACGCAACGCCGAGCGCTACCGCGCGATCAAGTGGGCCCAGAACGCCTTCGACGACTTCGAGGTGGTGCCGCCGGGAACCGGCATCGTCCACCAGGTCAACCTCGAATACCTGGGGCGGGTCGTCCACACGCGCGAACGGGAGGGCAAGAACTGGCTCGTCCCGGACACGCTCGTCGGCACCGACAGTCACACGCCGATGATCGGCGGCATCGGCGTCGTCGGCTGGGGCGTCGGCGGGATCGAGGCCGAGGCCGCCCTGCTGGGCCAGCCGATCACGATGAAACTCCCCGAGGTCGTCGGGGTCCGACTCGAGGGCGAACTCCCGGAAGGCGCGACGGCGACCGACCTCGTCCTCCACGTCACCGAGCGCCTGCGGGAGGTGGGCGTCGTCGACCGCTTCGTCGAATTCTTCGGCCCCGGCGTGGCGAGTCTCACGGTGCCCGACCGGGCGACCATCGCCAACATGGCGCCCGAACAGGGCTCGACTATCAGCACCTTCCCCGTCGACGAGGCGACGCTCGACTACCTCGAACTCACCGGGCGGGACCCCGAGCACGTCGAACTCGTCCGGGAGTACCTCGACGCACAGGGCCTGTTCGGCGAGCAGGAACCGGAGTACACCGAGGTCGTCGAGTTCGACCTCTCCACCGTGGAGCCGAGTCTCGCCGGCCACAAGCGCCCGCAGGACCGCATCGCGCTGGGAGACGTGCAACGCAGTTTCCGGGGCCTGCTCCACGGCGAGTTCGAGGACGACATCGACGACGACGTCGACCGCGAGGCGCTCGCGCGGTGGCTCGGCGAGGGCGGCGCGGGTGGCGCGGGTGACGCGGACGGGGTTCAAACCGACGGCGGCGTCGGGGAGAGCGTCGGGATCGAACCCGCAGACGAGGCCGAGGCCCCGCCCGACGGACCCGACCTGGCCCCGCTCACGAAGCGCGTCGAGATCGACCTCGACGGTGAGACGGTCGAGATCGGCCACGGCGACGTCGTCGTGAGCGCGATCACGAGCTGTACGAACACCTCGAACCCGTCGGTGATGATCGCCGCGGGGCTGCTCGCGAAAAACGCCGTCGAGAAGGGCCTGGACGTCCCCGACTACGTCAAGACGAGCCTCGCGCCCGGCAGTCGCGTCGTCACCGAGTACCTGGAGGGGTCGGGACTGCTCCCCTACCTCGAAGACCTCGGGTACGCGGTCGTCGGCTACGGCTGTACGACCTGCATCGGGAACGCCGGACCGCTGCCCGACCCCGTCGAGCGGGCGATCGACGAGCACGACCTCTGGACGACGAGCGTGCTCTCGGGCAACCGCAACTTCGAGGCGCGCATCCACCCGAAGATCCGGGCGAACTACCTCGCGAGTCCACCCCTCGTGGTCGCCTTCGGCCTCGCGGGGCGGATGGACGTCGACCTCGACAGCGAACCGCTCGGGACCGACAGCGAGGGCGAACCGGTCTACCTCGCGGACATCTGGCCCGACCCCGACGAAGTGCAAGCGGCCATCCACGACAGCGTCTCGCCCGACCTGTTCGAGGAGAAGTACGCCAGCGTCTTCGAGGGCGACGAGCGCTGGGCGGCCCTCGATGCGCCGACCGGCGACGTCTACGAGTGGGACGACGAGTCGACGTACATCCGCGAGCCGCCGTTCTTCCAGGACTTCCCGCTCGAAAAGCCGGGCGTCGCCGACGTCGAGGACGCCCGCTGTCTGTTGACGCTGGGCGACACCGTGACGACGGACCACATCAGCCCGGCGGGGCCGTTCGGTCCGGACCTGCCGGCCGGGCAGTGGCTCGCCGAGCGCGGCGTCGAACCCTACGAGTTCAACACCTACGGCTCGCGCCGTGGCAACCACGAGGTGATGATGCGCGGGACCTTCGCCAACGTCCGCATCGAGAACGAGCTGCTCGACGACGTCGAGGGCGGGTACACCGTTCACCACCCCACCGACGAAGAGACGACGGTCTTCGAGGCGAGCCAGCGCTACCGCGAGGACGGCACGCCGCTGGTCGTGATGGCCGGCGAGGAGTTCGGCACCGGGTCGAGTCGCGACTGGGCGGCCAAAGGGACGGACCTCCTGGGGATCCGCGCGACCATCGCGGAGAGTTACGAGCGGATCTACCGCGACAACCTCGTCGGGATGGGCGTGCTCCCCCTGCAGTTCCACGAGGGTGACTCCTGGGAGTCGCTCGGGCTGGACGGTTCGGAGGTGTTCACGATCCACGGGCTGGACGACGGCCTCGACGTGATGGACGAACTGACGGTCGTGGCGGAACCGGCGGAGGGGGACGGGGAGTCCGTCGAATTCCCGGTGACCGCGCAGGTGGGGACGCCCGCGGCCGTGACCTACGTCGAACACGGCGGTGTCCTGCACTACGTGCTCCGGCAACTGCTCACCGGGGCGCGCTGAGACAGGCCTTCGACGGCCTCACTGTCGCGTTCCCGTTCCGTCTGACTGTCGCGTCTCCGTCGGCTCCGTCCCGTGGGGCCGATGGGGCCGGACCCACTCGGGGATCCCACAGTCCAGCGCTTTCGCCCGGTTCTCGATCGAGGGGTGGGTGGCAAAGAGCGAGAAGAGGCGCCCGCGGTCGGCCTCCCACGGGACCGGCCCCGCGACGTCCTCGTCGTTGTCGCCGGTCGCGATGGCGGCGATGCGGTAGAGTGCGTCGGTGATCAGCGCCGGCGTGACGACGTCCGCGGCGTACGCGTCGGCGAGGTACTCCTCCTGGCGGTTGGCGTAGCGACTCGCCGCGAGCGCCAGCGGTTCGACGCCGAGGCTCAGGAGCCCCCGAACCGCGAGTCCGTAGCGGGTGCGCACCGGCGCCAGCACGACGTAGAGTGCGCTCCCCGCGGTCGCTATCGTGGGGGCTCGGCCGGCGAGGGCGACCAGCCAGAACGCCCCGAACCCGATCGTCTGGGGCAGGTACTCGCGTATCGCGTCGGTGTGGATGTCGGTGCCGAAGTGGCCGAGTTCGTGGGCGAACAGCGCCCGCAACCCCTCTGGGCCGACGACGAGGTGGAGTCGCGGGTCGATGGCGACCATGCTCCGGCCGTCGCTGTATCCCGCCGTCACGCCGGGGACGTCCATCCGGACGACCGAGACGGCCGGCGGGCGTTTCCCGGCTGCCTGACAGGCTTCCAGGAGCGCTCGCCGGATAACCGGTGGGTCCCGCCCCGAGAGCGGCCGGCCACCCTGGTCCTGGGCGGTGAAGCGGCCGCCCGAGCGCCAGGACTGGAGGGCGAGAACGGCGAGGAAGACGACACCACCACCGACGAACGCGGGCGGTGCGCCCGTCCGGACGAGCGCCCAGACGGCGACGGTCGCGACTCCCAGGAGGCCGAGCGTGACTACCCACACCCGGACGCGACGGCCACGGACCGACGTCGACGGCGACATTCGTGCTCGTCTCGACGCGGACGCGGCACTCACATCAATTTTGTGAAAAGAGGGGGAACGGATCGTGGTCGAGTCAGGCAGTCCGCTCGCGTTCGAGGAGTTCCCGAATGCGTCGAATCTCGGCGAGCAACTCGGTCGCGTCCGTCGCGTCGGCGCGAGTCACGGACGCGAGTTCGACGTCGGTGTCATCCTCGTCCGCGCCCTCGGTCGCTGCCGGGCGCCGGTCGCGGACCTTCGACAGGACCTGGTCTTTGACGTCCTCGTAGTCGGCGATGCCGGTGATCGTCAGTTCGGCGCCTATCTGCCCGCCGTAGCCGGCGGTGTGGATCCCCACGGAGCCACAGTCGACGAGGCGCTGGACCGGTCCCTGCGTGGCGTCGACGTTGGTGATGCGGTTGTACGGCACCGTCGTCTTGCTCCGGAAGAAGACACCGCGCCGGTAGTCGATCTCGTCGTCGGTGAGCCGGTAGTCCGCGCTCCGGTAGAACGCCGGGATCCACCACGTCAGGAACGCGAACGCCGCCAGCGTCGGCACGACCAGGAGTCCGAGAACCCACGGAGGTGCGTCCGCGAACGCGCCGACATACACCAGTACGCCGGCGCCCGCCGCGAGGAGGACGAACGCGACCGCCTCGTAGAGGAAGTAGTAGACTTTCAGCTTCTCGGGTTTGAACCACTCGTTTTCGGCTCTCATACTGGAACGTACGCCCCGAGACGACGTATCTCTGCAGGATCGTTCTCACGCGGTGGTAACCGGCCGGGCCCGGGTCGCACCGTCACGGGGTTGGTTTCGTCCCGACCGGATCCGCCGACGTCTCCGCCGCCTCCCGGGACCGACCGGAGACGAGGAAGCCGAGTGCCGCGCCCGCGAACCCGGCGAGGACCGCACGGGCTGAACCGACGACCAGCGCCGGGACGACGAATCCCAGGAGCGCCGGGACCGAGACGTCGAACCCGTAGGTCAGGAGGACGGCGGCGAGTCGACCCAGCGCGTAGCCGACGACGCTCCCGACGAGCAACGCCCCGAGCACGCCCCGGTACTCGCTGGGCAGGTCGAGCCCTCGCCCCACGGCGAAGCCGACGGCGACCACGAGTAGCGGCGACAGGACGAAGCCGACGACCATGACGACGTTGTCGTAGAGTATCACCGTGAGTGCCGGCGAGTCGGCGACGTAGGGCAACCACGTCGGGTCGCCGGTGTTCGCGACTCGCTCCGCTTCGAGCACCACCGCGAACAGCGAACCGAGCACGAGCGTGAGCACGCCGACTGCGACCGAGAGTGTGGTTCGGTAGTTCATACTCGAATATCACCGCGAGAGCGCAAAAATCGGGTGTCTGATTCTCTCTGCGTGGGAATCGGCACTATCTGCGACCAGGGGGGACGGTAGCCACCGCCAGGTCAGTGGTGTGGACCGTTGTGTGGAGTCGCCGGTCCGTGGTGTGGAGTCGCCGGTCCGTGGTGTGGAGTCGCCGGTCCGTGGGGGGTGGTCAGGTTCCCCTCGTCGTGGTGTGGAGTCGCCGGGTTGTGGGGGGCAGTCGGGTCGTCGCCACGGTGGTGCGGCGGTGCGGGCTCCCGTTGGTCCGTCGGGACGTACTCGCCGTGATGTGAGGTCGCCGACCCGTGATGGGACGCCGGATCGTGGTGGTCTATCCCCGGCGAATTCGACACGGGGTGGTCGGTCCAGTTGGCGTCGTCGTGGTGGTGGTCGGTCCAGTTGGCGTCGTCGTGGTGGTGGTCGGTCCAGTGGTCGCCGTGGTGGTAGCTCTCTTGGTCGCCGTGCATGCCCCAGTGGTCGGAGACGTGACCGGCTGTCTCGACAGGGGTCAGTCCCGGGTCGCTCGGGCCGGCTCCCGTCACGGCGACTGCTCCGAGAGCGACGACCACGAGTGTCGCGAGGGCCGCCATCGTTCTCCGTCTGGTCACGTTCATGTGTCTCACCTCGTACGTAGTCGGCGGACGGAGATAACGGGCCGGGAGGATTCCCGTCGGCCGGGAAACCGCCCGGGCGAGAGGTCCCCGGCCCCGTGCCGGCGACCAGGTGACGGCTCGGGACCGCCGTTGCGGGGCGAACTCGGGTGCGTCCCGCTCGGTCGCCCACCGGCGATACTTCGAGACGACGAGCGCGAGCGGGACCGGTCAGGGGACGATTCTCAGCCGTCGAAGCCGTCTTCCCACCGGAACAGTCCGTCTCGCTGGACCACCTCGCCGTCGACTTCCAGCCGCGACCCCTCGCCCACGTTCGCGATGAGGTCGACGTGGACGGCGCTGTCGGTGCCGGACTCGCCCTCGGGCAGGCAGGCGTCGTAGGCACGGCCCAGCGCCAGGTGCACCGTCCCCGCCATCTTCTCGTCGAAGAGGATCCGGCCGGTGGGGCGGTCGATGCCGCGGTTCATCCCGACGCCGAGTTCCCCCAGCTGTCGCGACCCGCCGTCGGTCTCGATGACCTCGGTCAGCACGTCCTCGCCCTGTGTCGCTTCCCAGTCGACGACGACGCCGTCCTCGAACGTCAGCCGGGCGTCCCTGACGCGCCGTCCACGGATCGTCATCGGCACGTCGAACGTCACGACACCCGCCGCGTCGTAGGGCGCGGTAAAGACCTCGCCCGAGGGGAGATTGTGCGAGTCGTAGACGACGCTCGCGGCCGAGTTGACTGCCGTCCGCCCGTCGATACGGAGCGTCAGGTCGGTCCCGCCGGTGACGATTCGGACGTCGGTCCCGTCGTCGAATATCTCCTTCAACCGGTCCATCTCCGCGGCGAGTGACTCCCAGTCCCGGAGCGTCGCGTCGTAGACGAAGTCCCGGTAGGCCTCGTATGCCATGCCGGCCTCCTGGGCGAGTGCGCGCGTCGGGTGCAGCGTCGACACCCAGTCCGTCGCCAGGCGCGCCTCGCGGACTCCCTGGCGGGCACGGGAGTAGGACTGCGACCGGTCGGCGGGGACGTCCGCTGTCGCCGCGGTGTTGCGTTCTGCCCCGAGCGAGAGGACGCTGTCGGCGTGTTCGTAGAGCGCCAGTTCGTGGCCCGGGTCGTCCTCGAACGCTCCGTCGTGGGCCCGCAGATAGGCGCGGTCGACCTCTTCGGACGCGTAGACGGTCACGGGATTCGCGCCACGCTCGCCCAGAGCTTCGGCGACCGCCACCGCGAGGTCGTGTGCCCGCTCTCCGACGCGCACGACGACGTCGTCACCCGCCTCGATGCGGGCGCTCCAGTCGACCAGCGTCTCGGCGTGTTCGCGAACGCGTTCGTCCATGCAGACGACTCGCGGCCGCGAACCAATAACGGCGCGGGTAGCTGGCCGAGCGACAGCGCGAGTGTCTGGCCGACCCGGGTGTCCGCTCGGTCGTCCGCCGTCACGGTCGACGCGTCGTCGCCGTCGGTGCGGCCGAGTCGCCCGAACATCGACGCGCGGTCGCCGCTCGCGTCGACCAGTTCGACTCCGTCGGCCGCGCCGAGGCCGTAGGCCGGCATCCGGTTGTACACCGTCTCGTAGCCCGCGGGGTCGACCCGGTAGGTCTCGTGCCAGATCCCGACGGCTCCCGAACTGGCCGTCTCCGCGTCGTAGGACTGCCAGGCGTCCAGGTGGCTCGACTCGACGTCGCGGGCGTAGGTCCGCCCCGTCGGTCCGTGGCGGTGTTTCGTCGACACGGATCCCCGTTCGTTCCCGACCGGCTTAAACTGAGTGAGTACTCACTTACGGCTGTGCGGGCGACTGCCGGTGGGATCGGACGAGGTGCAGGTGAACTCAGGGGAGTGGCAGGTCGACGAGAGAGGCGTCTTCGACTTCGACCAGCCGCGAGAGGGGAAACGAGTAGTGCCGGGACTGGCGCGGGTCGCCGGTCCGGGAGAGGTCACCGAGATACACCGCCTCGACGACGAGATCGTCGGAGGGATACCCGTCGTTGGTGGCGTAGTCGGCGACGGTGGTGTCGGCAGCCTCGACGTACACGTCGTTCGCCCGATCGGGCGTGACGCGGACGACGACGAGTCGGTCGTCGGTTTCCCTGTCGTGGACGACGTCGCCGGGGTCGAGCCGGCAGGCCTCACAGAGCGGCGGCTCGGCGTCTTCGGAGACGAACGCCTCGGCGCCACAGGCGGCGCAATTCACGCGCCGCTCCCCGGGCGGAGGGACCCGGCGAGTGGAGATCTCGATGGCGACGCGGCGCATGTGCTTGCAGGTCTCGCCGCGGATCCGGTGGTCCGGGCAGCTACAGCTGTGTTCGGCGAGGTCGACGACGTAGGTGGCGCCGCTCGCGCTGTCGACGGCGTAGGCGGCGTCCCCGAGGGGGCGGACGGCCATACGCTCGGTCCAGGCTCGCGCGGCCCGCTCGTTCAGACGACGGAGGTCCGGTGCGAGTGCGGTCTTGCGGGTGCCGTCCCGCGGACGAATGTCGTTCATGGGCGGTCGGACGCGGCTGTTTTGCGGTCTGCGTCCAGTTGAAACGTAGGTGCTCGACGGACCTAAATCCGTCGCCCGTGAGAGGACGGTGGATCCCGCTCGCGACTCCCCGAACACCGGAGACAGGGCACGAGCAGTGACAGAACCGGTCCTCGGCGCGTTCCCGGGCAGTGCGAGTTCCTCGACGGCGCCGGGACGGCCTTCGAAGGCCTTTTGCCCGGTCCGGGGGAAGCCAGTCGCATGGTAGAGCGGAGAACGGTCGCCGAGTTGGCCCTCTCGGCGCTGGCTATCGCCGTGTTCGTCGCGGGCTCGTACGTCGTCAGCACGACCTACGCCGCACCCGGGAACGCGACGTCCAACGCCTCGGTCCCGCCCAGCGTCGTCCCCGAGGGCGGCCTCGCGCTCGTCGGCGTCATCGCCGCGTTCGTCCTCGTCGTCGCCGTCGCCGGGCTGTTGATGTATCGACAGGACTTCGACGACGAGTGAGCGCGTCGCTCTCCGTACAGTTCTCCACTCGCCCGGATATCTCTCAGGCGCTCGATTCGGCCTCGTCGCCCGTGCCGTCGTCGCCGTCGCTCTCGCGCCAGTCGACGAGGTCGTCCTCGTCTTCCTGGTCTAGCATGTGCTCGTAGTAGTTGAGCGGGTGTGACTCGTCGATGACGTCCTCGCAGACGTCGTCTTTGTTGTAACAGTCGCCGTAGGACTGCATCGTCGCACACGAGGGCGGGGAGTACTCCGTGGGACTGGTCGCGCCGCGGATGTGGTCGACCTGGTAGCGGGTGGCGTCCTCGCCGAACCCGGGATTGACCTGGAACAGGTCGACGATCTCGTCGGTCGTCATGCCGATACTCGTCAGGAACGAGGCGATGGCGAAGCGGGAGTGGTGTTCGAGGTGTTCGCCCTTCTGGACCTGGTCGAGGAGGTGTTTCATACACGGCGGGAACAGTTCGGGGACGACCGTGTCGATCTCCCTGGTGAGGTCGAGATTCGAGAGCGTCTCGCGGACCTGTGCGACCTCGTCGTCGAGGTGCTCGGCGATGGGGTTCGGGACGGACAGCGGGAGGCCGTCGGCGACGCGGTGGCGCACCGCCTGTCGGAGCAGTTCGTGGAGTTCCTCTGCCGTCACGGTGACCTCGCCGTCCGCGAGCACCCTGTTGACCAGCCGCCACTCGTCGCCCCACTGGTCGGCCGCCAGGTCGAGGTAGGCACCGACGTCCACGCGGTAGCCCTCGGGCGACTCCCGGACGGCGCTCGTCAGGTCGAACTCCGCGAGGAGGTCCGCCTGCGTCAGTCGCTCCGAACGGGTGCTCTTGTACTCCGTCGTGGCGGCGAACTCCTCGACGAAGCGCTCGTGGGCGGTGGCGGCCTCGGCCCGGGCGTACTTGCGGGTCAGGACTCGTTCGTCGACCAGCGAGACGAGGACCCTGGCGACCGGGTAGGAGAGCAGTTCCACGCGCGTCCGCCGGTGGGGCTCGCCCACCTCGCCCTCGGTGAGCGCCCACTCGACGCGTTCGAGCCCGCGGGCGACGACCGACTCGTCGCTGGCGACCACCTGTGCGAGGTCGACGTCCGCCTCGTCGACGGCCCCGCGGGCGGCCGCCGTGAACGGGTACCGCGCGTGGATCGGCTCGATGGCCATCTGCAACCGGGTTGCGCACGTATCCGAATAAACCCCGGGGTCACACCCGCGACGAACGCCGCCGGACGCTCGCTCGACAGTGGCTCGGACGGCGGGACGCGGAGACGTGGGTGGGACGGGATAGTGATGACTCGTGTGGGAACGGCATCGACGCAGGTATCGAGTGGGAGGGGCGCAGTTGGGGGGCGATCACCCGCTGGCGATCTGTCAGTGGCGACCCTCTCCCGACCGGGTGTTGCACCGTGGCAGGGAAAAGTGTCTGTTTCACCCGGACTGTCACTGGTCGACCGAACGACAGGATAAGTCGATGCCATCTCTGTCGGGAGAACGACGTCGACAGTGACGGTGCCACTGACTCGGCAGTGACGGTGGCGTCCACGTGGTGACCGGGGCACCGCGGCGGCAAACTACTACCCGGCGGCCGTCCCAAGCCCGGGTATGTCGACCGAGGACGCGACGAGGCCGCCGCCACCGCCGCCGAGTCGCCCGCTGGTCCACGTCTACGACGCGGCCTACACGGGGGTCCCGAACTGGGATATCGGTCGGCCACAGCGGGCGTTCGTCCGCCTCGCCGACGCCGGCCTGATACGCGGACCGGTGCTCGACGTCGGCTGTGGCACCGGGGAACTCGCGCTCTTTCTCGCCCGCCGGGGTCACGAGGTGCTCGGGATCGACCTCTCCACCCTCGCGATCCGGCAGGCCCGCGAGAAGGCGCGCTGGCGGCAGGTGCCCGCCGCCTTCCTCCACTGGGACGCACTGAACCTCCGGAGGTTGGCCGCTCTCGGGTTCTCCTTTCGGACGGTCGTCGACTCGGCGATGTTCCACGTCCTCGGCGACAGCGAGCGCGACCGCTTCGCCGACGAAATCGCCGCTGTGCTCCCGCGAGGTGGCCGGTATTTCGTCCTCGGAGACGCCCGAAGAGAGGAGGGACACCTCTACGGGATCACGCCCGGCGAGATCCGCGACCGGTTCGCCGCCGTGCCCGGCGAGTGGGCGGTCGTCCTCGCGCGCGAGACGGTCTTCGAGCGCCGCTGGAGTTCCAATCCGGCGTACCTCGTCGGCATCGAACGCCAGTGAATCCGCAGTGACCGGGGGAGAAACGGAGCGAGTGTCAGTCGAGCCGCGATTCGAGTTCCCGGCGGACGGCCTCGTCTTCGTCGTCGCGGGCAGCCTGACGGTACCGTCGATATTCGTCGTGACTGACCTCGATCTCGCGGACTTCGCCCTGGCGGACGACCTCCAGGGTGACGGTCCCGTGGGGATTGTTGCGGCGCGTGAACGTCGCGACCGTCGTGAAGACGAACCAGAGGGCGATCGACCCGCCGACGAAGTAGAGCATCGCGGTCGGGAACGCCAGGGACTCGCCGCTGCCGGTCCAGCGGGTGGGGTAGGCGTGGCGAAAGAGTGCGACCCCGCCGACCGAGAGCAACGCGCCGGCGACGACGCCGAGGCGCTCGCGACGGCTGGCGGGCAGGACGGCGACGACGCCCAGCAACATCGCGGGGATGCCGAGCCCGGCGAGCGTCCCGGCGAGGCGACGGGCGGCTATCTCGGCCGCCGCACCGGCCAGTGACGCGAGTCCCGTCGTGAGGGCGAGGATGGCGGCGACGACGGCCAGTGCACCGAAGACGAAGAGTACGGCACCGGCCGACACCCGCCGCGGGTCCCGTCCCTCCCACTTCCCGCCCTCGTAGGCCTCCGAGAGACTCGTCATGCCCGCGTGTACGCGTCACCCCCACAAAACTCCCCGTCAGACGTGCGCACGACGTCGTGTCGAGCGTTCCACGCCCCGGACGCTTCGGTCCGTGAGGGCGTCACACACTGTCCCCGACAGTTACGGCTCTCGCCGCCGACACCCCGGCATGGTCGACGCCACCGTCGAGGGGATCTATCGCGGGTGTATCGTCAGCGACTGGAACTTCCACGTCGAGGGCCACACCACGGCGACCGCCTCGGACCCGAATCCCGAGGCGAGCAGGGTCGAAACGCCGGTCTACAACTGGATTATCGACCACCCCGAGGGGACGATCCTCGTCGACACCGGGTCCCATCCCGAGGCCGGCGACGGCTACTGGCCCGCCCCGCTCTACGACGCCTTCGAACACCGCGACGCCGACGAACACCCGCTCGACGCCGACCTCGAACGAGCGGGCTACGGCCTCGACGATATCGACTACGTGGTCCAGACCCACCTCCACGTCGACCACGCCGGCGGCCTGCACAACTTTGCGGGGACCGACGTGCCGGTCTTCGTCCACGAGGAAGAACTCAAATTCGCCTACTTCAGCGCCACAACGGACGCGGGCGCCGGCGGCTACCTCCAGGCCGACTTCGACCACGACCTGAACTGGGAGGTCGTCGGCCGGCATCGCGCGACGCCCTTCGAAGACGTCGAACTCCACCACCTCCCCGGTCACGCGCCCGGGCTGATGGGGTTGCTCGTCCACCTCGAAGAGACGACGCTGCTGTTCGGGAGTGACGTCGCCGAACTCGCAGTCAACTACGAGGAGGAGGTGCCCCTGGGCGCGGGTCTCCTGCGCGACCGGCAGGCCTGGGCGGAGAGCATCCGGACGCTGAAAGAACTCGAACGGCGCCACGACGCCGAAGTCGTCTACGGTCACGACCCCGACCAGCACGAGCGCATCGAGGCCGGCTGGTCGTGACGTCGACCGCCCCGGCGGAAACCGGCAGACTGCGCCGGAACCGATCTGTCGCCCGTACACGGTAGTGGAAAAGGGTAAGACTCGGGGCGCCCACCTGCGAGTATGAGCAAGCAGGAGCCACCCGAACGCGAGTCCGGTGCCGACTCGAACACACAGGACAAACCCGACGACCTGCCCAGCGCCGAGGTCACGGAGGGCGTCGACCGCGCGCCCCACCGCGCGATGTTCCGGGCGATGGGCTACGACGACGCCGACCTCTCCTCGCCGATGGTCGGCATCGCCAACCCCGCCGCGGACATCACCCCCTGTAACGTCCACCTGGACGACGTCGCCCAGAGCGCCTACGACGCCGTCGACGGGAACGAAGGGATGCCCATCGAGTTCGGGACGATCACCATCTCCGACGCCATCTCGATGGGGACCGAGGGGATGAAGGCCTCCCTGATATCCCGCGAGATGATCGCCGACTCCGTCGAACTGGTCTCCTTCGGCGAGCGCATGGACGGACTGGTCACCATCGGCGGCTGTGACAAGAACATGCCCGGGATGATGATGGCCGCCATCCGGACGGACCTCCCCTCCGTCTTCCTCTACGGCGGGTCGATAAAGCCCGGCGAGCACGACGGCCGGGAGATCACCATCCAGAACATGTTCGAGGGCGTCGGTGCCGTCGCCGACGGCGAGTTGAGCGAGGACGAACTCGACGAGATGGAGCGCCACGCCTGCCCCGGCGCGGGCTCGTGTGGTGGGATGTTCACGGCCAACACGATGGCCTCCATCTCCGAGACGATCGGCTTCGCCCCGCTGGGGAGTGCCTCCGCCCCCGCCGAGGACGAGGAGCGCTACGAGGAGGCCGCCCGCGCGGGCGAACTCGCCGTCGAGGCCGTCGAGGCGCGCCGTCGTCCCTCGGATTTCCTCACGCGCGAGTCCTTCGAGAACGCCATCGCCCTGCAGGTCTCCGTCGGCGGGTCGACCAACGCCGTCCTCCACCTGCTCGCGATGGCCGCCGAGGCCGGCGTCGAACTCGACATCGAGGACTTCAACGAGATCAGCGCCCGCACGCCCAAGATCGCCGACCTCCAGCCCGGCGGCGAGCGCTTCATGACCGACCTCCACGAGGTGGGTGGGGTCCCGGTCGTCCTCCGGGAACTCCTCGAAGCCGATATGCTCCACGGCGACGCGCTCACCGTCACCGGCAACACCATCGCCGAGGAGATCGAGGCCATCGACCCGCCACGTATCGCGGATCTGGACGTCGACTTCCTGCACACGGTCGAGGACCCGATCCACGAGCGGGGTGCCATCCGGATCCTGACCGGCAACCTCGCGCCCGACGGGGCCGTCATCAAGATCACCGGCGCCGACCACCTCCACCACGAGGGGCCGGTCCGGATCTTCGACGAGGAGTCCGAGGCGATGCGGTACGTCCAGGAGGGCAACGTCGAATCGGGCGACGTGATCGGCATCCGCAACGAGGGGCCACGGGGCGGGCCCGGGATGCGCGAGATGCTCGGCGTCACCTCCGCCGTCGCCGGCCAGGGGCACGCCGAGGACGTCGCGCTGTTCACCGACGGCCGCTTCTCCGGCGCGACGCGGGGCTTCTCTATCGGCCACGTCGCCCCCGAGGCGTTCGTCGGCGGCCCCATCGCCGCGCTGGAAGACGGCGACACCGTCACGATCGACGTCGACGACCTCGAACTGTCCGTCGACCTCACCGACGAGGAGATCGAAGACCGCCTCGAAAACCACGACCCCGCGGTCAACTACGAGAACGGCGTGCTCGCGAAGTACCACCGGGACTTCGGCTCGGCTGCCAACGGCGCGGTCACCAACCCCGGCGCCAAGTGGGACTGAACGCGACCGACCCTCAGAGCGACTGAAGCCGACTGTCCTTCCACGTCGGCGCGCGCCGTCGAGCGTTTCATCGCGAGACGTATCGTGCGAGGTCTTCGCGAGCGGAGCGAGCGAAGGCTCGTCAGAGCTTGCTCTGACGGTGGATGAGCACCACAGCGAGCGGAGCGAAGCGAGGAGCGCAAGAGGTTGGGGAGGTGTGAGGCCGTCGCGGTGCGGGGCGGTGCGGAGCGGTGCTGTGCGTGGCGGTCGCGGTGCGGTGCTGTGTGGGGGCGGTGCTGTGCGGGGCGGTCGCGGTGCGGTGCTGTTCCTGGCGGACTGAAAGGGCGAGGCACGCTCGCGTCGTGAGTAGCGGTGCTGTCGTCTCGTAGCGAGCGGGCCGAGGGCTTTCACCCGTCACCGTGAGTAGCGGTCGCGGCGACTCTCACAGATAGTGAGTAAGTCGAGAGCACTCGACATGCGACATCGCTGATGCCCACACCGACTCACCCGGGGACCCGGGAGGCGAGCAGTCATTCGGTCAGAAGCGACCGCGACGCCGCGACGCCGGTCCACGCCACACTCGTCTCCCACAGGTCGCGCTGTGCCTCTCTATCGAGTGCGCCGTCGCCGGGCGGTACGGCCTCGCGGTCCTCGAAGTACTCACCGGACATCCCGCTCACCTCGGGCGAAGTGGCGAGGTACGTCGGCGTCTCGGCGGCCTCGGCGGGTGAATCGGTGAATCCGGTGAGCTTCCCGACGATTCCGAACAGCCGCCAGCCCAGCCCCGGCAACAGCGACCCGTCGCGGGCCAGGTCAGTCGCCGGCGACGTACCGGGGTGACAGCAGTTCGCGGTCACGCCATCCGGCAGTCGGCGGGCGAGTTCCCCGGTGAAGAGCACGTTCGCGAGCTTCGAGAGCGCGTAGGCGTCGACGCCGGTCGGCCCGTCCGGCCCGCGAACGGCGTCCAGGTCCAGCGTCGCCCGCCGATGCAACCCCGACGAGACCGTGACGACGCGAGCCGGGTCCGGCCCGTCGTCTGTGTCGGTCTCCTCGGTTCGGGATTCGCGGTTCGCCCCGGTCGTTTCGAGGCGGTCGGCGAGCAGGTGTGTCAGGAGGAACGGTGCGAGGTGGTTGACGGCGAAGGTGAGTTCGACCCCCTCGTCGGAGCCCGGCACGTCCACGAGCAGTCGTTCACTCTGCCAGGTACCGGCGTTGTTGACCAGACAGTCGAGGCGGTCGTGGTCGTCGAGGACGTTCCCGGCGAGGTCGCGGACCGCCGCCAGGTCGGCGAAGTCGGCGAGATACCAGTCGTGACCCGCACCCGAGAGGTCGGCGACCGTCTCGCGGGCGCGCTCGGCGTCACGGCCGTGGACGAGAACCGTCGCACCGGTCTCGGCGACGTTACGGGCGACTTCGCGGCCGATGCCGCTGGTCGACCCTGTCACGAGCACGACGTCGCCGTCGCCGAACACCGAATCGAGGCCGGCCGGGATCATCGACGGCGATTCGGCCCCGTCCGTAATAGGTCCGGTGGCGCTTCGAACGGCGAGCGAAGCGAACCATCAGGACCTCGCAAGGAGTCCGTAGCTAGGTTCAATATTTCACCCGGCGTAGAGACAGGTATGAGCGACTCTGCGCAGTCCGACAAGCTGCACCCGGTCGAGCGCGCCCTCCGGACGGTCACCCCGATACCCAGAGGGCGCCGCGACACGGAGATGGACGCGATCGGCTTCGCACTCTTTCTCGGCCTGGTCCTGCTCTTCCTGCCGCTGTTGCCGTGGCTCGTCGTCGGCTGGGTCGTCGTCAAACTGCTCGAACTCCTCCGGGGCCCGCCCGGGGAGGACGCGGACCGGTAGCGGCGTTCCGACAGCCGGTCAGTCGCCGCCCGCGTCCCGAATCGCCGTCCAGACGCGTTCGGCGGTCAGCGGCATGTCGAGGTGCTCGACGCCCAGCGGCGCGACCGCGTCGAGGACGGCGTGGACGAGCGTCGGCGGCGCGGCGATGGTCCCCGCCTCGCCGATGCCCTTCACGCCGAGGTCGTTGACGGGACTGGGTGTGACCGTCGCGTCGGTTTCGATGTCGGGGAGGTCGAAGGATTTCGGGATGGAGTAGTCCTGCAGCGACGCGGTCCGGAGGTTACCGTTGTCGGCGTAGACGGCCTCCTCGGAGAGCGCCTGGCCGAGTCCCTGGGCGACGCCGCCGTGGACCTGCCCGTCGACGATGAGCGGGTTGATCCGCTCGCCGCAGTCGTCGACGGCGACGTAACGCTCGATGTCGATTTCGCCCGTCTCGGGGTCGACCGCGACGCGGGCGGCGTGGGTACCGAACGTGTAGGCCGTCGCCTCCTGTTCGTAGAAGGTCGTGGACTCCAGCCCGGGGTCCATTCCGTCGGGGACGCCCCAGCCGTAGGCCCGCTCCGCGACGCCGGCGAACGCCACCGAGCGGTCGGTCCCGGTCACCCGGAACTCGCCGTCGTCGTGTTCGACGTCCGCGGGGTCGGCCTCCAGGGTCGCCGCGGCGAGTCGGCGCGCTTTCTCGCGGACTTCGCGCGCGCTCTCGGCGACGGCGTTCCCCCCGGTTATCGTACTCCGCGAGCCGAAGGTTCCGGTGCCGGTCGGCGTCGCGTCCGAGTCGCCCTCCCGGACGTCGATGTCCTCGTAGGGCACGCCGAGTTCGTCGGCGACGATCTGCGCGTAGGTCGTCTCGTGACCCTGACCGTGGGAGTGTGTCCCCGCCGAGACAGTGACAGTACCGTCTGGGTGGGCGCGGACGACGCCGCTCTCGTAGCCGCCACCCGTGGACTCGACGTAACAGGCGAAGCCAACGCCGACGAGGCGGCCATCGTCGTCGGTGACGGGACCGTCACTTTCGGCGGCGCGCTCGCGGTGTTTCTCGTAGTCGACCGCGTCGAGCGCGAGGTCCATCGCGTTCTCGTACTCGCCGCTGTCGTAGGTGGCGCCCGCGGCCGTCTCGAAGGGGAACTCCTCGGGGTCGACCTGGTTCTGTCGGCGCAGTTCGACGGGGTCGAAGTCGAGTTCGCGGGCGGCCGCGTCGACCATGCGCTCGGTGACGTAGACCGCTTCCGGGCGGCCGGCACCCCGGTAGGAGTGCAGCGGCGCAGTGTTGGTGAAGATCGCGCGCGTCTCACAGGAGATGGCGGGGATGTCGTACTGGCTGGAGAGGAGCGAGCCGTACCAGCCCGGCATGGCCGCGCCGCCGCCGAGCGCGTAGCCGCCGACGTTGGCGTCGGTCTCGACCCGCAACCCGCGGACGGTACCGTCCTCGTCGACGCCCAGCTCGGCGTGGGTCTGGTGGTCGCGGGCGTGGGCGCCCTCCAGGTAGTTGGCGCTCCGGCGGGCGGTCCACTTCACCGGCCTGTCGAGGCGCATCGCGGCCCACGCGGCCATCGCCTCGCCGGGGTGGTGGTGGCCCTTGTGGCCGAACCCGCCGCCGACGTCCGGTGCGACGACCCGGATACGGCGCTCGGGCAACCCCAGCGTCGAGGAGAGGTCGCTCCGGTGGCCGTGTGGCGACTGGCTGGTCATCTCGACCGTGAGCCGTTGCTCGCCCGTGTCGTACGTCGCGACGGCCGCGCGCGGTTCGATGGCGCTCGATATCAGTCGGTTGTTCCGCAGGGCGCGCTCGACGACGTGGTCGGCCGCTTCGAGCGCCTCGCCCGCGGCGTCGGGGTCGCCCAGCGTGGCCGTCAGCGCGACGTTGTCCGGCGCCTCCTCGAACACCGTCGGTGCGTCGGACTGGCGGGCCTCGACGGCGTCGACCACCACGTCGAGCGGGTCGTAGTCCACTGAGACCGCCCGGGCGCCGTCGCGGGCGCGGTAGCGGTCCTCGCCGACGACGGCCGCGACGGGCTGGCCCTGGTAGCGGACGCGCTCGCGAGCGAGCACGGGGTGGCCGGGCGGGTCACAGTCCAGCGGGCCCGAGCGGACCGAGAGGACACAGGGCGAGTCCGAGGCCGTCAGGTCCTCCCAGGTGTAGACCGCGAGGACGCCGTCCATCGCCTCGGCCACGCTCGTATCGATCCCGTCGAGCCGGGCGTGGGCGCGGTCGCTCCGGACGAACGCCACGTGAGTCATCCCCGGTGCGTCGATGTCGTCCGTGTAGCGCGCGTCGCCCGTCAGCAGCGCCCGGTCCTCGCGGCGGGTGACGCCCTTCCCGACGAGTTTCCCTCCCTCGCCGCCGGGAGCCGCGTCCAGGCCGGCGCTGGAACCGTCCGACGGCGGCGTGTCCTTGGACATACGCGTCCAAAGCGAGCGAGGGCGCTAAACTGTTGTCCCGGCCCGACTCCGAGCCCGACTCCGGCCCTTGCGTGTGTTCTCGTCTCGATAGCCGGCAACCGAGCGGGTGATGGCCGAACTTGATAGGGGGACGCTTCGAAACCTGTCGTATGGACCTGGATCTCACAGGCAAGACGGCACTGGTCACGGGCGGCGGCCGCGGCAACGGTCGCGCGACGGCGCTGGAACTCGCCGAGAACGGCGCGGACGTCGTCGTCAACGACCTCGACCCCGACGTCGCCGAGGACACCGCCGCGACCATCCGCGAAGAGACTGGATCGGACGCCGAGGGAGTCGGTGCGGACGTCAGCGACCAGGCCGAAGTCCAGGCGATGGTCGAGCGCGGCGTCGAGGAACTCGGCAACATCGACATTCTCGTCAACAACGCGGGCGTCGGCAACGCCGGCCCGTTCCTCGACGAGGGCTACGACGACGACTTCCGGCTCAACGTCGAGGTCCACATCATGGGCTCGATCCACTGTACCCGGGCCGTCGTCGACGGCATGGTCGAGGAGGGATACGGCAAGATAATCAACATCACCTCGATCCACACGAAAAACGCCGTCGGCATGTCCCCGCAGTACGACGTCGGCAAGTGGGGACTGAAGGGTCTCACGAAGTCGCTCGCGCTCGAACTCGGCCGCGAGGGGATCCGCGTCAACGCCGTCGCCCCCGGCTGGGTCGACACCCGCATGACCGAGGGGTTCTCCGAGGAGGTCGCCGAGCAGATCACGGACCTCAACCCGCTCGGGACGTTCGCCCAGCCCGAAGACATCGCCAACGGCGTCGCGTTCCTCGCCGCGCCCGCCAGCGACTACGTCAACGGCCACGAACTCCGCGTCGACGGCGGCCAGGTGCCCATCCCCGACTGGCGCCTCGACAACCGCTGACTGACGACGGAACGACGGAACGTCCGTTCTCACCGACGACGGGAGAGCGGGCCGCTCGTACTCACCAGCCGGGTGAATCGGCTCTTCGACCCGGCCGGACGGATCGGCATCCCGACCACTCGTCTCGGCGCGCGCCGTCGAGTCGTGCCCGAACTCCGTGAGGGCCGCGAGACGTATCGTGCGAGGGATGAGGAGCGCAGGTGAACGACCGCAGGGAGTGAACCGAGCACCGCAAGAGGCTGGGGAGGTGTGAGGCTCTCTACAGTAGTGGTCCACCTTTCTCTGGAATCGGGTCGTCTGACCGCTATGTGACCGCAGCGATGATCGTGCGATGGAAGCCCTCGACGGGCTCGCGGTCGCTGAGCGGGATATCCGCGCGAGTGCGGTGCTGTGCGGGTGTTCGAGCGCGGATATGTCGCTCAGCGACCGCGAGCGGCGAGGCGCTACGCGCCTCTATTGTGAGCGAGGAGCGGAGCGACTCGCGAGCGGCCCGAGGGCTTTCACCCGTCACTGTGAGTAGCGGTAGATCCGACAGGTAGCGAGCGGCCCGAGAGCTTTCAGTGCACTCCGTTGCCGACACAAAAACAGCGATCGAAGCCCGGTGCCACAACAACTCGAAGGGCCGAATCCCTTTCACAGACCACCTCCTACGAGCGAACGTGAGCGACCGAGAGAGCGTCGCCGGTATCGTACTCGCGGCAGGCCTGAGCAGCCGGTTCGGCGACGGGAACAAACTCCTCGCGACTGTCGACGGCGAACCGCTCGTCGTCCACGCCGTCCGGACGCTGACCGGGGCGGACCTCGACGCCGTCGCGGTAGTCGTCGACCCCGACACCGACATTCCCGAAGCCCTCGCCGAAACCGACCTGACCCGCGGGAACTCCGACGTCACACTCGTCGAGAACCCCGACGCCGCGGCGGGACAGGCGACCTCGGTCCGTCGGGGGGTCGCCTGGGCGCGACGGGACCACGACGCCGTCGTCTTCGCGCTCGGGGACATGCCGCGGGTTCGACCCGAAACGGTGGGCCGCCTGGTCGACGCCTGGCGGGAGGACGAGGGCTCCGCGCTCGCCGCGGGCTACGACGGCCAGCGTGGCAACCCCGTCCTCTTCGACCGCCAGCACTTCGACGCGCTCGCTGCTCTGTCGGGCGATACCGGCGGGCGCTCGGTCTTCGCGGCCGCCGCCGACAGCGCCGTCGTCGAGACCGGCGACCCGGGCGTCCGCATCGACGTCGATACGCGGGCAGATCTGGACGAGGTACGCGAAAACGAAGCGGTACGCGGCCACGACGACGAACACGAAGACGACTGACTACAGCACCTCGGTATCGACGAGTTCGAAGAGTTCGCCCAGTCCCTCCTCGGTCGCTCGCTCGTAGACGACGTGGGCGGCGGCGACGTCCTGGATGGCCAGCCCCGTCGAGTCGAAGACCGTGACGCCGTCACCACCTTCGCGCCCGGAACGTTCGCCGACCACGACCTCACCGAGTTCCGCGTGGATGTCCGCGTCGTCGAGGACGCCGGCCGCCCACGGCACGTTGATCTCGCCGGAGTGGGTACACTGCTCGTAGTCGTCGATGACGATCTTGGCGTCCTGCAAGATCGCGTCGGCTATCTCGTGTTTCCCGGCGGCGTCGGCGCCGATGGCGTTGACGTGGGTCTGTTCGCCCACCGCGTGGACGATCGGCTCCTCGACGGGCGTCACCGTCGACAGGACGTCGCAGGCGGCGGCCTCCTCGATCGACCCGCCGCGGACGTCGAACCGGCCGCCGAACCGCTCGACGAACGCCTCGACTTTCTCGTCGTTGCGGTCGGCGACGACCACCTCCTCGATGGGACGAACGCGCGAGACGGCCTCCAGTTGCGCGTAGGACTGGACGCCCGCGCCGACGATTCCCATCGAGGTTGCCTCGGCGACGGCGAGGTACTTCGTGGCGACGGCCGCCGCGGCGCCGGTCCGCCGGCGAGTCAACTCGGTCCCGTCCATCAGCGCGAGTGGCAGGCCCGTCTCCGGGTCGGAGTAGATCACCGTCCCCATCACCGTCGGGAGGTCGTGCTCGCTCGGATTGGAGGGGTGGACGTTGACCCACTTGACCGCCGCGGCGTCCCAGCTCCCGGCGGTGTCCGTGCCCCGTGCGTCCAGGTAGGCGGGCATCGACCGGAAGTCGCCGTCGTACTCCGACAGGTCGAGGTAGGACTTGGCGGGCATCTGCGCGTCGCCGCGGGCGTCGGCGGCGAAGGCGTCCTCGACCGCGCTGACGACCGCCTCGAAGTCGGCCGCCGACTCGACCGCCTCGGGTCCCAGCAGGCGCGTCTCCATGCCCCCACGTTCGGCGTCTCGACACTTAGAAACCCTGGCCGCCTGCGCTCGCACGGTCTGACTCTCCCTCGCCTCACCCGAAGCCGTCTCCTGTTCCACCCGAAACCGGCCCCGCTTCACCCGAACCCGCCCCCTGTTCCACCCGAAACAGCCTCCGCTCGACCCGAAACCGACCCCATGCCCGCCCCTAACAGTTTTGTCAGCCCGTGCCGTAGTAACACGTGGGTATCGGTAACAATGTACAGGGTACTGCTGCCGATAGACGCCGACGAGTCCAGGGCGACAGCACAGGCGGCGACGGCGGCGAACCTCCCGGAAGCGGCCGAGGAGGTCGTGGTGTACCTGTTGCACGTCTACGAAGACCCGGAGTGGGCGGAGGTGAACAACCCGAGCGAGACGGACGCCGGACGGGAGGCGAAGGCGTTCCTCGAGGCCGCCGGCATCACCGTGAACGAACTGAGCCGGTACGGCACGCCGGCGGAGGGCATCCTGAACGCCGCCGAGGAGGTCAAAGCCGACCTGATACTCATGGGCGGGCGCAAGCGGTCGCCGCTCGGGTCGGCCCTGTTCGGGAGCGTCAGCCAGCAGGTCACACTCGACGCCTCCCGTCCCGTGGTCGTCACCGGCGACCGCGAGGAAGAGGGTATGCCCAGCCACCGCTGTGAGACCTGCGGCGAGGAGTTCTACACCGAACCCGACCTGGAGATCCCGACCTGTCGGTCGTGTGGCGGGGCGAGAGTCGTCCAGGTCGACCTGGCCGAGAACGCCGGGGTCTCGTGACCCGCGAGGACAGCGGGATGTCGGTGCGACGAGGTGCCGACTGAGGGCGATACGACCGCGTTCGCCGGCCGTTTGGGCGAACGCCGACGAGTACTGGGCTCCGCTACCTGCCAGCGACTGGAGTCACTGTCCGTGCTGTCTCGCTGTGGCTGGATGTCGAAAGTTTTGTATAGATACGTGGAGACATAGCGACAATGCCGGGCCCGTCGAAGCAGGTGAAAGAACGACTGACTGAACCCGAACTCGACGAGGCGATCGACGAGGCTCAATCGAACGACGAAGCGCGGCTGGTTCGGCGGTTGTGTCTCGTCAAGAACCTCTATGCCGGTGATTCGGTCACCGAGGCTGCGTCCCGTGTCGGCGTCACACAGCCGACTGCGAGTCGGTGGGCCGACCGGTGGAACGAACGCGGTGTCGACGGCTTGCGGCCCGATTTCGGTGGTGGCCGGCCGCCGAAACTCTCCGAACCGGAACGGGAACGACTCGCCGAGGTTCTCGAACGCCACCAGCCACTCACCACCGACCACGTCCACCTGCTCGTCGAGGACGGGTTCGGCGTATCGTATTCTGACCGACACGTTCTTCGACTGCTCGAAAAACTTGGGGTCCGTGACGCCGTCCAGTCACCCGGGTCGACCGACCAGTCGGACGGCGCCGAAGACCAGTTCCCGCGACGACTCCGGGCCGCTCTCGACGAGCTACGCGGCGATACAGTGGGCTGACTGCGGTGTAGTCGTCGACTCGCTCGCGAAACCCGCCCTCGAACGACCGACAACAGCCGGGGGACGTGAATTCAGTCTCGACGTCGTTCACTCGTCTTCCCGTTCGCAGAGGAAACGTGTCTCCTATCCTGGGTTCGGAACTGAGTGGCGCGTCCCCCACTACGTGACCAGGTGTACGCGTATACACCGCGTGACGGGTCCGGTCTCGGCGGTATCGGCTGCTGGTCGACGACGTATGTTGTCGCTACGCGGATAGCTTCGACTCCGTTGGGAACCTCTCTGACGCGCCCTATCTATTCGAAAGTTATATCTTCAAGTGTCCGCGACACCGTCCGTTTTCTCGAAATACTCCGGGGGCGTACCGGCGTTCACGCCCGTGTGTCGGTCTGACCGCTTCGACCGAGTCGCGGACAGTTCGTTCACCCGTAGCCGGTTCGTTCGACGATATCGGCGGCGGTGTCGGTCGCGCGGGAGGTGATCGTCGCTTCGCTGGCGTCGAAGGACCGAACGTCACGGTCGGTCATCACGACGTCACCGGCACAGACGACGGTGTCGACTTCGAACCCCTGAGCGTTGTAGACCAGCGCGGAGACGGGGTCCGGACAGGGCGTGAGATGGGGGTGGTCCAGGTCGACGACGGCGATGTCCGCCTGTTTGCCGGGTTCGATGGACCCGAGGTCGTCGGCACGCCCGACCGCTCTCGCGGCGTCGGTGGTGACCATGTCGAAGGCCTGCTGTGCCGGGACGACGCCGGGGTCGCGGTGGTAGCCCTTGTGCCCGGCGGCCATGGCGCGGACGTCACCCAGCGGGTTGACCGTGTCGCTGAGGATGGCGTTGTCGGTCCCGAGCCCGACGGTGACGCCGGCGTCGAGCATCGTCGCGACGGGCGCGTATCCGGTCGCCAGGCGCATGTTCGCCACGTAGTTGTGGGCGACGGCCGTGTCGGTCTCCGCGAGGATCCGCACGTCGCTCTCGTCGGTCTGGACGCAGTGCCCGAGCAGGGTTCGCTCGCCGAGATAGCCCGCGTTGCGCAGGTACTCGACGCTCGAGAGGGGGCGCTGTTCCTGGGCCTCGGCCTCGGCGACGTGGGCCGTCGTCATCACGTCGTACTTTTCGGCGAGTCGATAGGCCTCGCGGAACGCGCGGTTCGACGTGGTCCCGACCACCACCGGTGCCGGCCAGACCGACTGACGCCCGTCGGCCGTCCCGTGATAGGTCTCGACGAGTGATTCGACCTCGTCGACGACGGTGTCCGTGTCCTCGACGAACCGGTCGGGCGGCGGGTGGTCGACGCCCGGGTCGCGGGCCTGGATGTCCGCGACGAGTTCCCGGAACGCGGGGTCGGCCCCCTGGTCGACCATCCCCGCGCCGTAGACGTTGCGGATACCCGCGCGGTCGTAGACGTCGAGTTTCGCCTCGACGGTCGACCAGTCGTCCCAGACGACTTCCGTGTCGGCCTCGACGAACGTGGTCACGCCGGACTGGATCGCCTCCAGACAGTACAGTTCCGCCGCGACCGTCTGCTCCTCGGGCGACATCGTGAACGTCGCGGGGCGCTTGACGTTGTACAGCCAGTCGAGCAACCCCCGGTCCTGTGCGAACGACCCCCGGAGCAGCACGTCCGAGACGTGCGTGTGCGGGTTCACCAGCCCGGGGATCACCGCGCCCCCGTCCGCGTCGATGACCTCCTCGGCGTCGTGCGCTGCCTCGACCGTCTCAGTGGGGCCGACGGCAGTTATCTCGTCGTCCCTGACGGCGACGGCGCCGTCCTCGACCACTCTTCGGTCGGCGTCCTGCGTGACGACGCGGCCGTTCGTGACGAGGAGATCAGTCACCGTTCGCCACCGCAGGCGGCCGTCGCGGCGGTCCCCAGCCCCGGGGCGTGGGCCTCGCCGACCGCGCTGGCCGCCAGACAGTCGACGATCGATCGGACGGCCATCCGCGCAGTCACGCCCGCGGGGTCGAGCCCGGGGGACACCTCGACGACGTCCATCGCGTCGATGCCGGCGCTGGCGACGACGCCGAGGATCTGGAGGAGTTCACGCGCCCGGAGCCCTCCGTTGGTCGGGACGCCGGTGCCGGGCGCCGCGCTCGCGTCGAGGACGTCGATGTCCAGGGTGAGATAGAGGGCGTCGGCGTCCCCACCGGTCGCCGCTGCGACGGCGTCTTCGGCCACTGCGACGGGACCCCGGCGGACCACCTCGTCCAGCGTGAACAGCGAGATGCCCCGGTCGCGCGCCCACTCCAGTTCGAACCGCGGGTTCGTCGGCCCGGTGAGACCGACGATGCTGATCCGCTCGGGGTCGAACCCCGCCTCGTCGACCGTCCGGGCGATCGGCGTGCAGTGGTTGTATCGCTCGCCGGCGACGTCGGTCGCGGTGTCGAAGTGCGTGTCGACGAGTACGAGGCCGGGGTCCTCGACGTGGTTCCCGAGCGCCCGCGTCCCGGCGGCCGTGACCGAGTGGTCCCCGCCCAGCAGGACCGGCATCGTCCCCGCGTCGTGGAGCAGGTCCAGGTACGCGGCCCCCTGGTCGATGCTGCGCTCGGCGTTGCCCGGGACGACCGGCACGTCGCCACAGTCGGCGACCGCGTAGTGGTCCCGCAGGTCGGTGTCGTACTCGAAGTGATAGTAGCGTGTCTGCGTGCTCGCGTCCCGGACCGCGCGGGGCCCCTGGTTGGTGCCGGTACGACTGATACAGGTGCTGTCGAACGGGAACCCGACCACGCCGACGTCGGGTGGGTCGATCGCGAACTCGTCGGCGGTCGGGTCGACGTGGGGCGCGCCCATGAACGTCGCCACCCCGCGGTCGAGATAGGCGTTCGCTGGTGTCTCGGTCGGCATACGCCTGACCGTCGCCAGCCACAGAAATAAACGTTTGCACAGTGTATGTCGATATTCGAGGCGAACCGACTCGATCTGTCGGCAGAACTCTCTTGAAAGTAGGGTTCGGGTCGAAGATTTACTGATTTTGTTCGGTCATAAGCGTCCAGGCGGTGCCAGACGTCGGTCCCGGGTACGCCAACGCTTTTCACGTCGCTCCGAGAACGGGGGGACAGTGACCGCGAACGACGAGTTCACCGACGACGAGAGCCTCCGTTTTACCGCGGGCATCGGGAACGACCTGTGTCCGACCGACGTCGCAGCCTGCGCCCGAGCGCTCGACGACGGGACGTGCTTCGAGGCGCTGCTCGTCGGCGACGAGCGCCTGGAGTACAACACGCACACCGCGCTCGCACTGGCGGCGGCCGAAACCGAACGGATCGGTCTCGGGACCGGCGTCACCAACCCCTACACCCGCCACCCAGCGGTGACGGCGGCGGCTGCCGCGACGCTCGACACCGTGAGCGACGGCCGCGCGCGGGTCGGCCTCGGCGCCGGCTCCCCCATCGTGCTGGACCCGCTGGGCTACGACCAGGACGACCCCGTCGGGACCCTCCGTGACGGCGTCCGGACGATCCGGTCGCTTCTGGCCGGTGAGGCGGTGACCGTCGACCGTCCGGAGTTCACCGCCGTCGACGCCGACCTCGACGTCCTGCCGCCCACCGACGTGCCGGTCTACGTCGCGGGACGGGGACCACACGTCCTCGGACTCGGCGGCTACCGGGGGGACGGCGTCGTCGCCGGTGCCGGACTCGCCTCCACCGAGGGTGTGACCTACGCGCGGGAACACGTCGGTCGCGGGGCGCGACGGGCCGACCGCGACCTTGCCGACGTCGACCTGGTCCTGTGGGCGTTCCTCTCGATGGCCGACGACGGCGACGTCGCCCGCGAGGGGGTCGCCGAACTCGTCGGTCGGATCGTCGACAAGACGCCCCCGGAAGCGCTCGACGCGATCGGGATCGATCCCGAAATCGCCCGGTCGGTCCCGCCCGCCGACGAGATCGGCGATGTCGCCGCGAGCGACCTGGTCGACCGCCTGCCGCGGTCGGTCCTCGAACAGTTCGCGGTCGTCGGGACGCCCGCCGAGTGCCGCGAACAGGTTGCAGACCTCCGGGAGGCGGGTGCCGACCACGTCGGCCTGCTGGCGTTCGACAACCCCGCCCAGTCGCGCCGGGACAGTCTCCTCGAGTTCGACAGCGCGGTCGCCCGTCCTCTCCGTGACTCGCGCTGAACGCGCCGGCGTCACCGGTCGGTCGCCTGTCCGTGGATCGAGTGGGCGGACGTCCACAAGAATTGGCCGAACGGAAACGGTTTTGCGGTTCCGGGGGCGGTCCCTACAGGGATGACAGAACTACCGCCGTCGGTGCGGCCACCGACGGAGACGGAGATACGCGAACACGGCGAGTACTTCGGGCTCGAACTGAGCGACGCCGAGGTCGAGGACTTCGCGGTCCTGCTGGACGGTCGGATGGCGGTTCCCGAGCGGATCGAGGAACTGGCCGAATCCCGCGGTCGGACCGAGCGCCCAAACCGGGCGTCGTTCGGCCGCCGGGATCCGGGCTACCGGCCCGGGCCCGACGAGGACCCGCACAACGCCGTCGTCACCCGGTGTCTGGTCGAGGGTGCCGACGACGGCCCGCTGTCCGGGCTGACGGTCGGCGTCAAGGACAACGTCGCCGTCGCTGGCGTCGAGATGACGTGCGCGACGCCGGTGATGGAAGGCTACGTCCCCCGCGACGACGCGTTCGTCGTCGAGCAGTTGCTGGACGCCGGCGCGACGGTCACGGCGAAGACGAACATGGACGAGATGGCCGTCTCGGGAAGCGGCGAGCTGACGCCGACCGGTCCGATCACCAACCCGGTCGACGACGACTATCTCGCGGGCGGTTCCTCCGGGGGGTCGGTCGTGGCGGTCGTCACCGGCGAGGTCGACGTCGCGATCGGTACCGACCAGGCCGGCTCGCTCCGGACGCCGGCGGCGTGGTCGGGCTGTGTCGGGTTCAAGCCGACCCACGGGCTGGTCTCGTACTCCGGGATCGCCCCCATCGGCTACACGTTCGACCACGTCGGCCCGATCGCCGACTCGGCGGCCGACTGCGCGCTCGTCCTCGACGCCATCACGGGTGAGGACCCGAACGACCCGCGCCAGGTGCCGGCGAGCGCCCGCCCGGGTATCGACCACGAGAGCGACTCCTACGCCGCCGCCGTCGAAGCGTCGACCGACATCGGGGACCTGTCGGTGGGCATCCTCGACGAGGGGTTCGGGTCAGCGTTCAGCGACCCCGGGGTCGACGAGGCAGTCCGCGACGCGGCCGACGTCTTCGGGGACATCGGCGCGTCAGTCGAGGACGTCTCGGTCCCGTGGCACGAGGACGGGCTGATCGTCTGGCTGGCCGTCGAGACGGAGGCGGCAGCGATGCTCTGGGAAACCGAGGGAACGGGTTACTTCCGGAAGGGGCGCTACGACACCGACCTGGCATCGGCGTTCGCTGCCCGCCGGCGCTCGCGAGGTGCCGAGTTCGCATCGACGGTCAAGCTCAAGCTCGTCTTCGGTCGGTACCTGCGCGAGCGGTTCCACGGCCGCTTCCATCGGAAGGCCCAGAACCTGCGCGCGGACCTGACGGCCGCCTACGACGAGACGCTCGAAGACGTCGACCTGCTGGCGATGCCGACGACGCCCATGACGGCCTTCGAGCACGTTCCGGACCTCTCCCGGCGGGAACTGGTCCGGCGCGCCGCCGGCAAGACCGGCCGGACCCGCAACACGATGCCGTTCGACATGACCGGCCACCCCGCGATATCCGTCCCCTGCGGACTCGTCGACGGGCTCCCGACCGGGCTCATGCTCGTCGGCGACCGCTTCGACGAGACGACGGTCCTCCGGGCCGCCGCCGCGTTCGAGGGGGCCACCGACTGGGCGTCCCGAACCTACACCGGCACCACCGCCAGGCCGGCGTGACGCCGATCGACCCCGGGACGACGGACAGCCGCTACCCCGGGGAGAACTGCACCTGACCGGGGACCCACCGGCCGGCGATCCGGACCGACGGTCGCGGTGTCGCCCGGTGGATGGCCCGGTGTCCGCGAGACGTGCCGGTTCTATCCGCAGGTGCTGGTATGGGTGCTTGACCAGGAATGTTGGGTATAATTGCTTCATCGGGCTTTATCTTAGTGTGAATGTCGTATTTAAATCAAGATATTAGGTCTGCAGTTGAATACTACGAATTATAGGTTGAATTACGTTGATAATACTGTAATGTGGGTTGGGGCCGGCCACGATCGGCTCGGTCTCCGGGGTGAGACGGAGTGTTCGCTCTCCAGGGTGGGACGGACGGTTCGGTCCCTGTCGCGTGACGGTCCCCAGGTCTCCGGGACAGTTCCGTCGCGGTGAATCGCGTGTTCGCTGTTCGTTCGTTCGATTTCCGTCCGGTATCCGTGACGAACTTGGGTGGATATCGGAATAAACAGGACAGGGCAGGCCCCGTTTGAGTAATCATTAACTGTCTCGGTTTCAGAGACCAACTCGTGACGCAGTTACCATCGCGGGTGCCATCACCTTCCAGGGAGGACATCCGCGAACTATCCGAACGGTACCATCTGGACCTGGACGAGGCGGAGGTCGACGCCTACCGGGACCTCGTCGACTCGCGACTGGGCGGGCTCGAACGACTCGAGGCCCTCCGCGAGCCTCGTGAGGGGATCGAATACACCGACAGAGACCCCGGCTATCGGCCGGTCGAGGACGAAGACCCACACAACGCGGTCGTCCGCCGGTGTCGGGTCGACGGCGCGGACGACGGCCCGCTCTCGGGGTACACGGTCGGCGTCAAGGACAACGTCTCCGTGGCGAACGTCCCGATGGCGTGTGGCACGCGCGTCCTCGACGGGTACGTCCCCGACGCCGACGCGTTCGTCGTCGAGCAGTTGCTGGACGCCGGCGCGACGGTCACGGCGAAGACGAACATGGACGAGATGGCCGTCTCGGGGACCGGCGAACTGGGTCTCTACGGGCCGGTCCTGAACCCCCACAGCGACGACCACCTCGCGGGCGGCTCGTCGGGCGGGTCGGCCGTCGCTGTCGTCACCGGCGACGTCGACGTCGCGATCGGCACCGACCAGGCCGGGTCCGTCCGGGTCCCGTCGGCGTGGTGTGGCTGTGTCGGACTCAAGCCGACCCACGGGCTGGTCTCCTATCGGGGGGTCGCGCCGCTCGGCCACTCGTTCGACCACGTGGGACCGATGGCGCGCACCGTCGCCGACACCGCACGGACGCTCGACGCCATCGTCGGCGAGGACCCCCTGGACCCCCGACAGGTCGAGCGAGAGCCCGGCGCGTATCTGCCCGCCGCCTCGGGGCCGTCGGTCGACGACCTCACCGTCGGCGTCCTCGACGAGGGGTTCGGGAGCGACTTCGCCGACCCCCGGGTCGAGGAGAACGTCCTCGCCGCCGTCGACGCGCTCGCGGCCGCCGGTGCCGACCGCACCCGGGTGTCGGTCCCCTACCACGACGACGGCCTCCCGATCGCACTCGCCATCCAGCTAGAGGACATCGTCGCGATGTGGGAGAGCGAGGGGACCGGCAGGTTCGTCGAGGGGTACGCGGACACCCACTTCGCCAAGACGTTCGCGAAGGCTCGCCGGGCCAGTGCCAACGAGTTCGCCCCGACGGTCAAGCAGGTGTTCGTCCTCGGCGGCTACCTCCGCGACCACCTCCAGGGCCGCTATCACAGCATCGCGACGAACCTCCGGCGCGACCTCCGGGCGGCCTACGACGAGGCCCTCGAAGACGTCGACGTGCTGGCGATGCCGACGACGCCCATGACCGCCTTCGAGCGAACGACCGTCGACTCCGACCCGGAACTCGTCGACCGGGCCCAGGGCAAGACCGGCCGCGGCCGGAACACGATGCCGTTCAACATGACCGGCCACCCCGCGGTCTCGGTCCCCTGTGGCGCCGCCGACGGCCTGCCGGTCGGACTGATGCTCGTGGGCCGCCCGTTCGAGGAGGAGACGGTCCTCCGCGGGGCGGCCGCCGTCGAGGAACTCGTCGAGTCACCGCCGGAGCCCTCGACCGATGCGTGAGTCCACCCGAACCGGCGACGGCGGTGGTGGCGGGAACGGTGACGGCGACAGGGCCAGCAGCGGGGACAGGGACCCCGACAGCGACAGGGATCCCGACGCCGTCGACGGGATCGACCCGGTGACGTTCAAGATCATCAAACACCGCCTCGTCCGCGTGACCGACGAGGCAGTCACGGCGCTCAAGCGCGTCTCCGGGTCGCCGACCACCAACGAGGGTCACGACCTGATGGTCGCGCTCTACACCGCCGAGGGCGAACTCCTGACCGGCGGCGTGGGTTTTCTCCACCACTACGTCGGAGCGTCGGAGGCGACCAAACATATCGTCGAACGCTTCTCGGGCGACATCGACCCCGGGGACGTGTTCATGCTCAACGACCCCTACACCGCCGCCCTCCACGCCCCCGACGTCTACATCGTCAGCCCCATCTTCTTCGACGGCGAGCTGAAGGCCTTTGCCGCCAACTTCGTCCACGTCGCCGACCTCGGGTCGATCGACGCCGGCGGCTTCGCGCCCAACTCCCGGTCGACGTTCCACGAGGGGTTCCAGACCCCCGGGATGAAACTCGTCGAGGGCGGCGAGATGCGCGAGGACCTGCTAGACACGGTGCTCAACATGAGCCGCGACCCTCGCCAGCTCGAGGGGGACCTGCGATCACAGATCGCCGCCAACAACGTCGCCACCGACCGGATGCGTGGCCTGATGGACGAATACGGCGTCGACACGGTCGAGCGCGTCGGCGAAGAACTGATAGCCAAGTCCGAGCGCGCCTTCCGGCGACGCCTCCGCGAACTGCCCGACGGGACGTGGGAGGAACGCCAGTATCTCCGGTCCGAACCCGAGGACAGGACGTTCACGATCAAGCTGGCACTGCACAAGGAGGGGGACTCGCTCACGTTCGATTTCACCGGCACGGACGAACAGAGCGAAGTCGGGTTGAACTGCACGGCGATCGGCACCCGGGGCGGCGTCCTCGCGCCACTCCTCCCGCTCATGTGTCAGGACATGACCTGGAACGACGGCATCGTCGAGCAGATACAGATCGAGGCGCCCGAGGGGTCGATCGTCAACGCCCAGCGGCCGGCGCCCGTGTCGATCGCGACCGTCGCCACCCTCCAGGTGTGTAACAGCCTCGCCACGCTCGCGGTCTCGCGACTGCTGGGTGCGAGCGAGGGGTACCGCGACCGCGCGACCGGCGTCTGGCACGGCTCGCACTTCGGTATCGGGCTCCGGTTTCGTCGCGACGGCGTCACGTCGGTCGGGTCGGTGACCGACACCTTCGCCGGCGCGGGCGGCGCCCGTGCGTTCGCCGACGGTATCGACCTCGGGGGCGAGATAACGAACGTCGTGACGCGGTGGGCGAACGTCGAGCACCACGAGAGCAGGCAGCCGATGCTGTATCTCGGCCGCCAGAACGTCCCCGAGTCGGGCGGTCCCGGGAAGTACCGCGGCGGCGCCGCCCACGAGTACGCCCTCACGCCGGTCGAGGGCCACGACGCCGACGAGGTGATACTCAAGATGTCCGCCCGGGGTACCGAGATCCCGAAGTCGACGGGCGTCTTCGGTGGGTATCCCGGCTGTACGATCGCGTTTACGGTGCTCCGGGGGTCGACCCCGGCCGGCGACGCGAGTTTCCCGGACCCGGTCGAGACCGACGTCGAGACAGAGGACATCGTCTGGGGGAAATACGAACTCGGCGACGACGACGCGGTGTACGTCCACGGACCGGGGAGTGGCGGCTACGGCGACCCGCTGGCTCGCGACCCCGAGGCGGTCCGCGCAGACGTCGAGCGCGGCGTCGTGACTCCCGAGAGCGCGGCGGACGTCTACGGCGTCCCGGTGACCGAGGACGGAGACCTCGACGGCGACGTCGACGCGTGTCGCGAGCGCCACTACGACCGACGGCGCGGCGACGGCGCGTTCGAACCCCCCGTGGAAGCCGGCCGCGTCGACTGGACGTCGCTCTCCCTCGGCGAACACGTCGCGGTCGTCGAGACCGACGGAGGCGGCGGAGACGGGAGCGAGGACGGGGACGAGGATGGGGACGGAGACGGGGACCGGTACGTCGCCTGTAAGTCGTGCGAGACGGTCCTCGCAGCGATGGGTGCCGACTGGAAAAGCGAGGTCGCAGTCTGCGAGCGTCCCGTCTCGGCGGCCGGGATCAACCGCGACTGTCCGCCGGAACTGTGCCTCCGGGAGTTTTGCTGTCCCGCGTGTGGCCGGTTGCTGGACACGGAGATGGCCTTCGAAGACGACCCGTTCCTCACGCGTGTCGTGACGCCGGGCGACCGGAGCGGCGACGTCGGTGAGAGCGACCGCTGAGGGCGTGCTCGTCGCCGCGACCGCCCCGTCTCTCGGCGTCGAGAACTGGTCCGTGCCTGTGAACTGTACAGAGAGGGTGTGAATGTAACATTCTGAATCGGGAGAGTCACCGCAACCGCAGTCATCATCGTGAGATGGAAGCCCTCGGCGGGCTCGCGGTCGCTGTCACCGAAAATCGAAGATTTTCGAGATGCCGAGAGAGCCACGGTCTCTCGAACCACGCG